>Ga0182030_10001357_pt1 | contig 50343 bp, 43 predicted proteins | sample 812S3MmetaG_FD_121299 | JGI IMG/M metagenome (GOLD analysis project Ga0182030, IMG submission 121299) | Permafrost microbial communities from Stordalen Mire, Sweden - 812S3M metaG (Illumina Assembly) | ecosystem: Environmental > Terrestrial > Soil > Wetlands > Permafrost | place: Sweden... | reverse complement strand
AGCCATCTTCCAAAAGTGGAAAGGGGTTATCTCAAGGGGAACCGTTACATCCTGCTGTCTCATCGTCAAAACCTGGACTTGAAAGGTCGAAAAAGGTTGAAGGCGCTATTGGCGGTCAACCAGAACAACAAAGGGGCCAGGCCTACATATTACACTTTAGGCCACCGAATGAACCGGGCAGAAAAATCTAAAATCCAAACCCCTTTTTGTACAAGAGGTTTAACAGAAACCGAGACCGGGTGGGAGTCATCGGCCTCAGTGACGCATTGAAAAATCGGGGTGTCTATTTAATACAGCATCAAATGTTGCATATATAGATGAAAAATTCGTATAATAAACAAAGGGGCCAGGCCTACATATTACACTTTAGCTTAACCAATAACCCGTCCGTTCGAATCTATAATGTAAAATGTAGGCCAGACCCCTATTTTGCGAGAAATTAAACCCCAAAAGCTTGAACCTCGAAAAGAAATTCAGGCTTTGGCGGATGAATACCTAAAACATGGTGTATTGCCGAAAAGAAGCCGTGTTGATTCGTTGCATGTGGCATATTCGACCTATTACGAAATGGATGCTTTGGTAAGCTGGAATTTCCGGCATTTAGCCAATGTAAACCGCCGGAAGCGGGTAATAGCCTTGAATATCGAAAAGGGCTATAATTTTCCTGTTGAATTGGTAACGCCGTTGGAGGTTTGGGGCGATGAAAAAGATTAAATACAAAGAACCGAAAAGCCTTTTGGAAGTAAGGGCTTGGAAACTGAAAGTATCCAAAGAAATTGACAGACTCGGGTGGGATGGCTTCCACAAGAAATGCCAGGAACAGTCCGGGGAATTAATGGCTAGTATCGAAAAAGCCCGGCAAGAGAAGTTGGTCGTGAAAAGATAATCACTGGACCTATGACGGATTAGGAAAAATAAACAAAAAAAGATCACTTTAACAATGTTGAGAAAGGTGAACCTCGCATAGGCAGAGTAAGGCTTTTGCGGGGTTTTTCTTTTTATGTCTGATCAATCAATAGACTTATATCGTTTGATCGCTCTACTTGCCATTAATTGAACCAAGTATGCAACCGTGACAAGTTGCACACCCCTTTTTATTTCTGCTTTTTTGCAGGCCTTTCTAAGGTATATTTCACCCAATGTTCATGTGGAAATGCCGTGGCAAAATCCCAGACTAAACGAATGAGGTGCCAGGCCCTTTTTGTTGCCTTGGCTTTTTCCCCTAATTTGAACATTAAAGTAAAAATCCCCAAAAAATCTAGTTGACTAAAAACGTTCTAAGAAAATAAATTCCTCCGCCAAGGGGAGAAACCACGCCAGTTGGCAGTTCACAGTCGACGGTCGGCAGTTAAGCTTTAAAGGCTTTACCGCGGACTGCGAACTGTCGACTGCGAACCGCTTTCGGAGGTTCCCCTATGTCCGTTTCTATCGAAGATGTTTTGGCCCTTCTGCCAGAGCTGTTCCCCGGCATCCAGCTAATTAATCTCACTAAAATCCGTCCCAACCCTAAAAACCATGGCAGGCGCCTGACCCTGCCAGAGATCCAGGTGTTGGCCGATAACATTGTCAAAGTGGGGTTGGTGAATGCCATCAAGGTCTGGGCCGATCGAAACAACCCGCTGGCCTCGGGTGTCCAGCTCCATCCGGATAACCCCCGACTGAGAGGTGATGGCCAACCCTGGTCCTTGGATGACTTCAATTGGGAGATCCTGGCCGGAGAGAACCGCTATCGGGCTTTTGACCTTCTTAAAAGGGAGAAGATACCGGGGTACATCCTTAACCCGGCCCCCCAAGAAATTAACAGGATCATGTGGTTGGACAACGACGTCCGGGAAAGGGGTTGGTGGGCGGCCTACCAGGCCATCGAAATGGAGATTGAATCCAACCCGAACCTGACCATGCAGGAGGTTGCGGACAATTTGAAGATGGATCGGGATAAGGTAAGCCGGGCTTTAAGGCTCTTACCCCTCTTGGGCCCTAAAACAAGGGATTTGATATGCGGAGTATCCGCATTTAAAAATAAGGGAATTTTGGACCTTGGCGAAATGGCTACTGCCCGTTTGGGTGATTTAGGCCCATACACTCCCTACAAACCTGGTTCATGGAAAAGGGCCATAGCGCAGGGGCAAGATCCCCCCAAGTTATGGCCCTACCCCCTTATCCCACCCGAAACCCAGGAGCTGGTTCACTGGGCAATGGTGGTTGCAGGGGAACATGATATGTCCGAAAGCCAGGTCAAGGCCTTGGTAGCCCATATCAAGTCGGGGGGCCAGCCGGAAGATTACAAGCCGGAGGTGAAGCCACCCAAAAAGAAGGCGCCAGCCGAAGGTGGTTCAGGGATCGTGCCAGAGGGGTCCGATTCCACTACGGAATCGGCACTCCCAAAGAATGTGTCTCAACCTGCCTCTGGCCAGAGGCCCCAAGCCGAAGGCCAAGATTTGAGTGAACCCATTCCGGAACAAGGAATGGGTAATAAGACACAGGGGATCGGTACCCCAAATACGGTTCCTCAACCTTTGGTTGTGACACCGGAGCCCGAACCCAAGGCGGCTTCCCAAAACTTTTGGCAAGAACTGGTGAACGATCTGAAAGAGGTCTTCCAGGGCTTCTCTGCCGCCGCCATAAAAGACGCCCTAGGCAAGATTCCCCGAGACAATAAATGGCAGGCGATGGGCTATATCCTGGAGAAATTCATTAAGGCCGGGTTCTTTAAGTTCTTCCATTTGGTTGGGGTGCTTTTGAAGCATCTTGGCCGGCTGATCTACAAAAGCATCCATGGCATAGCCAAGGCTGGGGCCAATCAGTTTGCGCCCTTGGGGTCTCGAACTAGTGGCCAATCGCACTCCTACCGCTCTCATCTGTCCCAGACGCCTTTGAAGGCGCTGGGCCATGGGGCGGTCTACCTATTCTTTTCCCTGTTCTGCTATTCGACCCTGTTGAGTATGATCGGCAGTTTCACCCCCTTTATCGGGCCTTGGGTGCAGGCCCATGTCATCGAGTTGGCCCATTGGCTGGTGTCTCTTTTACTGGGCGCGGCCTGGAATACCCTGCAGAATCCCCTCTGGTTCTTTGGAGCCTGCTTAATCTTACTGATCTGGATTCATAAAACCTTCAAACCCGGCTACGGCGGCATTTTATTTACGGCCATCGTCTTGGTCGCGCTTTGGTTCTTCAAGGGCTGGATCATGGATGAGCTTCATATAAGTCTGCCATCAGCGGAAGTTCATGCGATCGAAGTTCCCAAGATTGCGGTGCCCACGCTTGCGCCAATTTCACCCGTTCCGCCAACCACTGAACCGGTTAAAACCGTAAAACTTCCGGCTCGTAACCTGGCCCACGCGAACAAGAAGGCCGCACCCGCGCCCAAAGTCGAAGTTTCGAACATAAACCAAGCCCCGACGGTTGTACCCGCCAATGAGGAAATGATGAAGGAAAGGTTGGCTTCAGATACCACCTTCGCTTTGGACTTCGTTCAGGCCGTCTACAACATCGGTTTTAGAAATACCGGGGATATGGATTATTTCAAGAAGTGGGTGAAACCGGTCTATGCCCAGGCTTTTTTGAACGCCTATTTCCCGCAAAAGAAAATCTTTGGGGTAGTCGAACAGAAACTTACTCAGACCTTGATCGATCCCAAAGTGATTCTGCTGAAATCAGATGAAACGACCGATGATTTCAGGGTAACGGGGACTTTGCAAACCGAGTGCGAATTGAATCCTCGCAAACCCTTATCTACACGCAAACCCCTTGCGGTTGAGATCCATTTGGTTCATTCGTTGGATATGCAAGGGCTGGTGTCTGGGCTGAAAGAAATCGAATAAGGGTTGCGCTTGTTAAAATTAAATTTGTTGTGCTTGTTAAAATTAAATTTAAAGAGGGAGATGCCTTTATGTTTAAGTTATTAGGAATTTTGACAGTACTATCAGGTTTGGCGATCAGTTGTGCATCGGCCGCTTACACGAAGATCACCCACACCTATGAACTCGACGGGAAAAAGTACACGGTCGAGAGCATGTACCCCGCCGGACCGTTAGGCCTCACTCAGCCCGGGGAAGCATTGAACGGCTTCATCCAAAGTATTTACCCACCACCACCAACGGCAACGCCCGTCCCTGCTCCCCAAACCACAACCTCTGGTGAAACAGCCACCCCGACTCCATCAACCCATACCCCGCCTGTAAAACATATTCTGAATCGTTGGGGACAATAAAAGATGTTGTCGAACAAAGTTGGAAAAATTGATTTTGGTGGTGCCCTGATGTGTAACTTATTCGGTTGAGTTTTTGGGAAGAAGGGTTCTAAATAAACACATGATCCGACTTTGCCAACCTGAAGAAAACGAAAGCGTCCTCGCCATCATCAACGACGCGGCGCAGGCCTATAAGGGCGTGATCCCGGCCGACCGGTGGCATGAACCCTACTTCAGCCGGGAATATCTTCTCGAAGAGATGGGGAAGGCTGTGGCGTTCTGGGGTTTCGAGGAAGCGGGTGAACTGAAGGGGGTCATGGGCCTTCAGGAAGTACGCGACGTCACCCTGATCCGCCACGCTTACGTGAAGACGGCCTTTCGAAACCAGGGCATAGGGGGCAAACTGCTGGCGGATTTAACGACCCGAACCCACAAACCCCTTCTAGTCGGCACCTGGGCCGAGGCCGGCTGGGCCATCCGGTTCTACAAGAAACATGGGTTCAAGCTGGTGACGCCCGACGAAAAAAATCGGCTCCTGCGCCTTTACTGGAACGTTCCGGATAGGCAGGTGGAAACATCGGTGGTGTTGGCGGATTCGCGGTGGTTCGCGGCGGGGTCCTGATTATTTCGAGGAATCGGCCCGGGTTTGGACGATCCAATCAAGCAACAATTTCCGCTGCAGGCTGGTCAGGTCAATCCCCAATTTCAAGGCCTTCTGGGTTTCGGGCGGCATCTTGTGCTTGCTCAATTTCTTTTCCATCTTATCGAGCTGTTTTTTCGGGGTCAGGTCGTCCGGAAAGGGGAACTGGGGCCCCATCACGAAATCGTCCTGCCCATGCTGGATTTCCACTTCCTGCCTTTTGACGAAATAGGGGTCGGGAAGCACCGAAACATGATCGATAAGGGAAGGCGCGTGGCAGGGGAAACAGCTTTTCTTCATGATCGGCAGAACGGACTTCTCAAAATCGATCTTCGGCGGGGGCGCTTGCGCCGACCGGGCCGGGGCTTCCAAGAGGAGCCCCAGGACCAGGATCGCGCCTAACTTCATGCCGTTCTTTTTCATTTATATTCCGTTCGTTAAAGGCTAAAGGACGTGGCCGCCCGCACCTGGTGCCGTTGGCTGTCGGTGAAATCCAGCGACCCGCTCCCGATGCTGGCGATCTGGGGGAGCCAGCAAACGGCCACCCACCAATCCTTGCCCGAGTATTCAACCAAAGGCCCAGCCGAAAAGACAGACCTCAGGGGCTGATCATCGTAGAAATTCTCGTCCATCGACTCTACACCCACGAAAAGCCTTTCGGTGGCGAAAACGCCCAGGCCCAACGAGGGCCTAAGTAATAAGGAACTGGTGTTGTCCACATAACTATAAGCGGGCGCGGCCAAAAAATTGAAAGTGCCGATCCAGGAACCCATTTTCTTGTCCACGATCACCTTGGTTTCCAACTCGAAATCATCCGGCTCGAACTCGGGCTCAAAATAGAGTCCCAGCCCCACCGCGTCGGCCGCGTTATCGGCCAGTTTGATCTTCCATTCGTTGGAGATGCCGTCCAAAACCGGTCCCGTGCCCAGCTGGGCGCCCGAACCCTGATTGGAAAATTCCTGGGTGAAATTAAGGTAGACGGAAGTCTGCACATCTCCGCCCAGGCCGGTCTCGAATTCCAGGCTCTGGTCGATGGCCGAGTAGAAATAGCCCCGGTTGAAACGGTAGGTGGTGTAGGTTTCGATCTCCCTTTCGCCCGAGTCCAGAACCCCGCTTTCGTAGTTGTAGATGAAGTGCCGGTCTCCCGCCAGGGAGAGGCCCGGAAGGGCCAATAAAACTAGAGCGCACAGCGACTTTTTAATTGTGGTTATCATGAACCTGTCCTTTTATAAAATCCCCGGCTTATAGATCAGAAACCATATCGTCTCTTTATATAGAGCGACCAACCCAGCCGGGTTACTAGATGATAATCATTATCAATTAGAAAAGGGTTGTCAAGCCTCGTTTCGGCCTATTGGCCCGAATAGTCGGATCAGTCTCTTGGTTTGGGAGTAAGGGTTTAAGGCGGCTCTCTTGTAAAATGGGGAACCGTTACAAGTCGGGTTGGACGTGATGGACCGGATTAGGGAGAGGGAAATTGCGCGGACTTTTTAATTTTTTGGTTATGAGCCTTCTTTTCGCCGTGTGGATTGGAATGGATGCGTTGGCATACGGAGATCCAAGCGCGTCGCCAATCGCTACTCCCACCCCTATCCTGGGGGCGTCTCCCACCCTGACGCCCGCGCTTGCGGACTCCTCCCCCGTTCCGACCGCATCCCCGGCACCTACTCTTAGTGTGAGCGTCACACCCACGGTAAATTCCTCTTCCGCTGGCACTGGCCAGGGGGAAAAAGCTTCTCCCGGCCCCAACTCTTTCTCCGGGGCTGCCAACAACGCCGGACCGGGTTCCCAAGCGACCCCCTTCAAAACATGGCAGGCCGGTTCCTTTCACATGGCCAATGGGTTGGTGGTCGACGCCCAGGGAAACATCGACGTCGTGGATACACTCAATAGCCGGATCCGGCAGATCGGCCCCAACGGGGTGGTGACGACGCTGGGGGGAACCTTCTCCCGGGACGTGGTCGACGGGCCGGGGCCTTCCGCGACCTTCGATATGCCCTGCGGGATCGCCTACGATACAACAGGAAATATATACATCGCGGACTCGGGCAACGATTTGATACGAAAAATGAACGGGGCCGACGAGGTGACGACCCTGGCGGGCCAGGCGGGCGTGACCGGGGTTCAAAATGGAAACGGAACGGGCGCGTTTTTCAATAACCCCCGGGCCGTGGCCGTGGACGCCAACGGAAATCTGTATGTGGCGGATACGAACAACAACCTGATCCGCAAGATCAATCCTAATAGGGACGTCACGACCCTGGCGGGAAAAGTCGTTCCGGGTTTCGCGGATGGAAACGGCTCTGACGCCTCCTTTAACCACCCCCTGGGGATCGCCGTGGACGCTTCCGGCATCGTTTATGTCGCGGATACCGCCAACCACCTGATCCGCAAAATCACCCCGAAGGGAGTCGTCACGACCCTGGCAGGTGGCGGAACGGGCGCGGCCTCCAACGGTTTGGGTCCGGCCGCGTCGTTCAATTGGCCCTCGGGGATCGCGGTGGATGGCTCGGGAAACCTGTTCGTGGCGGACTCGGGAAACGGGATGATCCGGAAGATAACGCCCGCAGGGCTTGTTTCGACTTACGCGGGCCCGAACATCAAGGGAACCAACCTTGGGCCGCCCCATGAGGGGACCAAGTTTTTGCCCTACGGCGTCGCAGTCGATTCCCAGGGAAATGTTTACGGCGTCGCCCCCTTCGAGGGGCTGATCTGGAAAATTACGCCGAATGATTAAAGGCCGTTGAAACAAGCGGTTTTTGCTGTTCTCTTTTGATTTGTATCCGCGACTGACCGAGCGAAGGACAACCCATAGGATGGAACACCACCGGCCGTTTTTTAAAATTCTCCGCGAGGAAAAGGGAAGGCTTTATGAGATTCCCGTCCTCATCATCTTTGTCCTGATTTTCCTGGCCGGGGCCGTTCCGGTTTTTCAAAAACATGGGGCGCAAGGCTTATTGTATTTGGCTTTTATTGTGATCCTGATCGGCGCTTTTTTCGGGGGCTTCGCCTGGTTTTACCTGAAGGTCGTTGAACCCTCCCGAATTTTGAGAACGTGGGTGCAATATTTGACCGGGGTCGCGGTGGACCTGTTGTTGGGAGGTTTTATCCTGGGGATCTTCGACGGATTTTTCTTCGTGGTGTATCCCGACCTTAAATTTGGACTGGTGGCGGGCATCGAGTTTGGGGCCTTAGTCCTCTTTGGTCTTTGGCATTCCTATTACCAAATGCGGAAAAACCCCCCAACCCTGCCCAAACCCTGATCTCGTATCGCGGTCTGGCTCTTTCTTGATTAAAAAAGAACAACGCGGGGAGAGTACCGCGTTGTTCCGATCCAAAATCATTTTCCTGAGGTGGTTATTTAGTCGAGTCCTGGCTTTTTTTGCCCCACTTCTTGCCGTGGCAGCCGCCGTGGCCCTTTTTGCAAACCTTGCCGCTCTTTGAATTGCTTTGCGGCGTGGTCGCGATCGGATTCTAGTTCGAGTAAAACGCCAGGCTCTTTCCTGATTTTGCAAATATAGGCCGGTTTTAAGTCTTGCTTTATGGTTGTCATTGTGACGAGTGGCCGCCGTATAGGCGGACGTTCACGAGGTGGCAATCCCAGTTTAAATATGCCTTACAAAAGGGCCAACACGAACATCGAACTGAGATCGCCACGTCGGCAACCGCCCCGATTGGGGCGCCTCCTCGCGATGACAGACCACGAAAAGTTCCTCAAAAACCCTTTTTCTGCAAATTCGGGAAAGACCCAAATGCAAGAGTACGAGATTAACCCTTCCGCACCTGGTTGCGGCCCAGGGACTTGGCCTCGTAAAGGGCCTTGTCGGCCGCCTGGATGGTCGCTTCCACACTCCAGCTGTTTTCCTGACCGCAGACGGCGAACCCGATGCTGGCCTGGAGCGGGAAACGGTTCGAATCGATCTCGAAATAGGTTTTGCCGATCGCGTCGAGAAACCGGGAACAAACCTTTTCCCCAAGATCCGCGTCCACGTCCGGCATGACGATGATGAATTCCTCCCCCCCGTACCGGCCCACGGCGTCGAATTCCCTCGCGCAAGCGCGCAGGCGCTGGGCCACATCCCTCAAAATCTTGTCCCCCGCGGGGTGCCCGTGGGTGTCGTTCACGATTTTAAAATGGTCCAGGTCCAGCATGGCGATGACGAAGGGTTTTCCGGAGGCTTGGGAATATTTGGCCCTCTTTTCCAAAGTCATGGTGATGCCGTCGCGGTTCCATAGACGGGTCAAGGGATCGATCAACGTTTTTCTTTTCGCCTCGTCCAATTGCAGGATCAGTTCCTTTTGGGCCAGTTCGACCCTTTCGGCTTTCAATTCCCTTTCCACGAGGAAAGCCAGGTCCCTCAGGACGGCGATTTCTTCCGGGTCGGCAGGGCGGGGTTGGGTGTCGATGACGCAAAGCACGCCGATATTGTTGTTTTGCGGGCTCTTGATTGGGTGACCCATGTAAAACCGGATGTGGGGAGGGCCGGTCACCAGGGGACTGTCAAACACGCGCTGATCTACGGCCGCGTCGGTGACGACCATGGTCTCATCCCGAAGGATGGCGTGACCGCAGAAGGAAACGGCCCGGGAGGTTTCGGTGTCGTCCAGGCCCGCGCTGGATTTGAACCACTGGCGGTCCCTGTCCACCAGGGAAATGACGGCGATCGGGGTATTCAGGGCTTTTTTCGCGAGGCGGGTAATGCGGTCGAAACGTTCTTCCAGGGGGGTATCCAACAGGCGAAGGGCCTTCAGGGACTCGAGGCGCTCTTCTTCGTTGGGGGGGAGGGCTGGGGGAGGCACTTTGGTTCCTTTATTGAAACTATTGAAATCATTAGAAGGTAACCGCATACCTTATTGCAATGGTCATGCCATTTATAACTTAGGAAATAGTCCTTCATTCCTCAAAATGATAATACGAATTTGGTAGGTCTCGAACAGGAAGGAATAAGTTTTACATAAACGCAATGTGAAGATGAATTTACGGCGCAAGGCTTTCTGGTTTGTTCAATCCTTGATAATTATTTCTCTTTTAACCGCCTTTGGCTTTTCGATCATTCATGGCCGATATAATGGAACTATCAATTAATTTTTCATTTCTCGAAATCCAACGAAGGAAAGGAAACGGCTTTCGCCGTTCCGGTGAGTATGAGCCGACCTTCTCCCAAAACGAACCGGGGCGCTTCTTTCAGATCCGCCCGATGGATTCGCTGGACACTTTACGCGCTCGGTGGAGGTTTGCTGGTTTTGACGTTTAATAGCTATTTCCCACGCCCTTCTACCCCCAAAACCCCTCCGGCCGTTCTCCCCCCGGTGTGGGAAGGGGCAAGGGGATACGCCGATGGGCCGGGAGGAAGCGCGTTATTCAACGCGCCGGAGGGTGTCGCGGTGGACGCCTTCGGCAACGTTTATGTGGCCGACACCTCCAACAACTTGATACGAAAAATCACACCGGTAGGCACAGTCACAACGCTCGCGGGTTTAGATGGGAAACCGGGGACCGCGGATGGTAAGGGGTCCTTGGCGAGGTTTAATTCGCCCCGGGGAATCGCCGTGGACCGGCTGGGACAACTCTACATTGCCGACACCCTCAACAACCGAATCCGGAAAATCACCCTGAAGGGAGGGGTCACGACCCTGGCGGGTTCGGGCGCCCGGGGTTCCGACAATGGCCGAGGCGCCGAAGCCGCCTTCAACAATCCCACAGGCGTGGCGGTGGACGTCCCGGGAAACGTGTATGTGGCGGACGAAGGCAACAACCTGATTCGGAAAATCACCGTGGACGGCCGGGTGTCCACCTGGGCGGGGAGCGGGCTTCAGGGCCACGCCAACGGGAAGGGGATCGACGCGTCATTCGCCCATCCTCTCGGGGTCGCGGCGGATTCGGGTGGAAATGTTTATATCGCGGATGAGGTTAGCGAGCAGGTTCGCAAAATCGACCGGGAGGATGAAGTGACCACCCTGGCGGGGCAGGCGGGAAAAACCGGATCGACCGACGGGAAAGGGGCGGATGTCCTGTTTTGCTACCCTGGAGGTATCACGGCAGATTTGAAGGGAAACCTGTACATCACGGACCGGGGCACGAATCTGATCCGAAAAATGAACGAGGGTGGAAGGGTGACGACAATGGCGGGGTCCGGATCCGTCGGGTTCGCCGATGGAAAGGGAGCTTCCGCATTGTTTCATCATCCCTCAGGGATCGCGGTGGATGCTTCCGGAAATGTTTACATCGCGGACCAGGAAAACTGCATGATCCGAAAAGTGACTCCCCAGGGCGAGGTGACCACCCTGGCGGGGGGCGGCGCTGTCAGGCCAACGGCGGACCAGAGGATGCCGCAAGGCTCCAAGCACAACCCCTAACGGGGAATATTTATGGAAGGGAAACGGCTTTTGCCGTTCCAAGTGGGTATGAGAAAAAAAGCGAAACACACAAAAGAGTCTGGCGGTGTCCTGAAAGACCTTAAGAAATTTGGCATGGTTTGGGTTCTTGTACCGCTGGGGTTGGCCCTGCTGTTGCAGCTGCTTTATACGAATTTTCCTGAAGTCTTAGGCGTTAAAATCACCCGGGTGGCCAGGGTGGCGGGTTCGGCGGGGGCCCGGGGTTTCGCGGACGGTCAAGGAGCATCCGCCAGGTTCAACGGTCCGGAAGGGCTCGCGATCGATCCTCCCGGAAACCTTTATGTGACGGACACTTACAACGACCTGATCCGGAAAATCACGCCCGAAGGCGTCGTCACGACGCTGGCGGGATCGCCGGGGACGCTGGGTTCGGCGGATGGAACGGGACCTGCCGCCCAATTTCGCCAGCCCGAGGGCATCGCGATGGACGCGGCGGGGAATCTTTATATCGCGGACATGTTCAACCACGCGATCCGAAAAATGACTCCACAGGGGCTAGTGACCACCCTGGCAGGGTCCGAAAAACCGGGTTATGCGGATGGAAAGGGAAAGAAAGCGTCTTTCAACCAGCCTTTTGGCGTCACGGTGGACGCTTCGGGCAACGTCTATGTCGCTGAGATCGGGAACCACCTGATCCGCAAAATCTCGCCCGAGGGAATGGTGACGACGGTCGCCGGATCGGGAAGACAGGGGTTTGCCGACGGCACGGGATCGGCCGCCTCCTTCAGCCAGCCCCATGGCCTGGCGGTGGATGGGGCGGGAAACCTTTACGTGGCGGACACCGCGAACCAGAAAATCCGCAAAATCACGCCCGCCGGGCTGGTGATGACGCTGGCGGGGTCGGGAAGGCAGGGTTCGGTGGACGGGCCCGGACCGGGCGCGGAATTCAATTTTCCGATCGGGATCGCCCTGGGCCCTTCCGGTTCGGTTTATGTGGCCGACACGTTCGGGAACAAGATCCGGAAAATCACGGCTGGGGGCCTGGTTTCCACCGTCGCGGGCTCGGGATCCCTGGGGTCGGACGACGGCAAAGGCGGGAAGGCCTCCTTCAGCAACCCCTTCGGCATCGCGGTGGACACCCTTGGGAATGTTTATGTCTCAGACTGGGGCAGCCACCTGATCCGGAAAATCGGCAAGTGGTAAGGCGTCCCGGTTAGTTCTTGGCAAGCGGGTCGTTCACCCGGCCCATGAACAGGACCGTGTGGGTGGTGTTTTCCACGATCATGAAGATAAAGGGATGGTCCACCAGGAAAGGCGGTGGAGTGGGTTTCTCCTCAGCTCCTTCCACCCCGAACTCAATCGCCGTCGCGGCGGCGGCGGTAGTGCCCGTCTCATCCACGGCCACATAGGCCTGGTGGAACACGCCGGTGATGAACAAGTCCTTTTTACCGTCGATCCCAGAAAAATCGGCCCCCGATCCCGTCTCCGAAGCGGGCTTGGTAAAGGCAAGCGGCATGCCCATTTGATTCAAACTCGCGGTCAAGTCATAGCTAGTTCGGAAGGTGAATTTCGGCAAGGTCAGCATTACCTCCTGGCTTGGGAGGCCGGTTACATCAGTGGTTGGCGGTGCCGATGAGCCAGTATCGAAATTTTCAGAGTCGTTCTTTTTCGCTGCCACCGGATGTGGCTCCAGAAATGAGTTGAGGTTGTCGCCGGTCAGCGCCTTTTCCAGCTTGGCCATTTTGCCCAAAGGCGGAAGGAAGATGTACATGGAAACCTCCCCGCCCCGGTAGGGAAGGGCCAGCACCTGGGCCGATCCTTCGAAATCGCCCATGGGCGCCGTTAGATCCTGGTTCATCATGCTGACCGGCTCAGTTTTTTCGTTAGCCAGGTGAAAATCTTCCTTGTCCGTGCTTTCCTTCTTGAAGGGGTTATCCCAATCGCTTTTGAAGTAGATCGCGTTGGTAAGAATCAGCCGGGTGGCATCGCTGATACTGGCGGGTGATACGAGCTGGGGAATAAACCCCGCCGTTTCCTTTGAAACCTTGTCGTTAATCGTCTGGGCCGAACCGTTCGGGTCGTTTGTGAAGTCCAAATTCGTAACTCCCCCGCCAAAGTTGGTTTGGGCGGTTTTGAGGTAAGTCGGCGATAGGGAAACATTTTTCTGAACCCAAAGGTTGTTGGAGGTATGTAGTTCGAAACTTTTCGTGGGGCTGTTGATGACACCGATCCAATTTTTGAAATCCTCAAGCCGGGTCTTGGAATTTGAATTGAGTCTCAGGGCCTTTCTCATCTGGTCCGCGGTAGGGCCGGCCGCGCCTTCCTGGGCCAGGCCCACCGCTGAAAGGACACTGAAAGGCGAGAGGAAGATATTTCCCGAATCGGCCTCGTGCATGGCATAGAGACGAGTTCCCAGGTTGTTGGCGGCCTGGGAGGGTGAAAGCTCCTGGGCTTGGAGGTTGAAGAAACCGCAAAGCGTGAAGATGGCCGAACCCAGGAAAAAAGCTCGGGTCAAATTTTTGTTTTTTTCCATGAACCAATACCTCCTTGGTTAATTGCCCTCGTCGTTGATTGAAAGGGGCTTTTCTAAAAAGAACGGCTAATTTGGGATGTTTTTCTTTCCCTTTTGGCGCTCGATAAAAGCCCCATCCAAAAGAAGGGGTGGCATTTTTGTTTCAAATGGATTTACTAAAATGGTTAACGGATCACGAGAAGTTTCTTGATGTCCTGGCCGATGACAGGGCCCATCACCTGGACCCGGATGTAATAAAGACCGTCGGCAAGGGGATGGCCCCAGGAGTCTTCCAAATTCCAGGAAAAATCGAGGGTGTTTCCGGGAATGGCGGCGTTCTTGTCGTAGACCTTCCGGAAGGCGAGGGTGAAAACCGTGATGTGCGCCGAAGAACCGTTGGGAGCTTGGACGATCATGGATACCGGACCCTTGCCCGTGATGGGGTTGGGAAAGGGAGAGCTGATTAGAACGGTGCTGATGATGGGCGTAGGGGAGTTAGTGGGGGTGCCGGTAAAGGTGGGGGTAAAAGAAGGTGTGATCGTGAAGGTGGAAGTGGGGGTCGACGTCGAGGTAAATGACGGAGTCCAGGTGAATGTGGAAGTGAAAGTGGGTGTCCAGGTGGGGGTGGGCGTGATCGTTGGAGTGTAGGTAAAAGTGGGTGTTTGGGTCTGGGTGAAGGTGCTGGTCACCGTGGGCGTGAAGCTGGGGGTGGAGGTAGGGGTGGTCGTAGATGTGACCGTCGGGGTATAGGTGGTGGTAAAGGTAAGCGTGGAAGTCGATGTGTAGGTAGAAGTGAGGGTGGCTGTGACAGTCGGAGTGGAAGTGGGGGTGTTCGTGGACGTGGCGGTGGGGGTGACGGTGGGAGTCTCAGTGGGTGTGAATGTCGAGGTAATGGTCGGGGTCTCGGTGGGGGTGTTCGTGGGGGGAATGGCCTGGGAGATCTCGGCGATAAAGGCATCGTCGTTTCCCATCTGGGTTGTTTGGGGCGGGGTTACGGTCAGTGGAAAATCAGCGGAATAGGTGTATCCCGTGATATAGGCATTGCCATTACCGTCCACGGCGATCCCGTTGGCCTGCTCATAGGCAGTGCCGCCCAAATAGGTAGAATAGAGAAATCCCTGCCCCCCCGGCACGAACTGGGTTACAAAGACGGTGGCGTTCTGATTCAAGCTTGCCTGAAGCGAGTTGGTGACCGGAAAATCAGGGGAGCCGGTATATCCCGCCACATAAGCGTAGCCGAAATTATCCACCGCGATGGCTTGCCCGTAGTCACCAAAATTGTTCCCACCGAACCCCCCGTTTCCACTTCCTCCCAAATAGGTGGAATAGACCAGGCTACCCGTCGGTTGGATCTCACAGACGAAGGCGTTGCCAAACGTGTTGGAAAGGGCAGTCTGGACGGGGTTTAGGGTAGGGAACATGGTGGAGGTAGCCCGTCCCGTCACGTAGGCGTTATCCGATCCGTCAACCGCGACTCCGAAACCGCCGTCATTATTGTTTCCGCCCAGGAAGGTGGAATAGGCCAAAGTGGTTCCCGGGGCGTTGATCGCGGTGACGAAGGCGTTGATCGTGGTGTAGAGGGTGAAACCCCCGGTCCCTCCGAAAGCGGATTGGGCGGCGTTTGTGACGGGAAAGTTGGGCGAATAGGTGTAACCGGTCACGAACATGTTGCCGGCCGAATCGACCGCGATGCCCTGGGCCTGGTCGTAGTAACTTCCTCCAAGATAGGTGGAATAGACCAGGGAGGGGGTGGTGGGGTTGAACTCGGACACAAACGCGGTCGCGAAAACTCCGACTCCCGGCGCGGCCTGGTAGGCGTTTGTGACGGGAAAGTCGGCGGAAGAGGTATAACCGGTCACGTAGACGTTTCCTGAGCCATCCAACGCGATACCATTTCCGTAATCGCCGTACCCGGCGCCGCTGTTACCCGTTCCGCCTAAGTAAGTTGAAAACGGCAGGCTGGCTCCGCCAGGGCCTAATTCGCTAACAAAAACATCGTTAATGGAATTGGTCTGGCCATAAAGTGCGTTGTTGACCGGGAAATTGGGGGAACTTGTGGTTCCGACGATAAAGGCGTCGCCGGAGGAGTCCACCGCGATGCCATTGCCCGAGTCGGCGCCAGACCCCCCGAAATAGGTGACGTAAAGCATGGTCGTACCCGTTGGGTCAATTTCAGCCACGAAAGCGTTTTGGGTTCCGCCGAGAGAACCTTGTCCGGCGTTGACCACGGGAAAATCCATCGAGTTGGTGAAGCCCGTGACGTAGGCATCGCCCGCGGGGTCCAGGGCGATAGCCGAACCGGAGTCGTAACCCGTTCCGCCCAAAAATGTTGAATAGTCCAGAACGGGGTCAATGACGAGGGGTTTGGTGGCGTCGTAGTGATCAACCTCGAAGCCAACCTGTCCCTGTGAATCCAAACGGTAATGGCCTTGGACCGCGGATTTGGCCCCTTTTGACTCTTGATAAAGCGAGGGCGCACGGAACAAAACGGTTCCACGGGACGTTCCGAGTTCCAGGTCCCCCTGGCCGTTCACGCGGGCCGATCGGGCACCCTCGTATTTGATGCGAACGACTCCAGGGTCGGCGCCCGGCTTCACGATGAAGTCATATTCCAGCTTTCCCTGGTTTCCGTAATAGGCCAGGTCCACCCCCGGATAAACCTCGGCCGATTGGACCCGGCCGTATTGCGGAATGGAGTGGAGCCAGCGGGAAGGGTCCTTTCCCAGGAAGTAGTTGCTTACTCCGGGAAGTTTTTCCAGGTTATCGAATCGGCCCGTTTGGGCGCCTATGAGTTTCATGCGAAGGATGACTGGAGGGGTGGTGGGGGTGGGACGGCTGGCAGGGACAAACCCCTTAGGGCCCTTCACAGCAAAACCGGGAGGGGTCAGGGCCTTAGGCTTGTTCAAGACTACCACGGCTTCCTGGCCGGTGACGAAAAGGGAATAACCTTTGCCCCGGGCCAGGTACTGGACCTGGGAATCGGTCTGGCCCTGGTTGGGTTCAAAAGCCATGGGAAGTTGGCCATAATTCGAAACCCGGTGAGCCGGTTCGAGAGAGTGATGGGATGATTTTCCGGGGAGGCTTAGGGGGTGTGAAAAGGAGCCAAACCCTGAAAGGCCGAGGAAGGCGAACGCCACCAAGAGAATGGCGTTTATATAGAAGCGATATTTCATAAGTCCTGTTGTAAACCGGGGTTGAAAGTCGATCTATCTAAGCTTCGCGCAAATATTACCATGCTTTTTCTCGAAATGCGCCCGACCTGGAGCGACTATGATGAAGAACCGTCATAAAAACCTGGTCAGGGCGTCTTTCCGGGAAAAAACTGGCTGGGCCTGTGACGGATAAGGCCCAAATATTAGGAGATTAAGATGAATCACTCCCCCGTGCGTCTAATCGGAGTTCAAACCTGGGCCGGCCTGGTCTTTTCCGGCGTCCTATTTTTTTCACCCATTCATGGTAGGGCGGAGGGAGCCCTAAAGCTGACCTTTCAAGAAGAGACCAAGACCCTGAAAACGGAAAGGGATATCGCCGAGGGGAGGGCCGATTTCGGGAAGGAACCGGCCAAGGGAGGGGGTGTCCTCACCGTGACCCTCGGGCCTAACCGATTGAGCGTGGAGGATGAATCGAGCGACACGCTTTTTGACTTTAAATCACGCCAAATGGATTTTCTGGACTCGGCTAAAAAAACATATGAGGAGTCATCCCTGTTCGCCCTGATCGGTTCAAGGGAGGAAGAAATGGGGAACCGGCTCGACCAGCGAAAGATGCTGGCGGCGGCAGGGCAGAACCTGCCGGAATATGACGTGTTCCAGCTTGAAACACTATTTGGAATTTCCGATTCAACTGATAAGAGCGAGACTGCTATCTTCAAGAAGATCGACCCGAACACTTGGGAATTCTCATCCCCAGGCGGGGAATTGGTGTCACGGTGCGAGTTTGACCAAACCAAGGTAACCAAGGAGATGAAAACCCCTTGGCGCCATTTCCTGGTTTACGGATGCCAGCTTCATCCTTCGGTGAGCGCGTTTATCTTGAAGGATGGCCGGTTTTTGAAGCGGCTCTGGTACCAATCCCGAAATATCGGTACGGCGAAACAGGTATGCCTGCGGTTCGTGAAGTCGGAGGAGGTGTCCAATCCGGACGAGGGATGGAAAAATACCTTCAAGCTGGCGCCGAACTGCGACGCGGGTCTTTGGGCCGGCGTTTTGAAAGCGAGGGCGGCCCAGGTGCCTGAAGCGCTGGAGACCCAGAAAACCGAGCAGGATTTCATGGATCGGGCGGTCAAACAGGGTGAATTCTTTGACGCCTACCTGGCCGGTCTGGAAAACTACCTTCAAACTGGCGTAGAGATGACGGAAGCGCAGAAGAGCCTGAGCCCGAAGCTGGAGACCGACAAGCGGTTTATCCTTTTCCAGCAGGGGTTGAGCAACTCGACCCAGGCGGAGGCTCAAAAGTCGGTCGGCGTTTTGAAATCCATTGACCGAACCGGCCTCTCCAAGGGTTATTTGATCGACGTCATGTTGGGCGATGCTTACGCGGCATCGGGAAACCGGAAAGACGCGGTTCAATCGTTTCTGACGGCGCTGGGGAAGAATCCCCTCCTGGCCGGCGGCTGGAAAGACCTGGGGAGCGTCTATTATGACGATTACGACGCCCTCAGCGCCTGGCTTTGCTGGGACACGGCGCGGGGCCTTTATCCCAACCACCCCTTGCTCCAAAACATCACCGATATGGAAGCCTCGATGGTGAAGCAATATCCGGATTTCTTTTGAGGAACCTCCCGGGTTTGCTTTATTTGGGGATATCCCTCCCTCGGGTTCTATAATGCGGCTCATGTTCATCAAGGAATTTTTCCTTAAAATATTCAAAGTTTCCTCTCAGTCCATGAGATCGAGTGAAAAATTACCAGAACTCGGAATCCGTTGGCATGAATGGAATGATGAGACACAAAAATTAATAGCCGAGAGGAGCCGTCCAGTATTGCTCTATGTGGCGAATCCGGACCCGATGGTTTGGCCCTTCCTGAAGGCTGTTTTTAATGCCATGCCTCAGAACGCAAAACTGAGGGAACTTCTCTATGATTATTACATTGCCCTTTTCATGAAGGCCGATGCCGTCCCCGAATATTTCAGCAGTCTGGGAGCGGGGAATCGCTACAACATCGCCATCCTTTCCCCGGCCGGGCTGACGCCCTTGATCACGATTGATCCCGAGTCGGGCAAGCCGGAGCAAATCGTGACGACGATCACCAAGGTATTGTCTGAATTGCAGAAGGTTTATTAGCCGAGTGCCGTGAAAAACCAGGGGCCCCCCAAGGGTTCTTTTTTATTTCAGGAGGATTCCATGATTTCCGATACCGTCAAGAAGGGGCTGGACCGAACCGGTCACCGGGGCCTTTTAAAGGCCACGGGTGTGACCGACGACGACATGAAAAAGCCATTCATCGGTGTGGCCAATTCCTACACCGACATTGTGCCGGGCCACATCCGCTTGAACCGCCTGGCGGAGAAGGTGAAGCAGGCCATCCGGGACGCGGGCGGGGTTCCCTTTGAGTTCAACACCATCGCGGTGGATGACGGGATCGCCATGGGTCACCTTGGCATGCGTTATTCCCTCCCCAGCCGGGAACTGATCGCCGATTCGGTGGAAACCATGGCCAAGGCCCATTGCTTTGACGGGCTGGTTTGCCTTTCCAACTGCGACAAGATTACCCCGGGCATGATCATGGGGAGCTTAAGGGTCAATGTCCCGACGCTGTTCTTGACCGGAGGGCCCATGGCGGCCGGCACGGGCGCGGACGGCGCTAAGCTTGACTTGATCCATCTCTTCGAGGGCGTCGGCAAGGTGCAGGCAGGACAGATGACCGAGGCCCAGCTGAAGGCCATGGAAGATTCGGCATGCCCCTCCTGCGGGTCCTGTTCGGGAATGTTCACCGCCAACTCCATGAATTGCCTTCTGGAGGCCGTGGGCCTGGCTTTGCCGGGCAATGGAACGATTTTAGCCCTGGATCCGGCCCGGGAAAGTCTCATCCCCCAGGCGGGAAAGTGCATCATGGAATTGGTAAGGAAGGATCTCAAACCACGGGATATGGTAACCCTGGAATCGCTGGATAACGCCTTCGCCCTGGACATGGCCATGGGGGGGTCGACCAATACCGTGCTTCACACCCTGGCCATCGCCATTGAGGCGGGACTGGAATATCCCCTAGAACGCATCAACCAGATCTCGGCCCGCACCCCCTGCCTGTGCAAGGTTTCGCCTTCCCGCATGGAAGTACATATGGAAGACGTGGATAAGGCTGGAGGGATCAGCGCGATTCTCAAGGAATTGTCCAAAAAACCCGGGACTTTGAACCTGAGCCGGCCCACCGTGACGGGAAAAACATTGGGTGAAAACATTGCGGCTGCCAAAAACCCGGATGGAAACGTCATTCGCACCCTCGAAAAGCCTTTCAGCTCCGAGGGGGGCCTGGCCGTGTTGTTCGGCAACCTGGCGCCCAAGGGGGCAGTTATCAAAAGCGCCGGGGTGGACCCGGAATGCTGGACGTTTGAGGGAACGGCGGTGGTTTTTGAATCCCAGGACGATTGTCTGGCAGCCCTGGCGAAGAGGGAAGTGAAGGAGGGCCAGGTGGTGGTATTGCGTTATGAAGGGCCCAAGGGCGGACCCGGCATGCCCGAGATGCTTTCCCCGACTTCCATGATTAAGGGCCAGGGGTTGGGAAAAAAAGTGGCGCTGATCACCGATGGTCGGTTTTCCGGCGGGACTTCCGGCACCTGCCTGGGCCATATCAGTCCTGAGGCGGCCGAAGGGGGCCCCATCGCCCTCGTTAAGAACGGCGACCGGATCCTGATCGACATTCCCCATAGGACGCTTACCCTCAAGGTGGACGACGCGGAGCTTTTGAAACGTCAAAAGACCTGGAAAGCCCCCGAACCCAAGATAAAAACGGGATGGCTGGGCCGTTACGCCCGTATGGTAACCAGCGCCAATAAGGGCGCGGTTCTTGAATAAATGAATACCGAATTATGCACCTGACGTACCTATCAAAATAAACCCTCTCCCCTTGAGGGAGAGGGTTGGGTGAGGGGTGCTTTAGGGCAGACTTCCCCCCTCATCCCGACCTTCTCCCTCCAGGGGAGAAGGTGAAAGTAACAAAACCGAGCTTGGGTATGGTTGTGGTACGTCAAAGCCATAGTTCCGAATGAATATTCTGGGTTTTTACCCTGTTTATTGACTAAATCTCAATATTTTTCTCAAAACCAAGCTGGTATCAACGATTCCTGTTTAAATTGTTAAATAATTTCAGCTATTATGTGCCCGTTTGGAACCGGGTATTCGTTTGCATACAAGATAGAAGTGTTTAACCAGCGGTAAGCCCCAAAGGCAGGCCGTTTGAGAGATTTGGAGAGTTTTGGCTTTAAGGAACGGCGTTTTCCTGAGAAATGCCGACCTTGATCAAGTTAAAGGAGAGAGAGAATGAAGAAAGGTTTCTTGTTTCTGATGATGGGTTTGATGGTTTGGGGTTTTTCCCTGAAGGCCCAGGCCAGCACTCGAGTGGATTCTATGTCGCTGGACGTGCGTCAAATCAATGATATTGATTTGATTTGGCTCTATCCCAACTTGATAACGGACTACAAAAATACTGTGGATTTCCGTTTGGGAAATTTATCAGGAGGAGGAACCAGCGAATGGGGAGGCGTCATTGTTGGCATGACCGGCGATTTGGGTGTTTGGGGCGTTTACGTCAACCGTCCGACAGTTCAATATAATGATGCGAACAACCTTGTTACTCATCCGGTTCCCATGGGAACGACCTATTGGTCCTCTTTGGGATCCTATTTTGGGGGTTTTCCCTGGGGGGCCTCCAACAACTCAATCGATGCGTTTTACGCCAATAAAATTGGGGATGCCACTTTAGGCGGCCGGATTTCCTACGCCGAGAATTGGAACAGCAGTTACCTCTTATATGGAACCATTAAAACCGAGAACTGGGGCTTTTCTCTTGGTTTGGGCCTACCGAATTTCTTGGGATTCAAGCAGGCCAGCATTCATGCGGATTATGACGTTCAATTCACTAATACGCCCCTGTTAAGCGACTTTGGCTTTCCTGGTATTCCTGAATTTGAAAATGATGGGATCCAAACTTTCAGAATTGGGACTCTTCTGGATTCGGATCTGGCAAAAGATACCAATCTTCGTCTTTTCGGGGACATGAAATTGGATCAGTATAAATATACAGAGCTGAATACGTTCTATTTTCTTTCTAGCTTCGGATTTCCCTACCCACCCATTCTTGATTACAACCAGAATTCAATTGATTTGGGTGCGTCTGTCAATCAAACGGTGTTTGACGGTAAGGGAATGCTGACCAGTGGATTGATCTTTGACTATTACGCCGCGAAAGAAAACGCAATTACAAGCGGACAGAGCCAGCAATCCTGGGATGCTTTTTGGAACGTTGCGGCGGAAGCGGAAGTGGCCGATTGGCTGACCATTAGGACCGGGATCGAATTCCCGCTCTACTCCCGCGATTTTGGAGTGATTGACCCAACGGGTTTCGGGCCTCCGGGTGGTAATTTTTACCTTAGCAATACGACCCCGGGAACAGTGGCTTTTTCCACGGGCGCAGGCATCAACTTCGAGAATTTTATCCTCGATCTCAAAATCAACGAGAGCTCGCTGGATGCCTCCATCAACAACGTCAATCCTGGAAAAGGCTTGTTTACTGCGGGAAACATGTTGACGGTCGGCGAGGCTGATCTGAAGTACAAGTTCTAAGAAATCTCTCTCTTCTTCAAGGCCGGGAGTCGAAAGACTTCCGGCCTTTTTTATTTGGGAAGGTAATCTTTTTAAATTTCAAGTTCGAGGGGCGATGCTTGGAGAATCGGATCGAGATTTTAAATTTAGAAGAAGGCTTTCCGACAGGCGAGGAAGCGGTCGGAAAACTCGCGTCTGGCCTCAAATCGGCCAAGTCCAGGGGTGTGGTGTTCGTGAAACTGATCCACGGGTGGGGGAGTTCGGGAAAGGGCGGGGGCATCAAGCGGGCCGTGAAAAGGATAATGCCGGAATTGGGAAAACAGGGCCTGCTGAGGGAATGGATCGAGGGAAAAGATTGGGGGGTCACCCAGGAGCTTTACCTGAAGTGGTATGCGAAGCATCCGGAGCTAAAAATGGACCAGGATTTGAACCGGAATAACCTAGGGATCACGATGGTCAAGATTCGATAGGAGTCAGCCGGCAGAACAAATGATCTGAATGATTTACCCCGCCGGTGAAGCCTTTCCTCAACAGTGGTTTAAACGGCAGACTCTGTCTTGACGGCTGGAACGGGTGCGGTAGTGGTTTTCAAATGGCGGGTTTTCTTCCTCGCGATTCTCGCCACCGAAAACAATGTTTTGGCCTTTTTGGGCCCTTTTTTCTTGGTCATTTCGCCCTCCTCATCTATTCAACGGTTGCCCGTTGTCGAACAACGACGGCTTATCGTAAGGGCGGATGAAATGAATAGATACGATTTCCTGAAAAATATCCCGATTTCAAACTTCAATGTTCGAATGATTTAACGCGGGAAGGCTTTCTTGCGGAATAAAGCGATTAATTCTGTTTAAACGCCGCGAATTTTTGCACCCGGTCGTTTTTGGAGTCAGCGACGTAAAGAAACCCGTTCAAGTCCACGGCAAGTCCGGAGAGCCCGTTAAATGCGCCCGGCTCGGTGCCCAGGTGGCCCCAATAACCCAGGGGCTTGAGTTGACTGTCCAGAACCTGCACCCGGTAATTTCCCGCGTCGGCGACGTAAAGCCGCCCCGCCTTGTCTAGCGCCAAACCCTGGATCTTGTGGAATTGTCCCGACTCTGAACCGAAGGAACCCGTTTGAATTGTGAAGGTTCCATCGGTGTCGAATTTCTGGATTCGCTCCGAGTAATCGGCCACATAGACATTCCCGTCGGCGTCTACCGCGACCCCGTGAGGCTGGAAGAACATTCCCTGTTCCTTCCCGTTGCTTCCCCATGTCTTGATGAATTTGCCATCCAAATCGAATTTTTCAACCCGGTGATTGTTCATATCAGTGACGTAAATCTCATCCTTGGCGCTGATCGCAATGCCCCAGGGCTGTTTGAACTGGCCTGGGTCCGTGCCCGGGCTTCCCCAACTGGTCAGGAAAGCGCCGTTCGTGTCGAATTTCTGGATTCGTTGGTTGCCTGAATCAACCACGTAAAGCGCGTCCCTGGAATCGATCGCAAGCTGGGCCGGGTTGCTGAATTGTCCCGTGGACGATCCGGGGGCACCCCAGGCGGCGATAAAAGTGCCGTTAGGGTCGAATTTCTGGATGCGGTTATTGTCCCGGTCGGACAGGAAGACATTACCGGCATGATCCGTCGCCACGCCCAAAGGCATGTTCATGTCGCCCTGGTCGGATCCTTCCTCTCCGAAAGTAAAGATGCATTTGGGACTGGGATGGATGGCCTGGTTGATCAAGTCATTTCCCAGGCGCAAAAACAAAACCACGGCGACGATGAGGGAAAAAATGATAAGGAGGGTGGTTCTGCTTAAAAGGGGTTTGTTGGACGGCTTGAGTTGAGATTTAACGGGGGCCGTGGAAAGGTCCGGGGGAACAGCCATAGCCGTTGGGAGGGGCGGCACGACAGAGGGTTTAGGATCGGAAGCCGAAGGAACCGTTGGAGCAATAGCCTCAGGGGAAGAGTGTTTGGCAGTAGTTGGAGCGGGGCTCGTTGTTTTTGAGGGGGTAGTCGCAGGTGGCACTGCCGACGCGGCTTGGCCCTTGGGATCCTGAGAAACAGGTGCTTTTGGAGAGGAAATAGGTGCGGCTGACACGGGGATGACAGGGATGATGGGCTTCGCCGGAGATGTTTCGGGAGGCGGGGCGTCCGGATGGCGTTGCTTCCATTTCTCGAAAACCAATCCGCAACTGACACAATCGATTCGACCTGGTTCCTGTTCATAGCCGCATCCGGGGCATTTCATAAGCACCTCTTGGAATAGAAATTAAAAGCCCCGCATTAAATTCAACCCTATTATCGCTTCTATTATACATTTGATAGGGCTGGGCGACATTTGCCTTTTACGGCGCATGATTCCAGTTTTTTGGAGATATTTAATAAACCATCAACGTACGGTTTGATTCCCTTGGCTGGCAAGAAAACGCAACAAAAGGGTTCCGGTGTGTCTTGGAAGGGCCTAAACAATGGGAAAAGAACACCTGGTTAAGGCCGGTTTATTTTAATTACAGCCCAAAAAGGTCTCCTTTTCCACGCCATAAAGCCTATAGTGTGGTTAGGCCTATTCGACATGAGATTTTGATCCCACAAGTTTCCCTCTCCCGCCGGTTAAGCCCTTCACATCCATTGGCTGTTAACAACGACCGCCAAGGTTTCATGACGATTTTTAGCAAGAAAACGGGGTGCTGGCATGAGAGTAAATAAAACGGTTTGTCAAAGCTGCGGCTCGCCCCTTCGCAAGGAAGCGGAAAAGGGCAGGGAACGGAATGGAAACATTTCGGAAACCTACTGTCGGAGATGCTACCAGTTGGGCCAATTTACCGACCCCCAAATGACTGTCGAACATATGCATGAAACCATAAGAGTTAAAATGCTCGACCTGCGTTTTCCCAGGTTCCTCGCTATCCAGCTAGCCAACCAGGTCTATGCGCTCAAGCGGTGGGCGTCCCCCGAGGCATCCGAAGTGGCCATTCACACCGGGACTCGCGGATGAAACAGATAAAATATCCCGAATCCATCTTTTGCGACGAATGCCGCGACCACGTCAAGATGACGGACTGCCGGGTTTTGGAGCGAAAGTTGAAGGGCAAGCTTCAAGTCGAGTTTGAATATGTTTGTATCAGTTGCGGACATCGGTCGTCCGCGAATCGTGATTGGGAATACCTCCAATATAGTGAGCGGGAATATTGTCAAATGAACGGGGTGGGGGATTTTGGGGCCGGGACCAAGGGGCAGGGTGTGCTGGTCAAAAGACCCGCCCCGGCACCTCCCAAGGGAACCCATTCCGGGAAATACGCCTGATTCGTATTTGACGAAGGTTGAGATCAGACCATCCTGGATTCCAATACTTAAATGTTTTTTTCTTAATAAGTTTTTCCCAGTTCCTCGTAAACGTTTTTTAAATCAATCCAAATTTTGCCATCCAGATCGATCCATCGTTTACAAAAGCTTTCGTCCGCGCTTAAGAATTTATTCGTTTTTTCCTCAATCAGGCAGTTGAAAAGGGCATAACTCCAGTAGCGGGGATCTTCGGGCGGGGTGCCGAATTCGCTTCTATATCTGAGGTTTTGGTATTGGGAAGCCATGGTTTGCAAAATGGCTCGCTTGATGAGCATCAACCCCGTACCGGCGGAACGAGCCTTCACGAAGCCGTTCTTTGTTTCGGGTACGGAAGTGTCCGGTACGAAATCAAATAGGGTTGTTCCACGCGGTTTTTCTTGTCCCGTTTTTTTAAGGGGAAGGGCGGCGGCCGCGATATCCCCGTCGAAGTTTAATAGTCTGAATACTTGTTCGGGCTCAAAACCAATATTGCCATTAATGAACAACAGGTGGGTAGCTGAGGGATGACCCAAAAGTTGGGTGACGAGACCCTGTAGGGCCCTGGTCGTGAGCGAATCGCCCCAGTGCGCCACCAACTCCAACTGGATGTCCTTGCGGTTGAGGCAGGTGCTTTGAAAATGAAGCACCGACTGTGCATAAAGGCTGGAAACTTGGCCTCCAACGCAAGGCGTACCAATCATCAAGCGGGCGGTCACGATGGGTCCCCTTTCGGGGAAGAAGGCGGAAGAAGGGAAGCCAGATCGCCCGTAAAGACGGCCTGACCGATGTGATTCAAACGGCTTTCTAGGTCCACCCAAATTTCTCCGCCTATGCGGGTCCAAAGGCGGCAAAAGCTGTAATCCTCACTTAAATACGGGCCGTCGATTCCACCTATCAGACAATTGAAAAAAGCGTAATCCCAGGGGCCGTTTTCAGAATCCCTGCCTTTGCGGGAATAACGCAATTCAGGATAACGGGCCATCATGGTAATAAAAACAGATCGCTTTATTAAAAGAAATCCTGTGCCGGTGGATAGAGCCTTGACGAACCCGTTTCGAACTTGGATGGGCTGGGCTGTTTCTAGGACATATTGAAGCCCCGCTGATTCCAGCTTTTTGTTACCCGCTAGAGCTTCTGCCTTCACTTTATCCCAGTTGATAGTCTTAAGTGGGTAGGTTGCCGCGGCAATATCCGAATTGAAATGCAATAAACGGAAAGCCTGTTCGGGCTCAAAGGCAATGTCAGAATCGATGAATAAGAGATGGGTGGCGTCTTTGATTCCTAGGAAGGAAGATACGATTTCTTGCCGGGACCGCTGGACCAGATCCCCGCCATCTGGCATCAGGAAGGTAAGAGAAATTCCTTCGCGCTGACAGGCTTCCTGTAGTTTCAGGACCGAGGAAAAATAAGCGCTGGTGACTTTGCCGGAGTAACAAGGGGTGCCTACTACCAGATGGATGGAACTTTCCGCCAAGACAGCCTCGTTTCCGCGTTTTCATCATAAGCGATCGTGAAAAACCACTTTATAACATCCTCGGTCAGTTCGGGAAATATCCTGGCTTTTTACCTGCGTGAACTTATTTCGGGTGGATCTCACGGTTGATTTTTCCTGCAGTTCCAATTTTCTAAGCAGGTTTTCAAGAAATTATTTTCGATACGACAAAGGTCTAAATAAAAAGTTTAAACGGAATAAGAAACGAATATTGTTCAATAATCTTAAATATGTAGATATATACAATAATGTATAACATTTTCCTAACACGCTATCGTTGGTTTTAACTTATTTTTCAACGTTTTTTCATTTTTTCGAATGGCACGTTGTTTGCTTTTCGTTTGGACGTGTTGCAGAGCGAAGGGCTCTTCCCTGAGGCGCCTTTCGTAGATCGAGAAGAAACATTTTCAAGGAGGATGAGATGAGTAAGTTCAAAAAGTTGTTCAGCCTATTGGCCTCGTTAGCTCTTTCGAGTGTGGTGGCCCCAGCTTTATCGCAGACGGCGGCTACGACGCCAGCTGCCGCGGCAACGCCCACGGCGGTGCCGACCCCAGTGGTGACGGTGGATGGATTGGTGGATGCCTATTATTCGTACAATTTCACCAACCCGACCGTTAATTCGACCAACGGTTATTGGTATAACTCCGCTTCCAATGCTTATACCTTGGGATTGGCGGAAATTAAGGCGACGGCTACTCAAGGTGCCGCCAGCGGCCATTTGGTTTTAGCTTATGGCGAGGAAGGCTCATTGGCGATTGGTGCCGCCCCGGGAATAGATGTGTTACAGGCCTATGTTTCCTACAACCCAGGCCAATGGACTTTCAATTTCGGGAAGTTCGTCACCTGGATGGGGTATGAGGTGATCGAGAGTACGGGGAACATGAACTACAGCCATTCGTTGTTGTTCAACGTTTTGCCGTTCTGGCATACGGGCTTCAGCGCGAATTATGCTCCATCCTCAACCTTTGGAATTACCGGTTATGTTACGGACGGAAATAACACGACTGGTACTTCACTCTTGGGTAAAACCTATGGCTTGGAAGCAACTCTTACCCCTGATTCGACGTGGAATTTCGTTTTCAATGGAATTATTGGGCCCACTGTCAGCGGAGTGGATGGATCGACCCAATCATCTGCCACGGGTGAGTTGATTATCGGATACAAGCCGGATTCCAACTGGTCTTTTGCTCTGGATTCTCAAATCGGAAGCAACACCGTTCCTTCCGGTGCGACCGCCTCTAGCTATTATGGATTTGCTCTGTATGGCAAGTACATGTTGGCGAGCGATTATAGTTTAGCTCTTCGCTTAGAAACCTTGACCGATCCAAATGATAATACGATTGGTTTATATGGAAACGGTGATGCTTCGGGAAGTCCCTACAACGGCAAAGAAATTACTTTGACGTTGGAGCATGACTTTACCCCGAACATGATTGCCCGTTTGGAAGGCCGGATCGATATAGCCAGCTATAACGGTGCTTCTGATTTGGCGTTCACGACGAACACAGTTGGTTCGCCGGCTTCCAGCCAAGGAACCGGGACTGCCAGTGTGGCCTATACGTTCTAAGGTTTAGGTAAGTTTCTCCTGGATGCCCGGCGGAAACGCCGGGCCCGGGGGTGAACGCTTCGGAAAGTCAGGAGCTTTCACCTGCGGAACGAGCAAGATGACCAAAGGAACAAGAGTGAACTGAAGCTTTAACGAAATTCAATCTCTCTCTCTCCTTCTGGGGACGTAAAGGGGAGTCGGCCCGGCCAAGGTCGGCTCCCCTGTTGTTTAAAGGCAGTCGGCAGTCCGCAGTTGGCAGTTCGCAGGTAAGCCGTAAAAGCCTAGCTGCCGACCGTCGACTGCCAACTGCGAACTGGAGTTAGCCATGTATAAAATCGAAGCCATTATTCGCCCCGAAAAACTTGAAGCTGTTCAACTCAAACTCCGGAAGATCGGTTATCCAGGCATGATGGTCACCGAAATGGAAGGCCATGGCCGCCAGAAGGGCCTTCATTCGGGATGGCCCGATTCCTTGAGGGTCAATTTCCTCCCCAAAACCAAGCTGGAAATCGTGGTGGAAAAGAATCACCTGGACGCGGTCATCAAGGCCATCCTCAAAGGAGCCCGAACGGGAGAAATGGGGGACGGAAAGATTTTCGTCAGTGAGATCAAAAACGCTATCCGGATCCGGACCGGAGAACGAGGTTCCAAGGCGATTTCCATGCAGGAAAAATCGGCTAAATCGAAGAAAAAATAACGTTTCCTAAGGTAACCCCCGCAGTTCCTGGCCCCGCCCCTCTTGTTTCAATTTAATATGGTTTTTAGTACGATACGCCCACGCTTTACACCCGGAGGTTGACCGCATGACCCAGACCTTTCCCGCCCAATATGTTTTTGTTTATGACGTCTTTTTGAAAGATGCCGTTAAACACCTGAAAATTGCTCCCTACGTGAAGACATGGGCCCGGGCCGAGATGCCCGGCAAGCTTTACCAATTGCCCACGGGCCTCCCCTTGGTTGTGGAGGAAGCGGCGGGTTCGACCCCTTCGACAGGCTCAGGGCAGGCAGGCTCACCGCAGGCCGGGACCGTTTACGGCGAGGTGATGAGCTTCGAGGATATGGAATCCGTCATGGCCGTGATCGACGCCCAAGAGGGTTATCGTCCAGAGGCGCCCCAATCGAGCCGGTTGATAAGGGAAGTACGGGAAGTGACTGTTTCGCAGACGGGGGAAAAATTGCAGGCGATGGTCTATCTTTTCCCTAAGGAAAAGTTCAACGCCAAGGAAATGTACGCGGTTCATGCCCACGGCGGCGACTGGCGCAAGTTCATCATGATGCCCCGTTTTGACGGGTACCAACATTAAAGACAGATGGCAGTCGGCAGTTGGCAGCTCGCAGTCCGGAAAAACCAAAACTTAAAGTTCTAAAAAGGGGTACGGGTGACCGTATCCTTTTGTTTTTAAGAACGCTCTATTTACGGAAAGGTATCTGAATTGATTTTGAAAATCGCTTTTCTTTATTTTGGATATATTTCTTTGGGGTGCCTCGTATTACTCCCGCTTGTATCGCTTAAAGAAATCGGACAGGGCTTTTACCGCTTTTTCGGTTTTTTGTGCGTGGCACTCGATACGCTGGCGGTCGGAATTGCTTTATACGAAGGCCGGGCCTTCAGTGATTCCTTCCAGCACTCGGCCTGGTACCTAGCGGGTTCGCTTTTTTTCACCCTCTGTTTCACGGCGGCCCTGAAAGCGAGGGTTCGACCCCTGGTATGGGGGGCCTACACCCTCGGACTCTTATGCGGTTCGGTCGCCCTGGCGTTTTTTCCATGGCAGGGGGGCCTGTCTCCTTTTTTCCTCGGATTCCACGCCCTTACCTCCGCTTTGGTTCTGGGGGCAGGAGTACTGGCCATGATGCTCGGCCACTGGTATCTCGTAACACCTAAATTATCCATCACACCCTTGAAGCGGTGTTCGGCGGCCTATATTCTTCTGACGGTTTTTACCGCTTTGAAACTGGTTTTGGCCTATCACCTGTTCGTAGGTTGGTCGTGGCCACCATCCACGGCGGCGGGGTTGAGGTTGATGGGAGAAGATTTGATGTTCGCTCTTTTTCGGGTGACCTGGGGTGTGATGGCACCGCTTGCGGCGTCCTACTTTATTTGGGAGACAGTCAAGATCAAATCGACCCAGTCGGCCACGGGCATCCTTTACGCCACTATGGTCTGTACGATCATCGGGGAAGGCATGGGGTTGTTCCTGACCCTATCTACAGGAGTACCTTTTTAATGACGATGGAAATCAATTCCTTCTGCCCAGCATGCGAGAATGGCCTCTTTCTTTCCGAATTGCCCAAGCCGGGGTTGATTCCCTGCGCGCGATGCGGGAAGGGCCGAGAAGCCAAGGGGGAAGGAAAGTTCGCCCCGGATGGGTCCGTCGCCCGTTGTGGCCTGTGCGGATGCGAAGAATTTTACCGGCTTAAGGATTTCAACACCAAGTTGGGCTTGTGGACGGTGGTCTTAATCTTTGCCCTGGCCCTGATTTTCGAGAAATGGTTCTTTCCTATATTAATCGCGGGCGCGGTTTTGGACTTAGCCTTGTACTTTCTGCTTCCGGATGTGGTGGAATGCTACGATTGCAAGGGGGTCTACCGGGGATTGCCCTTTTCCCCGGACCACAAGGGATTTGACCTGGCCATCCATGATAAATATGCCTTTAAGAAAAAAAGCCAAATGAAAACTAAAGACAAGGAAGAAACCCATGAGTGAAACCCAAGACCCGATGCCCGGAGGAGAGGGCCCTCTCTACGCCCCCGAAACGGGATGGTCCCTTTTCCTAAAACTTTTCATCGTTCCCGCCGCCATCGTGCTGGTGGCGCTAGGAATATTTTTCCTGGGCACCCTGGCGCTTCAGCATCCCAAGACCGCCGAACAGTACCTGCAGGAACTGCGAAGCGATAATACCAATCACCGATGGCAGGCGGCTTTCGAGCTTTCACGCATCCTCAACCAGGGTGAAAAGATCGAGATGGACCAGACCCTGCGCGAACAGCTCGTCCAAACTTTCGCAGAGAGCAAAAAGGACGATCCCCGTATCCGCCAATATTTGGCATTGGTTCTGGGACGGTTAAAGGAAAAATCGGCGGTACCGGCTCTTTCGGACGCAGTGAAAGACGAATCAATAGACGTGAGGGTTTACAGCCTCTGGGCGTTGGGAAACATCGAAGATCCGTCTGGCGGACCGGCGGCCCTGTCGGCCCTCTCTGACCCGGACTCGGGGGTCCAACGCATGGCGGTAGGGGCGCTGAGCGCACTCAAATATGAACCCGCCCGGCAGGCTTTGGAAAACGAGTTGACCAATAACAATCTTCCCCTGCGTTACGATTCGGCAGTTGCCTTGGCCCGCCTCAAGGACGTCAAATGCGTCCCGACTTTACTGGATATGCTGAACCTCAAGTCGACTGGGCAACCTGGGGATGAATTGGTCCAATCGGCCAAGTTGGCGGCCATTGAAGGCTACAGGGCACTGCCTGATCCCATGCTTATGCTTAAAATTCGAGAAATCAGCAAAAACGAGTCGGACCTGAAAGTGCGGGAAGCCGCGTTGGATGCCCTCAAGAATAATTCTTAATTCGAGGCTGGGATGATTACTTCTGAAACGGCCGTTCAAGGCCACCGATGCCTGGTAATCGATCCTCCGGTTATTCCACCCAGCGCCCCTGTGGTGGTCGTACTTCATGGGTTAGGGACAAACGGCGACGATTTGGTGCCATTGACGGGTGAGATGAACCTGTCCGGCTGCCGTTTCGTTTTTCCGGACGCGCCCCTTTTGCTGGCCGGTTATCCCGACACGGCCTTCGCCTGGTATGACTTTCAGGTTCATGATCGAAAAGAAATCGAACAGAGCCGGGAATATCTATTCAAAGTTTTTGATCGATTCACCTTGGACCCGAATTTGCGTCCCGAGCCTGGAAAAGCCAAGGAACCCTGCCCCTTAATTGTGATGGGTTTTTCCCAAGGAGGGGTGATGGCTCTGGAAAGCGGATTGAACTACAAGGGCAAATTACTGGGCATTGTGTCCATGAGTGGCTACATGCCCGACCCCTGGGCCACCTTGAAAAAAGCCGAGGCGCCCTTTGAGACGCCCATCCTTCTCGTTCACGGAACCGAGGACCCGGTGGTGCCGGTGGAAGGTTCCCGAAAGGCCAAAAATGAATTAGAAAAAGCGGGTTATAAACCCCAACTGAGAGAATTTCCCATGCCGCACACTATTACGGAAGAATCACTAGAAGTGGTTTCCCAATTCCTTCGAAATCTCGTTTCCTCAAATCGTTAACAAATTAGTAATAACCTTTCCTTCGACTAGGCGTCTTAACCTTGAAAAGCACTGGAATGGTTTGTAACTTATCAGGGTTCCGGTGAGCTATCCGGGAGTTTTTTCTTAACCTGTTTTTGGAGGTTTTCCATGGCTTGGTTCCGCCGGATCTTTCTTTTTATCGCCGTGAACGTTTTGGTGATGTTCACTATTACCTTGCTCATTTCCATCCTGGGCTTGTGGCCCAATCTCAACGCCCAGGGAATTGATTATCCCGTTTTGATGGGATTCTGCTTCATCTGGGGCATGGGCGGTTCCTTCATCTCCCTCCTTCTTTCGAAAGTCATGGTGAAGTGGAGTATGGGAGTGAAGGTGATTGATCCGGAGAATCCGGGATCGGCCGAAGAACAATGGCTGGTTGATACGGTTCATCGTCTCGCCAAGAACGCCGGGCTGACCCATATGCCCGAGGTGGGAGTTTATCCGAGCCCGGACCCCAATGCTTTCGCCACAGGCCCAGGGCAAGACAGCTCTTTAGTGTGCGTTTCCTCGGGTCTTTTTAGCGTCATGGGGAAGGATGAAATCGAGGGGGTGCTAGGCCATGAATTGACCCATGTGCATAACGGCGACATGGTGACCATGACCCTGATTCAAGGCGTGGTCAACTCTTTCGCCATGTTTTTGGCTTATATCATCACCTTTTTTCTCACCCGAAGCAGGGACGGCAAATCAGGTGGGTTTTTCATGCAGTACATGATTCGTTCGCTTTTGGAAATGGTGCTTTGCTTGTTAGGAGCCATCCTGGTGACCATGCCTTTTTCTCGCTGGAGAGAGTTTCGGGCTGATGCGGGCGGGGCCAAGTTGGCGGGACGAGCCAAGATGATCAACGCTTTGAAAGCCCTGCAGCGGGTTTATGAAAGGCCCGCCCCAGCTGTACAGGAGCCGGCTTCGATGAATGCTTTCAAGATATCAAGCCGGGATGGGGGCTTGATGGTCTTGATGGCCAGCCACCCTCCTTTGGAAAAACGCATTGCGGCTCTGGAGTCAGGTTCGGTGTTGGTATCGGACTAAGAGACTCAAAATAACCAAAAAGGCGGTTGGGACATTCCCGGCCGCCTTTTTTTATTTGAGAAGGGATTGGGTGATTAAGGCCAGTTTACGGGAAATGTTTCGGGATGAAATTTTGAGCCGGTTTTTTGATACTTCGAGGCCAATGGGTTGACCTGTCCTTCTTTCAGCGCCTCAACATGCAACTTCTCCCACAGAAAGTCGCTTTGATCCGCAATGTATTTGGCTTTTCTCCAGTAGCCAAATCCCTTGGATGGATGGGCCTCCAACCATTCGGTCTCTGCGAAACCCAATAAGGTGTAGATCCGGCCTCGTGTGTCACCTGTAGAAATGAAAAGCTTGTCGGCGGTTGAGAAGGATTTTCGTGCCGAGCCATATTGGCCGAACATTTTTTCGGCTGTCCCGATCGACCACAGGGTATAGGCGTAGCTGACGCGATCCCCAATGGTTCTATAAAGTTTCTCGGCTTTGCGGTAGAAAGGAAGGGCCCGCTCAAACCTTCCAGCCATGCGCTCTACGTTTCCGAGTCCGCAGTAGGAATAGGCGATACCGAAGGTATCCTTGTTCTTCCGCATCCTGTGGTTAGCTTCGCGATAATATTTTCCCGACTCTGCGTAACGACCTAGCATTCGGTAGATCCCGCCCAAGGCACAGCAGGTATAAGCCTGGCCTTCGGCGTCCTTAATCTGGAGATAAAGACGAAAAGCTGTCTGAAGTTCTCGGAGCCCTTTCCTCATGTCTCCCGCGATCCGATAGGTTCCGCCTAGGGCCCAATGAACAAAGGCTTCTCCCTGAAGGTCTTTTTCCTTTTTGTAAAGGGGGAGGGAAGATTCCAACTTTTTCAGGGCTTCTCGGGGACGGCCCACGGCCCTTGCTGCCAGGGCCCAGCCGACTTTCGCGTCCGTCGCGCCCAAGTGATCATGGTTCATTAATAAAATTTTTTCGGCTGACTGATAATGAAAGAGCGAGGAGCGAAAATCTCCCTGGATTCTTTCCACGTCAGCTAGACCCAGGTAGGCTTCGGCCCTTTGGTCGGAATCTTTGAGATTTCCCAATAAGGATTGATAGTGCTTTTGAGCGGTCTTGAATTGAGATGAAAGTCTGGCTTGAACAGCCTTGTCGAATAATTTTTCGAATTTCATGGGTTCCCTTGGCTCGAATTCTTCACCTGGAGAGCGATTCTACATAAATGTCTTGAGCGAGAAACAAGATGTTTATGGGACTTCCTATCAGTGAAGTTAAAGAATCGAAGCAATTGATAAAGTTTGCCCTGTGGATAACTTTTGCGAAAGATGTAGAAGAAAAACAATTTTGTAGCACCGCTTGATAATCTTTTCGCTGATTTAATGAACCTGTCATCATTTTCACAATTGGCATGAAACTCGCTTTCCTAACGCTGTTTTGCTCAGAGAGAGAGCGAATTTTGTCAAAAAGGAGATCGAAGAATGAGTTTTCTCAAAATTGTTGCCTCGTTTTTGAGGGAAAAGGCGTTCAGCTTGGCCCTGACCGCTTTAACCCTGGGTCTGGCAGTAAACGCTTTGGCTCAACAGGTCCCGGTTTCGTCTGCACTGGCTGCTGCGCCGGTTGCGGTACCCGCAGCTACTTCGGTGGCGGCTACGCCAGCGGCTCCCGCGATTAGCGCAGGTGACACGGCCTGGGTACTTACCTCGGCGGCCTTGGTCCTCTTGATGACACCGGGTCTCGCCTTCTTCTACGGCGGCATGGTACGTCGCAAGAATGTCATGGCTACCATCATGCAAAGCTTCTTCCTGGTGGCTCTCATCAGCGTGCAATGGGTTATCTGGGGCTACTCGCTCGCTTTTAGCCCGGGGAACAGCTACATCGGAAGTCTCAACTGGCTATTCCTGCACGATATGCCGGCGGTGAATCCGGCCGCACCGACCGTACCTCATTACGCCTTTATGATCTTCCAGGCCATGTTCGCCATCATCACCCCGGCCCTCATCTGCGGCGCCTACGCCGAGAGGGTGAAGTTCAAGGGCTTCGTGGTCTTCTCGCTTCTCTGGGCCACCTTCGTGTATGACCCGATTGCTCACTGGGTTTGGGGCGGCGGATTTTTCAGCAACGCCTTGGATTTCGCCGGTGGCACAGTGGTTCATATGTCTTCCGGTTATTCAGCGCTGACCCTGGCGCTTCTTTTGGGCACCCGCAAGGGATATGGAAAGAATCCCATGGTTCCCCACAACCTGACCCTGGTGCTCTTAGGCGCTAGCCTTTTATGGTTCGGTTGGTTCGGTTTCAACGCTGGCTCGGCCGGGGCCGCCAACGCCCTGGCTTGTAATGCTTTCGTCACCACCAACACAGCCACCGCCATGTCCGCCATCACCTGGTGCCTGATCGAACTCTTTCACCACGGCAAGGCCACGTCTCTCGGTGCCGCCTCGGGCGCAGTGGCGGGATTGGTCGCCATTACCCCCGCCTGCGGTTATGTGGACATCATGGGCGCGTTAATCATCGGCTTCATCGTCGCTTTCCTCTGCTACGCCGCCATCCAGGTTAAGGTCAAGATGGGCTATGACGATTCCCTGGACGCATTCGGGGTGCACGGGGTGGGAGGGACTTGGGGCGCCTTGGCGACCGGACTCTTTGCATTGAAGGCCATCAATGGAACCGATGGCTGGTTCGCCGGTAACCCGGCCCAGTTTTTCATCCAACTCAAGACCGTGGGGTGTACTGCGGTCTATTCCGTCCTCTGTACGGTCATTCTGTATCTGATCGTCGAGAAAACCATCGGATTGAAGGTCGCCCCACGGGATGAAGAAGTCGGTTTGGACCTTTCGCAACATGGCGAGGAAGGTTACAACTTCTAATCGCGGATCTTTAAAGCCGTTGGCTTGGTGCCAACTGGAACTTTTTTAAGCTATGGCGCGGCACATCCGCGCGGGAGGAAATATGAAAAAGATCGAGGCAGTTATTAGACCGAGTGCCTTGCGGGACATCCTGGAAGAGTTGAAGAAAGTTGGATATCACGGTGTCACAGTGACCGAGGTTCAAGGCCATGGAAAACAAAAGGGAATTACCGAGTCCTATAGGGGTCAGAGCGTCGAGGGATTGCTACCCAAGATGGTCATTACCGCGGTGGTGAACGACAAGGAAGTGCCCAAGGTGTTGAAAGCGATCGTTGGTGCGGCCCGCACCGGAGAGATCGGTGACGGGAAGATCTTCGTTTCAACGGTTTCGGATGCCATCCGGATCCGCACCGGTGAAAAGGGCCCTAAGGCTCTTTGAGCTTATTTGGTCGAAAAAAGGGTCTGGAGGAGTCCTCCAGGCCCTTTTTTTGTTCAAAAGCGTTCCAAATTCATCGATTTGGCCTTCGTTTTGACCCCAAACTATGATTTTAAATATGTTACAAAATTGTAGATTCGATTACTCTCTCCAAGCTTTTGGCGTTCTTTCGTCAAAAACTTCAAGGAGAGTTCGAACGATGAAATTACGAAGCGCGTTTTGGTGGTTCCTTAGCTTCTTCGGTTTGGCGGTCTTGGCCACCGCTCAAACCCCGGCAGCCCCATTGGCGGCTGCGGCCCCGGCAGGGCCGGTGATCAGCGCGGGTGATACCGCCTGGGTTCTGGTTTCGACAGCCCTGGTTATGTTGATGACCCCGGGTTTGGGATTGTTCTATGGCGGGATGGTACGGCGCAAAAACGTGCTTTCCACCATCATGCAGAGTTTCTTCCTGGTGGCCCTCATCAGCATCCAGTGGGTGCTGTGGGGATACTCGACGGCTTTCGCCCCCGGCACCGACTATATCGGCGGATTGGGTTGGGCTTTCCTGAGGGATATCGGCCCAGTCAGCCCGAACGCTCCGACCATCCCCCACTTGGCCTTCGTTCTCTTTCAAGCCATGTTTGCGGTCATCACTCCAGCCCTCATCACTGGCGCTTACGCCGAACGGGTAAGTTTCAAGGGTTTCCTGGTTTTCTCACTCCTCTGGGCTACCTTTGTCTACGACCCCATCTGTCACTGGGTTTGGAGTAGTGGTGGGTGGTGGGCCAAATTGGGAGGATTGGATTTCGCGGGCGGCGTGGTGGTTCACATCAGCGCCGGTTTCTCCGCCCTGGCCTTGGCGCTCCTCCTGGGCATCCGGCGCGGGTACGGTAAGGAAACCATGGTGCCCCACAACATGACCATGGTGATCACCGGTACGGGTCTTCTGTGGTTCGGCTGGTTCGGGTTCAACGCGGGCTCCGCTTTGGCTGCAAATAATGTTGCTTGTAGTGCTTTTCTAGCCACGAATACGGCAGGCGCCATGGCGACCCTGGTCTGGTGCCTGTTAGAAAGCGTGCATCGGGGCAAGGCGACTACTCTCGGCGCCGCTTCGGGCGCCATCGCAGGCCTGGCGGCTGTCACTCCCGCCTCGGGTTTCGTGGATATGTGGGGTGCGATCTGCATAGGCGCCATCGCCAGTCTGGTGTGCTACGCCGCGATCATGGTGAAGATCAAGTGGGGATATGACGACTCCCTGGACGCTTTCGGGGTTCACGGGGTCGGCGGATTTTGGGGAACGATCGCGGTGGGCCTTTGGGCTTGCCCGGCCGTGAACGGGAAAGCCGGATGGTTCTATGGCAATCCAAGTCAATTCTTTACCCAGTTGGGAATGGCCGGTGCGACTGCGGTCTATTCCCTGGGGGTCACGGTAATCCTTTATCTCATCGTGGAAAAGACCGTGGGCTTCCGGGCGCAGACCAAGGACGAGGATATGGGGTTGGATATCACCCAACACGGGGAAGAGGGTTACAACTACTAAATTTTTCACCGGGGAGGGTCGGCTTGAGTAATCGCCGGCTCAGCCCCCATAATAGGTTTACGAAAATCGAACGAAGGGGATCGACATGAAATCGAATATAAAGAGGGTAGAAGCGGTCATCCGCCCTAGCGCCTTACGGGCGGTGTTGGATGGGCTCAAGGCCGTCGGTTATTCCGGGGTCATGGTGACAGATGTCCAGGGCCATGGAAAACAGCGCGGCATCACGGAAAACTACCGGGGCCAGAGCGTGGAAGGTCTCCTCCAGAAGCTTTTGGTCACCACCGTGATTCAAGAGAAGGACGTCAAGAAGGTGGTGGATATCCTGATCACGACCACCCGAACCGGCGAGATTGGCGACGGGAAGATTTTCATCTCCCCTGTCGAGGATGTGATCCGCATTCGTACGGGCGAAAAAGGAACCAAAGCCCTTTAATCGCCGACTCTTCGGATTAAAATAGCCCTTCCCGAAAGATCGGGAAGGGTTTTTTTATTTAAGGAACTGGAATAATGCGCAAGATCATCTTGGCAGTTCTCGTGATGCTTTCAACTGGTCGGCCGCTGGCCGGGACAGTGATGGCTCCCGTCCTGAAAGTCCTGCCTTGGAACGGATATCCAGCCGCAGTGTGCCTTACCTTTGACTGCGGCGACCCTTCCCAACTGGACGTGGCTTTGCCTGCATTAAATTCCAGGGGAATCAAAGCAACCTTTTTCTTGATCGGCAACCAGACGAACCGCAAGGACGACTGGCGTAAGATCCTGCTTTCCGGCCATGAAATCGGAAACGATAGCTTGGACTCTGTTCATGTCGCTGATTTGAAATCGTCCCGGGACATGGATGCCCAGGTGACGGGCGCTCAAAACGTGCTCCAGAAGGAATTCGGGATTACCCTTTATTCCTACGCCTATCCTTTTGGGGAGGCATCACCACAAATGGAAACCCTCGTGGCGCAAAACCATCTATTGGCGAGAGGGGGGGCGGTTTCGGAAAGTTCAAACTTAAAGATCGGCCAGGATCCCGATTGGATGAACCTTCCTTCGAGGTCGATGGGACCCGGCCTCCCTTGGCCGGTCTATCAGGGTTGGATCGACCAAGATCTCAAGGACCAGACTTGGTTGATTTTGAGAATCCAGAGTCTGGATTCCTCCACGGTGGGTGGCCATGCGTTCACCAGCAACCTATTCACGCAGACACTTGATTACCTACAAACTAAAAATATATGGATCGATACCTTTCTGAAAGTGGGGTCTTATTTCCGGGCCCAGAAAATATTTGAAAAAGCCGTGATGGAAAAATCATCCAATCGATACAAGTATCGCTGGAATGTTCCGAACGTTTTCCCGCCGGATGTTTCACTGCGATTCAAAATAGAAATTCCAGCTGGGGTGGGTGGGGTTTATGCTCCGGCCCAGGGCGGGAAGACACTGAAGGCCGATCGGGAGGGGTTTTATACAGTTGAATTCAACAGGGGCGAGATGGACCTCCTCACCTTGCCCAAAAATTGACCGAATTTTAGGTTAAACCTTCGTTTCTTTTCCTAAAAACGTTTGAAGTATATTTGACAGGCCTGGAAGAATTTTAAAACTTTTTCGTCCATTCGCGCATTGTTCGTGGCAAATGATCCCTTCAATTTCTAAAATACGTTCAGTCCAAAACCTTTCGAGTGAAGGGTACCGGATTGAACGGTCCATTTATTTCAAAAAAGAAACTATTAAACCAGGAGCAACACCGTGGCCACCATCAAGGATGTCGCCAAGCATGCGGGAGTCACCATCGGAACCGTTTCCCGCGTTTTAAACAACAAAAAATGGGTCAGCGACAATTGCCGCAAGAAGGTCCAAGTCGCCATCAAAGATCTTCATTACAAGCCGCAGGCCCATGCCCGGCGCCTGCGACAGAAACATTCGCGAATTTGTGGTTTGATCGCTCCCCACCACACGGCCATTTTCCGCAGTCCCTTTTTCACCAGCATCCTGGAGGGCATCGAGGAAGTCGCGGCCGAGAAACAATACCGCCTTCTCCTTCACCCGCTTAACGAGACCGCCCGGGCCCAGATTTCTTACCGCGCCCTCCTCGGAGACGGCAGCGTGGACGGCATGTTCGTCTTGAACGCATGGTCCACAGACGCTTCCATCCGCGAGCTGGCGGAAGCCAATGTGCCTTTCGTCCTGGTCAACGGAAAGATTACCGGCCAGGAGGACCTGCCTTACGTGGGGTTCGACAACAAACTGGGAGCCCAAAAAGCCGTGGAATTTCTGGTCGGTCTGGGTCACGAGCGCATCGGAATGATCAACGGCCGCATGACGACAACCAACGCCTTGGAACGGTTCCAGGGATTCCAGGAAAATCTTTCGGTGCATCGTCTGGAGTACCACCAGGAGTGGACCGCAGACGGGGATTTTGAGGAGGAGGGGGGGTATCAGGCGGCGCTGAAGATTTTGGCCGCCGTCAGCCGGCCCAGCGCTCTCATTTGTGCAAGCGACCTAATGGCCATGGGAGCGATTCGAGCCCTGAAGGAAAAGGGGGTCTCGGTGCCGGGTGACATGTCGGTGGTGGGCTTCGACAACATGGAAGAGGCCAGCTACCATGAGCCGGCCATCACGACTGTGGCCTTTTCGCCCTTCGAAATGGGAAAGCTATCCGCCCATAAGATGTTCCAGATGATCTCGGGCGAACCCCTGATCCAAAAAATTTCCACTCTACAACCGGAATTGATTGAAAGAGAATCGACCCGGAAAGTCTAGAAAACACAGCTTCTTTTCCAATCCCTGATGATAAAAAACCGGGGTTTACCCGGTTTTTTTATGCCGCTGGTAACTCTTGGAACGGGGTTGGGGTATAAAAGGGCATGCGAAAAATCATTTATTCGATTTTGACCGTTCTCTTATTGTGGCCCCTACCCTCTTTAGCCCAGATAGCAGGCGGTGGGGCAATTGTTTCCGCCCAGGCCTTTCCCGCGATCCAACCCATCACACCAGGCGGTTCTTTTACCGTTGCGGTGGTCATGAAAATCCAGCCGGGATGGCATGTGAATGCCCATGAGGGTCTGCCAGATTCCTTCATCCCTCTGGAACTTACCCTTCCTCCCGGTTCGCCTTTAAGTATGGTGGGGAAGGTTCGTTACCCTTCCGGTATACCCAAATCCCTCGCGGGTGAGTCCAAGCCCTTTGCGGTTTACCAGGAAGCCACGACCCTCTTTCTGGAACTGACATTAAACCCAACGACCAAAACGGGGACGCTCCAATCGAGTTTTGAAATCCGCTACCAGGCTTGCAACGATCAGGTTTGCATGGCTCCGACGAAACTGACCGTCCCTTTGGAAATCACGGTGGGGAAAGAGGGGCAGGCCGTGACCCCGAACCATCCCGAGGTGTTTCAGAACCCCCTAGCCTCGTCCGCACCTGCCCCGGAAAACATCATCGCCAAGTTTTTCAGGGAAAAGGGGATACTGCTAACCTTTGCGCTGATCTTCTTGGGCGGTCTGGCCCTGAACCTGACCCCCTGCGTGTACCCCATGATTCCCCTGACGGTTTCCTATTTTGGTTCCCAAAAGGCCGAAAAACCCCTGGTCATCCTGAGCCGGGCCTTCGCCTATGTGGTGGGAATTTCCGTCACCTATTCCAGCCTGGGGGTGACGGCCGCCTTAACCGGCAAGATCCTGGGGTCCACCCTGCAGTCCCCGATAGTGCTCATCGGCATCTCCCTGGTCCTGGGGGTCCTTTCGCTATCCATGTTTGGCTTGTACGAGATCCAGGCGCCCAGCTGGCTCTTGAACAAGGTCGCCTCGGGAAACACCCAAGGCTGGATGGGCGCCCTGGGGATGGGTTTGGTTTTCGGGATCGTGGCCGCGCCCTGCGTGGACCCCTTTTCCATCGGGCTTTTGACCTATGTGGCCGCCAAGGCCAACCCCTTCCTCGGGTTCATCCTCTTCTTCACTCTTTCTCTGGGGCTGGGATTTCCCTACCTTTGGCTGGGGTTTTTCTCCGGGGAGATCGGCCATCTGCCCAAGGCCGGTACCTGGATGGTCTGGGTGAAAAAGGTTTTCGGTCTGGTGCTTTTGGGAATGCCCCTGTATTTCCTTGCCCCGCTCCTGCCGGAAGGGTTCAATCGAATGGCTGTTCCCGCCTACCTGGGGATGGGGGGGGTTCTATTGGGATGGGTCTTCGCGGGAAAATCGGTCACAGTAGGTTTTAAGAATTTCCAGCGGATTGCCGGAGTGCTTTTGATTCTGGGAGCGGCCGGGTTGTTCCAGGCCTGGCCCAAGCCGGTGGAATCTTATTTCAATTCTTATGACCCTTCCCTTCTTTCCCTGGCACGGTCGGAGGGAAGACCGGCACTTGTGGATTTTTCCGCCTCCTGGTGCATCCCCTGCAAGGAGCTTGAAATTAAAACTTTCTCGGACCCAAAGGTCCGGGAAGCCCTTAGCCATTGGGTCTTGTTGAAAGCCGATTTGACCCAGTATTCCTCGGGTCCCGTGGAGGCTTTGAAGAAGCAATTCGGGATCATGGGGGTACCGACATTGGTTTTTGTGGGACCCAACGGGTTGGAAAGGGAAGACTTGAGGGTTGTTGGTTTTGTTTCCGCGGATGATCTGTTGGAGAAGATCGAAAAAACGTCCAAATAAAAGTTAAATCAATCCTCTTCCACCAAAGAAAATTCACGGTGGGGGGCGGCGCAAGAAGGACAGTAGTCGGGAACCCCGCATTTGCGGTGGGCCAGGAGCCCGCATTGACCGCAACGCCAAAGCAACTCCCTCAGATCGGATACGGCGTCATAGGTAAATTGATGAAGTATTTTGATCTTCGATTCGAACTTGAATCCGTTGATCACGAACCCTCCCTTCTTTGAGGCGCTCCTAAAAGAGTTCAACTACTTTAACGCAGGCCCTTTGGAAGGGAATCGGTTGGGATGTTAAATCGGGTTAAAAGAATAACCCGAGCAAATTTATTGTGGAAACGGATGTGTTTCAGAAAGCGTTAAAAGGGTAAAGTTTTCAAACCTATGTTGGAAAAACCGGCCCTTTGAAAGCGATTTTCCAAGTTTTTAAAATTCTTCTTTCTGAAAAGCCTTATTTTGGACAATGGCTTTAAAAAACCGTGAGTTTTCACGATTTTAGTTTTATTTTTGACGGGTGGAAACTTATTCGCCCAGTTTTCTCAATGTGTCGAAAGAATAGAGGCCGGTTCCGTGGCCGTCGGACCACTGAAAATGCAGCGCATACCGGCCTACCGGATCCACTCCGGAAATTTTCACGTCCGGATCAACTGATTCCAAATTGATCATGCGCTCGCCCGTCACTTCGTTCACGCAGGAAGCGCAGGGGCACATGCTTCTCAAATAGCGGTTGGGGTAACGGGTCACCTTGCCATCATCCCAGGTAATGACTGTCACCTTGTCGTCGTTAGTGTCCACTTCCTGGGGTCGGTTGGTGACCTTGACCGTTGCCGCGTTGATGATGGAAAGCTGGGCCGCCATCTGCAGGGCGATGAAACTATAGGCTTTGCCGGAAACCGAATCGGGATGGGCTGCAACGGTTGGGGTTCCGTTGTCACCGTCCTCGGCGATCAAGGGCTCGAGGGGAACTTCCCCGAGGAAGGGAACCACCAGTTCTTCCGCCATTTTCTTTCCTCCCCCTTTCTTGAAGATGGGGGTGACCTCATGGCAATGGGAACAAACGAACCCGCTCATGTTTTCCACGATGCCGATGATGGGCACCTGCACCTGCTGGAACATCCTTAGGCCCTTCTGGGTGATATGCCGCGCTACGTCCTGGGGGGTGGTCACCAGCACAGCCCCGGCCAGGGGAACCGATTGGGTCAGGGTGAGCTGGATATCACCCGTGCCAGGCGGAAGATCGATCAACAGATAGTCGAGGGCGCCCCATTCCACTCCCGCCAGGAACTGTTGGACCAGTTTGCTGGCCATGGGTCCACGCCAGATGAGGGCGGTATCCGATTCTTGTTGGAGCATCCCCACGCTCATGAACTTAATACCATGCTTCTCGAATGGGATCATCTTCTTGGATAGGGGGTCGGTTTCGGGCTGGCGCCCCTGCATGCCCATCATGCGGGGAATCGAGGGGCCGTAAACGTCGGCATCCATAAGCCCCACGGCGGCGCCGGTCTTGGCCAGGGCCAGGGCCAGGTTGGAAGCCACCGTGCTTTTGCCCACCCCACCCTTGCCGGAGGCGATCGCGATGAGGTTTTTCACCGTGGGCATGTTGAGGTTCTTGATCCCCGTGGGGGCCTGACGGACATTCGAGGTCATCTTGACCTCTACTCCGGTGACGCCGGGGAGCTTTTCGACGGCCACCTGGGCCTGGGCCTTGAAAAGGTCCTTGATAGGGCAGGCCGGGGTTGTGAGTTCGATCTCAAAACGCACTTTTCCTCCCTCGATGATGAGGTTTTTCACGAACCCCAGACTGACGATGTCCTGGTGCAGGTCGGGGTCCTTGATGGGACGAAGGGCGTTCAAGACGTCTTGTTCGGACAGACTCATGAGATTGGATCTCCTCGGTTGGGTTTAAAACGAACACCTAAAATGTGTTTTTAAAGGGCAAATTGCAAGTTTACTTTCCGTATTTCTCGATTCCGTTTTGGACGCGCGCTTGAAATAGTCATCTTCTATTTCTTCAAAAGGCTTCCCAAGAGACGAAAGTTCAATTTTCCCGTGAAAGCGGATAAAATAGGCCTGTCTTTCCTCCCGGTCTTAACCCAGCCCTCAAGGCGGTTCAAAATATGAAAGCTGTGATTATGGCGGGCGGTTTCGGCACCCGGATGCGCCCGCTCACCATCAACCTGCCCAAGCCCATGATCCCCATGGTCAACCGGCCCATCATGGAAATCATTGTCGATCTCTTGAAAAAACATAAGCTCACCGACTTGATCAGCGTGGTTTTCTATCAGTCCGAGTTCATCACCGAATACTTCCGCGACGGGGCCGATTTTGGCGTGAAAATGCAGTACAAGGCTGCGGAGAGTGACCTGGGTACGGCGGGTTCGGTCAAGAATTGCCAATCCATGATCGAGAAAGAGCGCTTCGTGGTCATCTCGGGAGATGTCTTAACCGATTTCGATCTGAGCGAGGCCATCGCTTTCCACGAGAAGAACAAGGCTCAGGCCACCATGATCCTCACCCGGGTGGAAAACCCCCTCGCTTTCGGGGTGGTCATCACCGGGCCGGACGGCAAGATCCAGCGGTTTCTCGAGAAGCCCACCTGGGGCGAGGTTTTCTCCGATACGGTCAATACGGGAATTTACATTCTTGAGCCAGAGGTTTTGGACCTGATCCCAGAAAAGGATGAATTCGATTTTTCTAAAAACCTTTTTCCCACGATGCTCCAGAAGGGCATGCCGCTTTTTGGATATGTTGCCCAGGGATACTGGGCGGACATCGGCAACCTGGACCAGTACCGCCTGGCCCATCAGGATGTTTTCGCGGGCAAGGTGGATGTGAGCATTCAGGGCTCCCGCCTCAATCGCGTGGGCAAAGAAATCTGGGCGGGGGAAAACAGCACTATCGACCCATCGGCCCAGATGACTGGAACGGTCGTGGTCGGAAAGAATTGCAACGTAGGCAAGCACGCCAAGATCACCAACTCGGTCTTGGGCGATGGCTGCCAAGTGGGGGAGGGGGCGGTCCTTACCAATGCCATCCTTTGGCGCAACGTGTCCATCGAGGCGGGGGCCCAGGCGCGCGAATGCGTGATTGCCTCCGGCACGGACATCCACGAAAAGGCCAATATTTTCGAGGGCGTCATCGTCTCCGACAACTGCACCATCGGCAAGGAAGCCGTGATTAAGGCGGGTGTAAAAGTCTGGCCCAACAAGGTTGTGGAGGACGGTGCCCAACTTTCCACTTCCCTCGTCTGGGGAGACAAGTGGGCCCGGTCCATTTTCGGACAGCATGGGGTCACCGGCATGGCCGGCATCGACATCACGCCGGAATTCGCCGCCAAGCTGGGGGCGGCTTACGGGGCCTCCCTGCCCAAGGGTTCCACTGTTTTAACCGCCCGGGACATCCACAAGACCAGCCGCATGATCAACCGCGCCCTCATCTCGGGCATTCTCTCCTCTGGCGTCAATGTTCACGATCTGCAGGAAATGCCCATCTCGGTGGCGCGCTATGCCGTGCCCAAGCTTTCCGATGCGGGAGGGCTGCACACCCGCAAGAGCCCCTTTGACGAGCAGTTCATCGACATCAAGTTCTTTGACAGCCGGGGACTCGCCCTTTCATCAGGAAAGGAAAAGGGGATCGAGAACCTCTTTTACCGGGAGGATTTCCGGCGGGCCACCATGGAAGAAACCGGGGAACTGGTATTCCCCCACCGTATGCTCGAGTTTTACCACCAGGGTTTCCTGGACGCCCTGGAAGTGAAGGCCATCGTGGACCATAAACCCAAGGTGGTCATTGACTACGCTTTTTCCGCCGCTTCCCCCATCTTCCCCTGGCTCCTGGGGAAATTGGGGTGCGAGGTGGTGGCCCTGAACGCTTATATGGATGAATCCAAACTCACCAAGACGCCCGAGCAGTTCCAGGCCGCCCTGAAACAGCTTTCGGATATCGTGCCGACCCTTAAAGCCCATTTCGGCGTGCTATTTGACGCGGGAGCTGAGAAGATCTTTGTGGTGGATGAGAAGGGGCATTTACTGGCCGGTACCGAATTGCTGGCCCTCTTTTCTCTCTATATGTATCACCAGAAGAAGGGTACGAAGACGGTGGTTCCTATCAACGCTTCCCAGGTTTTGGACGACCTGGCGAAAGCCAATGGCGGAAGCATCCAACGCACCCGCACCACCTATTATTCCCTCATGGAAGCGGCCACCCAGCCTGGCGTGTCCCTGGTCGGTGAACCGGACGGTGGTTTCATCTTCACTTCGTTCGCGCCCCACATGGACGCCATGATGTCCACCGCCAAACTGATGGAGTTTTTGGCGCTGGAACGAAAGCCCATTTCAAGCTACCTGCAGCAGATCCCCAAGAAGCATGAAGTAACCCAAAGGGTTCCTTGTTCCTGGGAATTGAAGGGAACCATCATGCGGTATTTGATCGAAGACACCGAGAAACTCCAAAGGGAACTGATTGACGGGGTCAAGATCACCCAGAACGGCTCAACCGTAATGATCTTGCCCGACGCGGACCTGGCCTTTTTCCACGTGACTGCCGAGGCCGAGACTGAAAAGACAGCCAAGGATCTAGTCGCGACTTATGTGGAAAAGATCAAGAAGTGGCAAGGTTGAATTTAAGTTCTCTTTTCTCACGAGATTTTCGGTACTCCAACAACTATTGGGTTTATTTTTTAGTATTTTCGTTCGGCAATGCAGTTTTGGCCTATTCCTCCTTGAGTTTGGTGGTCAAACTTTGGATTGGTCTTTTTACCCTGGCCATCCCCTTTGGTTACGCCATTTATGCCACCCCCCAAAAAACGGACGAAACTGACAGTTTCGGTTATCTGGAATGGACGGAGAGGATTCCAGGGTGGGTTTGGCCGGCTTTCATTCTCTTGGCCATCCCTTTATGGCTTTTTTGCCTGATTGGTCCAAGATGGCTGTTGCCCGACGAGGGCCTTTTCGGATTTTTGTCCCTTGAACTCAGCCGTGAATGGTCCTGGCACTTTTTTTTCAGTCCGGCCCAGGCTCCCCCACTGTTCAATTGGTTGTTCGCCTTGTTCATCAAGCTTTTCGGAGTTTCCTTTTTTTCTATGCGGTGGTTTCTTTTGGCCTTTTTACTCGGCATCTTGGTGATCTTGGTTTGGGCGACAAGAGTTTTTTTCAAGAAATCGTTCGCTTTCCTGTGTTTATCTTTTTTTTGTTTCGGATTTTGGCCGATGTTGACCTGTAAGTATGTCTTGGGCCTTTCATCGGTTTTGTTCTTTCAGTTGGCTGTTTTGGGAGTTTGGGGTTCCTTCCTCCGAAAAAAATCATTTTCTGTTTTGACCGCATTCCTGCTTGGAGCACTATTAGGCTTAGGGTTTTGGGTCGTCATTCCCTGGTTGCTGGTGTTGGTTGTCATCCTTCCGCCGGTTTTTATGAAATGGGGCACTTTTAAACCACAGGTAAAAAATCTTTGGATTTTTGTGGTTCCTTTAATCTTGTTTTCGGGAGTTTTTTTGGTTTGTTCAATTGGGGCCATGAACGGAGAACATGCTCGCTGGTTATTGTTGAATGAAGCAACCGCAAATGGTTACGGCAGGCTCCGAAGTGTCCTTTCCAACTTGACCTCTTTTTTTTGGGAAGGACATCCCTATTCCGCCTATGGACCTTCCTGGGGTGGGATTCTCAATCCTTTTGAAGGTGCGGTTTGCTTTATTGGCGTACTCGAGTTAATTCGGAATAGGAAAAGAAGCTGGGCCCAATGGCTGATGGTGTCCGTTTTTTTGTTTGTCCTTCCGGGTGTGGTAACAAGCGCCTATGAAATAAACCATGATTTGCTGCTTCTCCCTCTGCTAGTGGTCATCTGTGCCTTGGGCTTGGGATCTCTCTTGAAGGTGTTGCCCGAGGGCAGGCGATGGGTCGCTGTTTGCCTTTTTTTCCTGGTGTCCGCAGGTCTCAACTTTTTCCATCTTTATCAAGCCAATCCGTCTAGGTCTGGTTTAACCACAAACTGTGAACGGGCCTATGAAACATTGAATTTTTATCAGAAGACTCAGGGGCCAGGTCTGATTTTTCAGGATTTAAGCCCGGATACCCAAGATCAAACCATGACCCTGGCGACTTATGCCTTTAATGCCGCCCTTAATCCCAAATGGAATCCTTCCAACGCCCGTTGGGCGGCCGTGATCGTAAATGCCAACTATCGATATTTCTTGTCCCGCCGTTTTCCTGATTCCCGCTGGTTTGACTTGGGTCCGGATTCTTTTTGGAATCAGGGCGATCTAGCGCTCGTGGTCCTTCCAGTTGATGTGGCGAACCAGGAAACCTTGCGGAATTGGATGGCATACGATCTTTTGATGCATCGAATCACGACCCGTTTGTTTTTTGACACAACTGGCCGCCAAACCCCTCTCGTTATTCGCCAGTTGATGGATTCGGAAAGTCAAACCCATGGGGATCCTTTTTTGGAATCTCTTTTTTGTGAAAAGGTGATATTTGATCTACGGCAAATGGTCGAACCCGGGAGATTAACGCCCTGGCTCCATAAGGCCATTGAGAAGGGGTATCCCGCCCCGCATCTGTTAACGGCCGAGGGGCTAGTTCTTTTGTCCGTGGGAAAAGGGAAAGAAGCTCGGAAGAATTTTCGACAAGCCGTTCAATGCCCCTTTGATACAAGTAGTGCTTCAAGGATGCTTTTGAGTTTAAAACGCTAGTTTCGAAAAATCTGGGCGTTTTAGAATCGCTTTCGGGAATTGTTTCAAATCTTGTTGGAATTAATAGTCCCGAGTTCCATAAGTAAGTGCAACACTTAGTGCCAGAAGAAAGCCGCCTCCATAGGATAGGCGGCCATGAAAAAAAACTACAAGCATTTAAGCGTTGAAGAAAGAGATCACTTGGCCGTT
>Ga0182030_10001356_pt1 | contig 50346 bp, 47 predicted proteins | sample 812S3MmetaG_FD_121299 | JGI IMG/M metagenome (GOLD analysis project Ga0182030, IMG submission 121299) | Permafrost microbial communities from Stordalen Mire, Sweden - 812S3M metaG (Illumina Assembly) | ecosystem: Environmental > Terrestrial > Soil > Wetlands > Permafrost | place: Sweden... | reverse complement strand
GCCGCGGTAACGACCCCAGTGATAGGGAACCGCCCCTCCTCCATGGGGAATGACGAACCGCAAAGTCGGAAAGTCGCGAAAGAGATCTCCCTGGATTAGCTGCATGAAGGCGGTGGTGTCCGCGTTGATGTAGTGGGCGCCCGTCGCATGGAAGTTGGGGTTGCAACTACTCGAGACGTGAATCATGGCGGGCACGTCCAGCTCGACCAGGCGCTCATACATCGGGTACCACGACCGATCGGTCAAAGGTGGTCCGTTCCATAAGCCGCCGCTCGGGTCAGGACTCAGATTCACCCCGACAAATCCGAGTTCATTGACGCACCGATCGAGTTCGGGGAGCGACTCGTCGATGGACGCCCCCGGCGACTGGGGGAGTTGACCGACGCCCGCAAAGTATGAGGGAAATAGGTGCGTTACCCGGGCGATCAGATCGTTGCAGGCGCGCGACCATTCCAGGCTGACCGACTGGTCGCCCACGTGATGTTCCATGGCCGACGCTCGAGGTGAGAACAGTGTGAGATCGGCGCCGCGCTCTTTCAAGAGACGAAGTTGGTTCGACTCGATGGTTTCGATGATCTCCTCGTCAGAGATCGCGGGATACGAAGGAGTTGGCGTTCCCGCGTGGAAGGCGGCGACCTGAAGTTGGCGCCACGCGTTGTGTGAATCGGGTGCCGTCGTGTAGTGGCCGTGAGAGTCAATGATCATCGGCCACCCCAGATCGAGTGGGGAACGAGCACCTCTCCGCGCATCAGAAGCCGCGCGGTTCGAAGCAGTGCACTTCGACGTACCAGGATCTCGCCATCGACGATCTCAACCTCGAGGTCAACGGTGAAGTACCCGGTCGGATGCTCAATGTCGAGCGAGTACGACCCGTCGGAGGTGGAGATGTTGGCGATCTCGTTGGCTACTGAACCAGGAAGCAGACACGCGGTAGCGACAGAGACGGCGCCGAACACGCCGATCGCCTCATGGACGCGCTGTGGAATAAAGGTTCGCGTGGTGAGTGCCCCGCCGTCGCTCGCCTTCGCGAGGAGGCTCACCTTGGGCACCGTCTTGCTCGATACGTCGCCCAGATTCATGAGCGGTCCGGCGGCCAGGCGTATCCGCTCGACGGTGGCGCAGACGTCGGCGTCGGCTTCAATGTCGGCGGGCGTTTCATCCCCGCGCAGGCCGAGGTCGGACGCGGCGACACAGACAACCGGCATGCCGTTGTCAATACAGGTGACCGCGATACCTTCGATGATGTCGAGCGCACGCCCCGTCGGTAGCAGCGCGCCGCACGTCGAGCCCGCGACATCGACGAACTCGAGGGGGATGGGAGCGTGGGTGCCCGGGACGCCGTCGATATGGGCGCTCCCTTCGTATTCCACGTATCCCTCGGGGGTCGAGACCTGCGCCACAGCGAGGCTGTCGGTGTTTTCCATCCAGATCCGAACCGGTGTTACGTCGCCGGCACGTTTGATGAGTCCCTCTTCGAGGGCGAAGGGGCCGATTCCGGCCAACAGGTTTCCGCAGTTTTGATTGTCCGCGACTTCGGCGCGGTCAGGCCACACCTGCAAAAAAAGGTAGTCAACGTCGGCGTCGTGGCGTCGCGACGGCGTGACGACGGCCACTTTCGACGTCAGGGGATGGCCTCCGCCCATGCCGTCGATCTCTCGTACGTCGGGCGAGCCCATCGCAGCTAGGAGGACCGCATCACGGGTCGCGACATCAGAGGGCAGATCTTCGGAGTGGAAGTAGAGCCCTTTTGAGGTGCCTCCGCGGATGACAGAACATCGAATGGCCGTCTGTCTACTCATCGTCGGCGTGTTCGATGTACGTGAGTCCTTTATCGGCCAGACGCTCGCGCATGTTGTAGAGGTCAAGACCGAGTTCTCCGCTGGCCAGTAGCTCGCGCTTGGACTGCTCGTTCTTTTCACGGGCTCGCGCGGCGTCCAACACCGTCGCTATCTCTTCACGCCTCACCACGACAACTCCATCGTCGTCGGCGATGATGAGATCTCCAGGGTGCACGAGAACCCCGGCGCAGACAATGGGGGTTTGCACGTTGCCCGGTGTTTCTTTCACTGTGCCCTGGGCGAAGATGGTTTTCGACCAAACGGGAAAGTTCATCTCGGTCAGCTCCGCGACGTCACGCACGCCGGCGTCGATGACGAGACCTCGTATTCCATGAGCGACGAAGCTGGTTGCGAGCAGTTCCCCGAAATATCCATCGTCACACGGGCTGGTGGGCGTGACGACGACAACATCACCAGGTTGTGCCAGTTCGACAGCAACATGCAGAGACCAATTATCTCCAGGAGCAACCTCACAGGTCAATGCGTTCCCTGCGATATGAGCCGGTCGAAAAATGGGTCGGAGGCGCGGTGCCAGCAGCCCGATCCGACCCTGGGCCTCATGGACTGTCGCGACACCAATCGTTTTGAACGCGTCAACCACCTCGAGCGGGGAACGTGGGGTGCCGCGCACTACAACTGCCATGAAACCCCCCTGACGTACCTTGTGCTTGCGCCCAGTGATTGATAGTGACGAGGATACACTAAAAGGTTAATTAGAGTGATTGAGGTGACGAGCAGGGTCTGGCGTTACACGGTAGCCACGAGGCTATGAGATTTGGGCAAGTCGGCTGGCAAGGTCCCCGTCTGCATGAGGGGCATCGTTGCCAGGCGACCTCCCACTAGAGGAGATTGAATGACAGAGTCACCATCGGGCGACGCCAAAATGCGCGCACTGGGAGAGTGGACATCAGTTCTTGCCGAGGTTGACTCCGACGGCATCGCCTGGGTGACGCTTAATCGACCAGAGAAGCGCAACGCCATGAATCCCACCCTCAACAACGAGATGATTGACGTGCTCGACGCCGTCGAGAGCGAAGAGCAGGCTCGCGTGCTCGTTCTCACGGGAGCTGGCGAATCATTTTCAGCCGGTATGGACCTCAAAGAGTACTTTCGGGAGATCGATGCCGGTGGCCCGACGGCCCGGACCCGCTCACGCCGGGCATCAAATGAATGGCAGTACCGCCGACTGATGTTTTTTATGAAACCGACCATCGCGATGGTTAATGGATGGTGCTTCGGGGGGGCCTTTACTCCGCTAGTTGCCTGCGATCTTGCCCTCGCCGCGGAGGAGGCAGTCTTTGGATTGTCCGAAGTGAACTGGGGGATTCCTCCTGGCTCAATTGTCTCGCGAGCCCTGGCCGAGACGCTGCCCGCGCGTGACGCACTTTTCTACATTATGACGGGAAAGACCTTTACCGGGGTCGAAGCGGCCAGAATGCGCCTCGTCAATGAGGCCGTTCCGCGCGTCGAGCTGCGCGCGCGTACCGCAGAACTCGCGCGGCATTTGGCGACAATCAACCCGACGGTTCTTGAAGCCGCCAAGACCGGCTTTAAACGGGCCCGGAGCATGGAGTGGGAGGTGTCTGAGGAGTATCTCTACGCGAAACTCGACCAGTCGATTGCGAACGATCCAGAACACGGCCGCGATCAAGGTATGAGCCAGTTCCTTGACGAAAAGTCCTACCGACCGGGACTTGGCGTATACAAGCGTGCTTGAACAAAGTGACTCCCGCGATCCAACTCGCATTCCGATAGAGGCGGTGCGTCGGCTACTAAAGCCTCGATCCGTCGCGATAGTCGGCGCGTCCAGTGAGGTTGCCGCCATAGGAGGTGCGCCCCTCATCTTGCTGGAGCGATTCGGCTATGACGGCGAAGTTCATCTAGTGAGTCGAACGAGGACCGAGATAAACGGCCGGCCCTGTGTTCCTTCTATCGACGAACTGCCATCCGGCGTGGACGCGGTGATTCTTGCTATCCCCCAAGCGGGCGTACGCGACGCGGTTGAGGCTGCCGGTCGGCGCGGGATAGGTGGAGTGATCGTGTTCTCTTCGGGTTACGCCGAAGCCGGCGAAGCCGGCTCCAGTGCTCAAGAGACGTTGACCGCGCTGGCACACAAGCACGGGCTCGCACTCGCCGGTCCAAACTGCCTCGGACTTGTAAATTTTGTGAATCGCGTTCCTCTCACCTTTGGCGACGTTGAACCGAATCGTCGCGACCCTCGCGGCGGTCTCGCGATTATCTCCCAAAGTGGCGCGATGTCACTCGCCTTAACGTACGCGGCGATGGCGCAGGATATCCCCGTTTCCTACGCGATTTCTACGGGGAATGAAGCTGTACTCGGAATCGAGGACTACCTGAACGTCCTTATTGAGGAAGGAACAACGAAGGTCGTCGCTCTACTGATTGAACAGATCCGTCGCCCGAAGATGTTTCTCGCTCTCGCCAAAAAAGCTCGGGAGTGCGGGATTGCTATCTGCGCGTTGCACACGGGTCGCGGAGTTCGCTCGCAGATCGCGTCGCTCTCGCACACCGGGGCGATCGCGGGCGATCAGGACGTGCTGCGCGCGGTTGTCGGTCGCGAAGGAGTTCTCTTCATAGACTCCCTTGACGAGTTGGTCGACACCGTCGGTCTTTTGGCCAAGACCTCGTTGCCGAGCCGAAGCGGGGTGGGGTTTATGACCGATTCTGGCGCGGCCAAGACCTTCGCCATCGACTTTTCCGAAGAGATTGGACTCGATCTGCCCGAACTATCCACGACGTCGTTGCAGAGGCTCACCCAGGAGCTTCCCGCGTTTGCCACGGCGAGCAATCCCGTCGACATCACCGCGATGGGGCTCAACGACCCGAGCCTGTACGCACGCGTCGCTCAGGTTCTCCTCGACGACGAAGACGTGGGAACCGTGATCGTGTCCGCCATGCCCGGCTCGCCCCTCCAAGGTGCTGAACAGATTGAAAGTCTTCTGCCCACCCTTGGGTCCGCGACAAAGCCGGTCATCTATACGATCATGGGTGGCGAGTCAGTGCTCCCCGACGTGAACCGACTCAAAATACTTGACGACGGCCTGCCGCTATTCCGTTCACCCGAGCGGGCCTTGCGCGCGGCCAGAAACGCGGGCTCGATCGCGCGACTCAATGCCGAGGCCGCGCAACGGGTGGCCCCTCGCGCGGTGAGTCGAGCGGAGGTGGGACCCCGCATTTTGAACGAACAAGAGGCGAAGGAATTACTTTCAAGGTTTGGACTGAGCGTGCCAAGGAGCATTATGGCTTCGACCGAGTCTGAAGCGGCGGTCGCGGCTCATGAAATTGGGCTTCCCGTCGTGCTCAAAATATCGTCGGAGGAGATTTTCCACAAAAGTGATGTCGGTGGAGTGGCGCTGGTGCTCGACGAACAAGACGTGGCGCCTGCCGCCGCGCAAATGCTTGCTTCGGTGCGTGCCGCCCGCCCCGATGCGACCATCGGGGGAATATTGGTCGAACAGGCGTTGACGGACGGAATCGAATTCATCGTGGGCTCTCAACGTGATCCGCGGTGGGGGCCCTTTACTCTCGTCGGACTGGGCGGCATTTGGGCGGAGACAATTCGTGACAATGTCGTCATCGCCGGGGGCGCAGATCGAACCGAGATTCGAGAAGCACTAGGGCGCTTGCGCTGCGCGCCGATTCTCAAAGGCGGACGTGGCGAGGCTCCTCTCGACGTCGAGGCACTCATCGACGTCATCGAACTTCTGAGTGGCCTCATGCGATCAACTCCGGAGATCACGGGAATTGAAGTGAATCCTCTCCTTGTGCGGGCACAGGGCGAGGGGGTCATGGCGCTGGACGCGATGATCGAGACCGAGCTCGATTCCCAGGGCCTCGTTGCGATCAGGAATGCAGGTTCGCGGTGATCTCGAAATTCACGCGGCCCCCCGATACGTCGAAGAGTCAAGTGCGACGGCTTGAGTCGTTGCGGTCATCGGGAGAATGACGTGACCGCCACTCAAAAAACCCAGGTCATCATCGTCGGATCCGGACCTGCGGGACTACTGCTGGGTCACCTCTTGAACCTTGATGGCATTGACAACATCATCATCGAACGCCGAAGCCGTGACCACGTCGAGTCTCGAGTGCGAGCCGGCGTCATCGAACACGGGATTGTCCAACTGTTGCGTGACGTTGGGGCGGGGGGGCGGTTGGACCGAGAGGGCTTGGTACACCACGGTGTGCAGATCTGGTTCGACGATCAGCGCCACCGAATTCCCCTGAGCGAGCTGGCCGAGGGGCGCGCGATCACCGTGTACGGCCAACAAGAGGTTGTCAAAGACCTCATTGCCTTGCGCCTGGCGAGTGGGGCACCGATTGAGTTCAACGCGCCAGTTCTTGAGATCAACGGTCACGCGAGCGAGTCACCTTCGGTGGTGTATGAATCAGGCGGAACAACGATCCAGATCCGTGGGGACTACGTCGCCGGATGTGACGGAAGCCTTGGAATTGCCAATCGCATCGGCGATGTGGCGCGGGTCGAGCGCTCGTATCCCTTCGCCTGGCTCGGAATCATCGCCGAAGCTGCCCCCGCGACCGAGGAGTTAATCTACGCTCGTCACTCGCGCGGATTTGCGCTGTACTCCATGCGTTCACCGACGATCAGCCGGCTCTACCTCGGCATTAGCTCTCGGGACACTCTCGAAGAGTGGAGCGACGATCGGATCTGGGAAGAGCTACACACACGTTTGGCGACCGAAGGCAACACCTCGATTAACGAAGGTCCGATCCTTGAGCGCAGCATCGCGGGACTTCGCAATGTCGTCGTCACCTCAATGCGGCGGGGACGTTTGTTGTTGGCGGGAGACGCCGCGCATATCGTGCCGCCCACCGGAGCGAAAGGCATGAATGCGGCGCTGGCCGACGTGCGTGACCTTCACCGAGCGTTGCGCGCGGCGTATCGTGACCACGACGACCACTTGTTGGAGGGATACTCTGACCTCGCCCTCGAAAGGAACTGGCGGGCGGCCGAGTTTTCAACATATATGACGCAAATGCTTCACCCGTATCCTGACGATCCCTTCGAAAGTACCGTTCAACTCACTCGACTCCGTCAGCTCTTCGTGAACCCAGAGATCGCCACCGCGCTCTCGCGCAACTACGTCGACCTCAACTCTCTCTAGGCGCTAAAAGGGATACTCGGGGAGCTCGCTCTGTGCCGTGACCCACTGCGTCTCGGTGTAGGCCTCCAGGTTCGCTAATCCGCCCATGCGCGAGCCGTTCCCCGAATTTCCGGTGCCTCCAAAGGGAATCGTTGCTTCGTCGGCGACCGTTTGATCGTTGATATGTATCGCTCCTGAGGGGATGCGGTACGCAAGTTCCAGCGCCTTGAGTCCGTCACGGGACAAAATGCCCAGCGACAATCCATAGGGCGAATCGCTCGCCAGAGCCACGGCCTCATCCAATGAACTAAACGGCACGACGGGGGCAACGGGACCGAAGACCTCTTCCGCGTAGGCCGGGGCGTTCCTTGGAACATCGGTCAAGACGGTGGGGCGATAGAAGAGTTCTTCGAAAGTGCCTCCGGCCCTTAACGTTGCTCCCGCGCTGACGGTATCGGTGACCATCTGGTGCACTCGATCGCGCTGAGTCGCGTCGATCAGTGGTCCAAGAGCTACTTGGCCCGACATCGGGTCACCAACGGGAAGATGCTCGGCGTGCTCGGCCAGTGCCTTCGCATAGTCATCGGCGATACGTGCATCCACAAGATGACGACCGGTCGTCATACATATCTGGCCCTGGTGCATGAAGGAGCCAAAGGCTCCCACCGAGACGGCCTTCTCCAAATCTACGTCACTCATCACGATGAGAGCGGAGTTGCCGCCCAGTTCCAAATGCACTCGCTTTAGATGCTGCGCGCCGAGTGAACCTACCGATCGACCGGCTTTGGTGGAACCCGTAAAGGCGATAACGCGTACGAGGGGATCAATGACCAGCGCCTCGCCCACGTCGGCCCCACCCGGAAGCACCGAGAGGACCCCGGGGGCAAGTCCCGCTTCTTCAAAGATTCGCGCGAGCACCACGCCGCCACTGAGGGCCGTGCGTGGATCAGGCTTCACGACGACCGCATTGCCCAGAGCAAGCGCGGGGGCCACGGAGCGAATGGAAAGTATCAGAGGAAAGTTGAACGGGGCGATGACCCCGACCACCCCGACAGGTACTCGACGCGAAAAACTGAGCCGTGGCAATTCGCTACGAAGAATCTCGCCTGTCGGGTGGGACGCGAGGGACGCCGCCTCGTAACATTCCTGTGCGGCAATGTGAACTTCGAGGCCGCCCTTTGGGTTGATGGCGCCGGTTTCGCGCATGTTCCACTCGGTGATCTCTTCGGCGTGCTCTTCAAATAACTGGCCGGCCCGGCGCAAGACCGCGGCCCGATCAGAGAACGTCAGATTCGCCCACTCAACCTGGGCCGACTTTGCCACTGACGTGGCGGCCGCCACGTCACTAACGGAGGCCCGTCCCAACCGTCCAAGTTCCTTACCGGTCGCCGGCTCCAAGATGGGAGCACTTCCAGCTCCGCCCTTGATCCACTTTTCGACGAATATTTTCTCGTCCCATTCGGTGCCCAGCAGTGACATATCTCCCCCTTCGCGACGCGATAGCGTCAACATACATAGCACACTAAATGGTGAATTATGCCCTTCGCGAGCGCGGGGTGCGATTGACGTTGAAATGAGGGGGCAGTGTTACGAGATCATTGGTACGTCGTCGCACTGAGTTCAGAGTTGACGACGCAGCCACTCTCCCGAGAGATATTGGGTGAGCACGTCGCCCTTTTTCGCTCGGAGACGGGAAAGGCCGTCGCGTTCGCCGATCGATGTCCTCACCGTGGCTATCCATTGTCACTCGGCACCGTGGTGGGAGAGACGTTGGTGTGTGGATATCACGGATTCACCTTCAACTGTGAGGGTCTCTGCGTTCAAGTACCCGGCCAGGAGCGAGTTCCCGGTCGTGCGAAGGTGCGAGCGTACACGTTGGTCGAGCTAGGACCTTGGGTTTGGATGTGGGCGGGTCGCAAGGAACCGAATTTTGAGATCCTGCCTTCGGTGCCACGCATGACCGACACCGAGCATTGGGCCAGCATCGCGGGCTTGGCGACTATTGAGGCTCGTTTCGACTTCCTCGTTGACAATCTCCTCGATCTCTCTCACGAGACGTTTCTACACAAAGGCTCCATCGGCACCCCCGAAGTTGCCTCCACTCCCATCGAAGTTGAGTCGGACGATGAGCTTGGCGTCGTGCGGGTCTATCGTCACATGAATGCCGTCGAGTGTCCGCCGTTTTACTCGCGAACAACCGGGCTCACCGGAAAGATCGATCGCTGGCAGGATATCGAGTACTTCGCGCCAGGCTTCTATCAACTTCACTCTCGCATCGCGGAGGTCGGTCGGGCGCCCCTTCCCGACGGGACTGACGACCACGCCTTTCACATGACAATTTTCTATGGTCTGACGCCGGCGGCGCCGGGACGAGTTCACGACTTTTGGGCGCTTTCTCGCGACTTTTGTCGAGAGGATAGCGAGGTCGATGAGTTCCTCATGAAGATGCAGGTCAGCGTGGTTCAAGAGGACGTTGACGCGCTGAACATTCTCGAACGTCGAGCTCGCGATCAGATTGAGCAGGATGAGGTGAGCATCAAGATCGATAAAGGTGGGCTTGCCGCTCGCCGTCTTCTACGAGCGATGGCCGAAACGGCGGATGCTCCCGGTCCCCGCGCGTGACGTCATTTAGTGTACCATTTGGTTCAATAGTGTGGTAGAAAGCATCACTGAACATTCCTTGAGGGGGGATCATGGGTGAAGAGTTTGAAGGCCTGAAAAAGGGCGGCGGGGCGAGCTGGAGTGAGTTTGAATTTGGTCGCCGTCTCGCGTTGCAGGCGTCAAGCGTTATTGCCGGGGGCATCGGTGCAGCGTCGCTAATTGACATTTCGAAAGCTGCGGCAGCGTCCAAGTCATCGACGATCAAAATTGGCTATGTCTCGCCACAGACCGGTGCCTTGGCCGACTTCGCCGGTCCCGACAAATACGTCTTGGCAGCCATCAAAAACACGGGAGTGTTCAAGAAGGGAATGACGATCGGGAAGACGAAGTACCACTTCGAGATCATTGTGAAGGACACTCAATCCGAGTCGAATGTGGCGGTCCAGGTAACCCAGCAGTTGATTGCCGCGGGCGTCGATCTGGTGCTCGTCACGTCCGCACCAGAGACGACAATCCCGGTCGCAACCACGTGCGAGCAAGCGCACGTGCCGTGCCTTTCCACAGTGGTGCCGTGGGAGGCGTACTGGGGCGGATTTAGCGGTACCTCAATTACCGCCGAGGGCGGCGCCGGTGGGACGGGGCCGAAATATAACTCCATGTTCTTTTTCGGGCTTCCGCAGTTTGCCGGTACCTTTATCCCCATGGTTCAGCGCGTGCAGGCCATGACGAACTGCAACTCATACTTTGCAGAAATGTTTCCCAACGACGCTGACGGCAATGCTTTCGCGGGAGGCTGGGCGCCAACGGTCAACGCGATCTATCCCAACAAGTTCAATTTTTATAGCGGTCAAAACGGCTACACGGACTTATCATCGAGTTACTCAACAATGATCGAGGCATTTAAGACCAACGGCCCAAATGGTGGACAGTGCGATCTCTATATCAACTGCCCGTTGCCCCCCGACTTTCAGACCTTCTGGACCCAGGCAAAACAGATGGATTGGACGCCCACTATCGCTACAGTTGCGAAGGTGATGCTGTTTCCTTCGGACGCCTATGCCCTCGGTGAGCTCTCGAACAACATCACGACCGACGCCTGGTTCACCCCCTATACGGCGTATAAGTCGTCGCTCAATGGCATTAGCGCAGAAAACTTTTGCGCGACGTACCAGCGTCAACATAAGACGCAGTGGGTCCAGTCGATGGGATCGAGCTACTCCTTGTTTGAGGTCGCCATTGAGGCGCTGAAAACAGTCAAGAACCCCCACGACCGCGCCGCACTTGGCGAAGCGCTTCAGCACGTGAACTACTCTGGGATTTGCGGTCCCATCAACATGAACCTTCACAGCAAGGATCCGATGTTGGCAAGTCCCGCCACCGGAATTGGCATTATTTCGCCAGTCGGGGTGCAATGGAAGCCCGGATCTTCGAGTTTGGTAGGCGGGGCCAAGTATCCCTGGTCGCAGTACGTGGTGGATAACTCGCTGAACAAGGACGTCAAGGTCAACGGCACACTTGAACCGACCAACTCATAGGCAATTTGGTGGCGCTGCTGGCAGTGAAGGGCGTATCAAAGAAGTTTGGTGAAGTGGTGGTTGCCGACAACGTGACGTTCGAGTTGGCCGAGGGTGAGTCGATGGGAATCGTCGGGCCCAACGGCGCCGGGAAGACCTCTTTATTCGGAATAATTTCTGGTGACCTGCGACCCGACGAGGGAACAATCACTCTCGACGGGGTCAATATGTTGTCGCTTTCGCCGTCGAGGCGCGCGCACGCGGGAATCGGACGCACCTACCAGGTGCCGCGTCCGTTCGAACATATGTCGGTGTTTGAGAACGTCGTCGTGGCGGCCCAACAGGGCGCAAACTTGCGCCGACAGGGCGCCTACGACGCCGCGTACGCGTCGTTGGTCACGACGGGCCTCGCGGAGATGTGCGATCGTTCTGCCGCAAGTCTCGGCCTCTTGCATCGAAAACGTCTCGAGTTGGCGAGAGCTCTGGCTACTCGACCGCGCGTGCTGTTGCTGGACGAGATTGCCGGCGGGCTCACCGACCCCGAAGTAAACGAGCTCACCACCATCGTGGCGGGTTTGCAGCGAGAGGGCATAGCCGTCATCTGGATTGAGCACGTCGTTCGCGCATTGGTTTCTACGGTCTCGAGGCTGTTGTGCCTCGCCAATGGCGCTGTGGTAGCGGACGGCTCGCCTCAGGAGGTTCTCTCCTCGGACGCGGTCCGATCGGTGTATCTGGGCGGTAAGACAATAGCGACAGGTCGACTGGCGAGCTCGTGAGCGATGTGCTGTTAGAGGTATCAGATCTGGTTGTGTACCACGGTCAACTGTGCGCGGTCGACGATGTCTCGTTCCGAATTCAAGAAGGCGAAATCTTCGCCATTATCGGCGCGAACGGGGCAGGAAAGTCGACACTCTTGCGATCGATTGCCGGACTGCACAAACTGACGCGTGGGAACGTGAGTTTCAAGGGTCGTGACCTCAAAGGTATCGCGCCGCACCGGCGCGTCGAACTTGGTATGTCTCTCGTGCCCGAAGGGCGACGACTGTTCGCCTCGTTGACCTTGGAGGAGAACCTGCAGGTGGGGGCGGCGGGCGGCAAGAAGGGCACATTTACTCTCGAGAAGATCTACGAACTGTTCGACTGGATGCCCGCGCGCCGCCGTCAATACGCGTGGCAGTTCTCGGGCGGCGAACAACAGGCCATCGCCCTTGGTCGCGGGCTTCTCACGAACCCCGACCTCCTCATGGTTGACGAGCTATCTCTCGGGCTCGCGCCCATTGTGATTGAGAGAATCTACGCACTGATTCCCGAGATAGTGGCGCACGGGGTGAGCGTGTTGATCGTCGAACAGGACGTGTCTCAAGGGGTGGCCGTCGCGAACCACGTTCACTGCCTTTTGGAGGGCCGCACGTCGCTCTCGGGTCGACCAGAAGAACTGACGGCGGAACAGATCGAGCGCGCCTACTTCGGGGCGGGCCAGAGCCCGGTCAGCGGGACTCACCCGTGATCTGGCTCAATATTCTCGTCGAGGGGGCGCTGATTGGCGGCTTCTACGCCCTCTTTGCCTGTGGGTTGTCCTTGATGTTTGGCGTCATGAAGGTCATCAACCTTGCGCACGGCGACCTGGCCGTCGTGGCCGCCTACATCGCCGTCTTTCTGGTGCCTCACCTGCACGTGCCCGAGGTTCTCTCGTTTCTCGTGGTCGTGCCCGTATTTGGTCTCATCGGCTACTTAGTGCAACGAACCCTCATCCAAAAGAGCATCGATCGCGATCCTTTCACCACGCTGCTCGTGACGTTCGGACTTTCGGTGGTGATCGAAAACCTCCTCCTCGAGGGATACAGCGCCAACGCTCAAACGGTCAACATCGGGTCCCTCGGGTACAACTCGTGGCATCCCGGTTCAATCTTCTATCTGTCCTACGTGTCGCTGGTGGTACTGGCGTCGTCGGTGGTTATTCTGGGCGCGCTCCAACTGTTCCTCTCCAAAACAAGTCTCGGCCGACAGATTCGCGCGGTCTCGGACGATCAAGAGGCCGCGCAGTTGAGCGGCACGAACTACCGCCACATCTTCGGGGTGGCGGCCGCCATCGCCTTCGCCACCGTGGCACTCGCGGGTATTGCGTACGGGATGACCACGCAGTTCTCGCCCACGAGCGGTGGCGTCAACCTGCTCTTTGCCTTCGAGGCGGTCGTGATCGGCGGCATCGGATCCCTCTGGGGAACGCTCGTCGGAGGCATCTCACTGGGCATCGCCCAGCAGCTTGGCGCGCACTTCAACCCTCAATACCCCACGCTGTTCGGCAACATTTTGTTCTTGATCGTGCTCGCGGTGAGGCCTCAGGGCTTGTTTGGCAAAAAGACGGCGCTGTTGTGAGTACCAACCCCGCGCTCGCGTCGATCACTGTTCGTCGCAGTACCCAGTCACCGGTTCTCACGTTCGTGGGCGTGATCGGACTGGTCGCCGCGCTGACCTTGGCTCCGTGGATCTTTCCTCAGGCGTTCGTCTCGATCCTCGTCAATTTCTTTGTGCTGTTGATCATGGCCACGATGTGGAATCTCCTCGCGGGATACGCCGGCATGGTGTCAATTGGGCAACAGGCCTTTGTGGGTCTCGGAGGGTATGGCGTGTTGTACTTCGCCATCAAGGGCGTGAGCCCCTTCCTCGCGGTTCCCCTCGCCGCGATCGTGGGTGCCATCATTGCGGTTCCTATCACCTTTCTCCTCATTCGACTACGTGGGGGGTATTTTGCGATCGCCACGTGGGTGGTCGCGGATACCGCGATGATCATCATTGGGACCGTGTCGTTGCTCGGAGGCGGTACGGGGAAGCTCGTCCCGGGTTTTACCAGCCTTAGTCCCACGCAACTTAATCACTACGCGTATCTCGAGACGTGGTTGGTCGCGTTGGTAGTTTTGGTCGGCACGTACCTCTTGTTGCGCAGCCGCACGGGCCTCGTGCTCGCCGCGATCCGCGATAACGAAGTGGCCGCTCGCAGCGTGGGCATTGACGTAGTGCGCGCTCGACGATTGATTTTCGTCATCGCCGCCGCTGGTTGTGCGGCGGCGGGCGCGGTCTTAACGCTCAGTCAGACGTACGTGCAACCAACCAATGAGTTCAGTCTCCAGTGGGCGGCGGAAATGTTGTTCGTGTCGATGATCGGCGGCCTTGGAACCATCGAAGGGCCGATTTTGGGTTGCATTATTTTCTTCGGCCTCCAGCAGACTCTCGCGCAGCAAGGGGCCTGGTATCTCGTCATCTTGGGCTCGGTAGCCATCATCGTCGCCCTATGGCAACCGCGCGGTCTCTGGGGAGCGGTGCGAGACAAGTTCGGTATCGAACTTCTTCCCGTGGGTCACTGGGTGGGTTCGCGCGGGGAGCCTCGCTCGCCCGAGCTGCTTTCCGAAGAGTGAAGAGAAGCTAAGAGATCTCTTCGATGAGATCGGCGACGGAGTTGACGACGCGCGACGGTTGATACGAAAACCGATCAATCTCCTCGCGCTGCGTGATACCAGAGAGAACCAAGATCGTGTCGACTCCCGCTTCGACGCCCGCGATGACGTCGGTGTCCATGCGGTCACCAACCATGACTGTGGATTGAGAGTGGGCGCCAAGAATATTCAGAGCGTCTCGAATCATGACCGGATTCGGTTTGCCAACGAAGTAGGGACGAACGCCAGTGGCGCTTTGGATGAGAGCGGCCAAGGCGCCACAGCCGGGAAGTAGCCCATTGGGTGTCGTGCCGTTGGTTTCAGGATTTGTCGCGACGAACTTGCTCCCATTCGAGATGAGACGGATCGCGGTGGTGATCTCATCAAAGGAGTAGTTCCAGGTCTCGCCGAGAACTACGTAGTCAGGTTTCTGCGCGTCCTCGACGTAGCCCACGTTGGCCATGGCCTCGTGAATGCTCGTTTCGCCGACCACGAAAGCGCGTCCTTTGGGCCTTTGGTCGCTGACGAATTGGGCGGTCGCGAGTGCCGACGTCCACAGCTGGTCTTCTCGAATATTGATGCCCAGTTTGGTGAGTCGCTCTTGAAGTTGACGGGGCGTGAAGAGCGCATTGTTGGTGAGGACGAGAAAGTCTCGCTGTTTCTCGCGAAGGCGATCGATGAACTTGTCGGCTCCCGGAACCATGTGGCCATCGTTGATGAGCACGCCATCCATGTCGCACAGCCAACTCACGGGGCTCGCCACAGTAGTCATCTTTCCAGTATGAACGAATTCACTTCGTAGCGCTTTGCTGCGCGTGCCCAACTTACCTGACGCGCCATATGACACCGCCCCGCGAACGCCTTGGACGATGGGCGTTCGCGGGGCGGTGCGACTGAGGAGTCGTTACCTACGGAAGTTTAAGCCCTGACCTCCGCCAGAACCGCCGCCGAAGTCTCCACCGAAACCACCGTGGCCGTGTCCGTGTCCGTCGCGGTGACCCTGGGGTTGGGGAGTGGTGGTGGTCGCAGCGGCGCAAATGTCAACGCTTAGACCGTCCAAGGTCGTGCCGTTAGCGTCAACGAGACCCTCGGCCTTGATGCGCGCACCCACGACCACGTCAGCGAGAGTGCCCGTCGCACCGGCGTTGTTGTAGGTGGTGGCGCCACCCACGAGAATCAGTCGCGTAAAGCCCTGGTGATCGCTGATAGTGATGTTGTCACCACTCACGACAGTCACCACGCCGCTGATATGGGCCAGTTCGACCCAGATTCCGGTCGCGGTAGTGGTGGCGCTGGAACTGAACTCCACGCCAGCGTGTTCGTTGACTACCAGGTCCGCGGAACTTAACGTGATCTTGTCGTGGCCGACGGCGTTGATCGGCGTGCTCGTCGCGAAGCTGAACGTCGTTGACGTGCCGCTATGACTCTCGATCGTGACCGACGAGCTCGTGACGGCCGTAACTACGCCCCAGTCGAAGTTCATCTGACTTTGGGTGCCTCCGGCGATGTCGATGCTGAGGGCGTCCAGGGTCGTGCCGTTGGTATCAACGGTGCCCTGGGCGAAAATCTTTGATCCAACGACCACGGCGGCGACTGTCACGCTCGTGCCACCTTGGCTATAGGTAGTAGAACCTGAAACCAGAATCGCTCGCGTGAATCCTTGAGGATCGGTGACCGTGATGGTGTCGCCGCTGACGGCACTGACCTTGCCAACCAGCACGGCAGACCCATTGTTCGAGAAACTAAAAGGCACGGCCGTCTGGCTCGATCCATCGTGGGACGCGTGTCCCGAACCTTGAGCGCCAGCGAGTGTTGCTGAACCAATCGTGAGCACTGCGCCGAGTGCAAGAGCTGTGACTGCTCGGCCCATTATCTTCATCGATGTCATAAACATCCTCCCTGTAGGTGTTCTTTCGAACATCCCCCAGTCTGGTGGGGAGAGTCTTCGAAGGGGTTGTGAGAGCTCTGTGAGAGTCCTAAGAGAGCGGTGAGTTGCCATCTCCGTGGTGGTTGAGAACGCCGATATACCTGATCAAGGGGCCAGTGTAAAGAGCACTTTGCCGAGCGACAGTCCGCGACGTGGGGAAAGATTGTCCTTTCCTTTACATTGATGCAACGAGTACTCACACTCGGTCACAGCGTTGAGTGACAAATACTCGCGACGTATGTTCGCCTGTTGCTTTTCGGTGACTTACACCTATAGTTTCAAGTGCAAATCCACGACGAGAGGGCCAGAATGCCTGCGGTGACACCCGAGAAATGGAGTGAGTTACCTCACTTCGACGTTGTTGATAGTGCACAGAGCGCAGAGCGCCCCGTGAGGTCGGTGACGACCGCTCCCCAGGGCCTTGAGGGCGAAGGTTTTCCCGTGCGCCGGGCGTTCGCCGGACTGTCATTGAAGGACCTTGACCCCTTTGTTCACATGGATCAGATGGGCGAGGTGGACTACGCACCCGGCGAGCCGAAGGGCACACCCTGGCATCCCCACCGCGGATTCGAGACGGTGACCTACATGATGGACGGCACCTTCGAGCACCAGGACTCCCACGGAGGAGGCGGGCTCATCCAAAACGGCGCGACGCAGTGGATGACAGCGGGCAAGGGGATCTTGCACATCGAAACCCCTCCGGAGAAGTTGGTCATTTCGGGCGGCCTCTTTCACGGTATCCAGCTCTGGGTCAACCTGCCGGCCAAGCAAAAAATGATCGCCCCCGCCTACCAGGGCCTCGAAGCCGACGACGTGGTCTTCGTCTCGCCCCGCGACGGTGAGTCGCTGGTGCGTATCATCGCCGGGAACATTGCGGGGCACCGTGGTCCGGGATCAACGCACACGCCTATGGCGATGACCCACGTGTCGGTGTCACCTGGTTCACAACTCGACCTTCCGTGGGACCCCACCTTCAACGCTCTCGTCTATGTTCTGGCGGGTACGGGGTACGTCGGAAGTGATCGGCAACCCATTGAGATGGGTCAACTCGCCGCCTTCGGGAAAGGCGACTGGATACGCCTCGGCGCCGATGCGGAGCAAGACTCCCGCACAAAGAACTTTGAGTGCCTCATCCTTGGTGGCCAGCCCATCGGCGAACACGTCGAACACTATGGACCCTTCGTCATGAACTCGCGTTCGGAGATCGTCCAGGCACTCGAAGACTTCGAAGCCGGGCGTCTTGGGGTGATCCCGCCCAACGCATTGATGCCCCACGTCCCCGATCCCAACCCGGTGCGAGTCGAACACACCGGCATCTAACGCGCCGACTGCGACGCCGGATTTGAGGCGTAGTGTGGTCGTTGTCGAGCTAACGAAGGGGTCACTCGTGAATGACGAGACGATACTGCAACGTATCGAGAAACTGTCGATCGAAGAGCAAGAGCTTGAGGAGTCGCATCACGGTGAGGCCCTCTCGAAAGAGCAAGAGGCTCGGCTGAAGAGCGTCGAAGTTGAGTTGGATCAGGCGTATGACCTGTTGCGTCAGCGTCGGGCGCGTCGCGTGGCCGGCCAAGACCCCGACGAGTCCGCGACCCGCTCGGAGACCGTGGTCGAAAATTACCTTCAGTAGCTTCGATGAGAAAGTAGTTCAGTGGACCTGGAACTGAACGGTCGCGCGTTTCTCATCACGGGAGGGACCGACGGTCTAGGACTGGCGCTTGCGCAACGACTCGTCGGCGAGGGCGCGCGCGTAGCGGTCTGCGGTCGCGACGAGGAGCGTCTGGATCGCGCTCGACACGTGCTCGGCAACGAGGCGATCTGCTATCGAGCCGACGTGACGGTCGCTAAGGAGTTGGACGGATTCATTGACGCCACGCTTGAGCGCTTTGGCCGCCTCGACGGCGCGGTCAACAATGCCGGTAAGTCAGCCGCCGGATCCATCGCTGATTCTGATGACGACGCGTGGCGCAGTGACTACGAGTTGAAGGTCATTGCCGCCCTGCACGTGACACGCCGCGTGCTGGACGCACTCTCACAGAGTCAGGGAGCGATTCTGAATGTGTTGGCCATCATGGCGCGTACACCCGGGGTCAACTCCACGCCAACAGCCGCCTCGCGGGCCGCCGGGCTTGCTCTGACCAAGGCGTTGGCGAGTGAAGCGGCCCCACGCGGGGTGCGTGTGAACGCCATACTGATCGGTCTCATCGAGTCCGGGCAATGGGTGCGCCGCGCCGAAGCCGCCAACGTGTCCGTGGAGGACTTTTACGCCACGCTCGTGAAGAACAGCAACATCCCCCTCGGTCGGGTCGGAACGCCCGACGAGTTTGCCGATCTGGCGACGTATTTATTGTCGCCGCGCGCGAGTTACGTCACCGGGGTCGGCATCAGCCTGGACGGCGGGCTTTCTCCCGTTATCTAAGTCCTTCACCTAGGGGCGCGGCAGCTGGCTCACGAGGGTGCGAATGGCCGTGGCGACTTCGCTCGCGCTCGCGTACGGCGCAATCGTGGCCCCCGCTCGTCCGTGGATGTGCGCCGCCAGAGCTGCGGCCTCGAAGGGATCGTGGCCCCGCGCGATGGTGGCGGCGATGAGCCCGGACAGTATGTCGCCGGAACCAGCGGTGGCCAGTGACGCCGTGCCCGACGTCACCACGCGAAGCGTGCCGTTGGGATGGGCGATCACGGTGCGGGGACCTTTCAGCAGGACGACACAGCCCGTCGCTTTCGCGAGTTCACGAACATCACCAAAACGGTCGTCGCCGACTGGATGACCACTCAAGCGTTGGAACTCGCCCGCGTGCGGGGTGAGCACCCACGACCCATCCTTCGGCGCGGATTCGTCGATGAAGTCTCGATCGAGACCGTCGGCGTCCAGCACCACGGGACACGTCGCGCTGGTGAGTCCTTCGCGAAGCCAGGTAGGCGCCTCGGGTCCGAGCCCGGGGCCGGCGACCACGGCTTTGCATCGTGGGTCGACTTTCAGCTCCTGTACGTGGACGACCTCAGGAGGGACGCGGACTTGAGTCGCGACGTCCCCGCGACTCACGAGGCGAATCATCGACGCACCGCCTGCCAACGCGCCGCGCAGGACTAACTCCGCGGCGCCGGGCATGAGGGTGGAGCCCACGAAGGCTTGGAGGGCGTGTCCCCATTTGTGATCGTTGGAGCTGAAACTGATGAGATGGGCGAGATCCTCGTCGTCGATCAGACCGTCGTCGCTGGAGGTCACAATGCCAAGTCCCGCGAAATGCAGCTGGCCCACGATCTCCGCCGACGGACCAGAGAAGTGCGCGGGCTTATACGCGCCGAGCGCGATCGTCGCGGTCGCTTTCATGGGCTCTCCGAGAAGAGCACCGGTGTCGGTGTCCACTCCCGAAGGGAGGTCGACGGCGAGAACCGCTGTCCCAGAGGAGACTTTTGGCGCAATGTAGGGCCGAGAGGCTCCGGTGCCGAAGGCCGCATCCACGACCAGGTCATAGCCCTCGAGCAGATCGGGGGCCTTGTCGAAGGGGAGAACGTGAACGAGCGCTCCACGAGACGTCAGCCACCTGGCAGCCACCCGACCGTCGGCCCCGTTGAGCCCTGGTCCTGCGACAACGCACACACGTCGCGCGTAACAGCGGCCGAGAAGGCGTTGTGCCACGAGGGCCACCGCCGTGCCGGCATCTCGCACGAGGGCGTCTTGCCCGCGAGCGGCGACGGCCTTGGCATCGGCGGCTCGCATCTCTGAGAGCGACAGGATCGGAATCATTGATCCTCCTTCTGTGGCCACCGTACCGCGAGCACACGAATGGATCTCAAGTGGTGCCCGCAGCACGAAGCCACCACCCGTAAAAGGTGGTGGCTTCGTGCAACTGCGTGCGTGGTGTTGCTTTAGCCTTTCAGCCAAGCCGGAATCGGGCTGATGGTCAGCGTGGTCGTCGACTTCAGAGGCGACGACGCTGAGTTGCCCGTCGAGAAGACCGTGCCGTTAACCGGAATGGCCTCCACCGGGGCCTTGGATCCGTTGGCGGCAATCTTGGCGATAACGCCACCGGTGAGTCCCTGGTGGGCCGAGGCTGAATACTTCAAGGGAGTGATAGCGGGGTCCGCATAGGTCGTTGACTTCATTGCCGCCACGAAGCCCGCGCGGGTCACGTTCTTGCCCTCTGCCTTGAGTGCTTCCACGAAGGCGACGGCGAAGCCGGCACCGTAGAGCTCATTACCCGTCAAGATCGAGCTCGCCGTAATTTTCGGAAAGTCGGCCTTGTCGGCGAGGAGAACCTTACGAACCCAGGGGATCCAGGGGTCGCCCGTGTCAGTGACCGAGGGGAAGTAGTCGAGCGTGTATGCGCCCGCTTCTCCCGCGTAGTTCACCGACGTCGGGTCCGCGCCCACGCTGGAGATAATCCAGGTCGGCGAGTATCCGAGAGCGTGCGCTACTTCCAAGATGCCCGTGGTAAATCCGGGTACCGAGTCAAGGACGACTACTTGGGCGTTGTCTTGGGCCAATGTAGCGACGTCCGCCTGAATGTCACTGGTCGAACCGGTGATGGCGTCAGCGGCGTTGTAGGTCAGCGCGTTGGCACTGGCCACGGTGACGCCGCCATCAGTCAGACCGAGCAAGCCGTTCGCACCGAAGTCGTCGTTTTGTCCAATGAAGCCAACCGTCTTGCCGGCGAAGTGGGTCTTGATGAAGTGCGCGAAGATTTTGCCTTCTGCGTTGTAGGACGTCTGGTAGCCGAACAGGTCCGGGTACTGAGATGGGTTGTCCCAGGCCTTGGAACCGGAGTTCACAAAGAGCTGCGGCACGCCGTTCTGCTTGAGGTAGCTCTCGACACTCTCTTCCGCGGCGGTCCCCAAGGAACCGACCGTGGCAAAGACGTGGTCTTGAGCAACGAGTACCTGGTTCTGACTCAGCGTCGTGACGCTGGCGCCCGCGGTGCAGCCGAGGCCGTAAGACGCGAGGTCGTAGCAGTCATCCAGTCGGATGTACTTGATCGTGCGACCGTTTACTCCGCCGTGGGCATTTACCCACTTAAAGACCGCGTTCGCTGCGGCCGAGACAGGTGCGTAACTGGCCGCGATGCCGGACAACGGCACCGACGCTCCAATGGTGATGGAGTTCGCGGTCACGCCCGGCGTTGATCCGGCAGCACCTGCGCTACTGGACAGTAAGCCGGTCGTGATGCCTCCGAGCGCTAGAGCCGAAACGCTTAGGAGCGTTGCCGACCGTCGTAGTCGATTCATGGTGTAATTCCCCCTTGTGAAATGTTTGTAAATACTTGGTAATTAGATTACTTCGGCCGCGTCAGGAAGTTTGGGTCGGGGGCGTCGGGTACGGAGAAGTTTCTGAATCGGTGTTTTGATCGACGCGATGCCTCTGGGCACGAACAGCATGGTCAAGATCAGCAATGCGCCAAAGATGATCCCTTGCATGTTGGCTCCCAGGTTGGAGGTCGGATTGACGCCGGTGAGCGAGTTCACCCGAGCCACCAGATCCGGGCTGAAAGAGTAAATAATCCCTCCAATGACTGCTCCACTGAGCGTGCCGATGCCACCCAGCACCATCAAGGTCAACAGCGTGATGGAGAGGGTCAGAGGGAAAGTTTCTGGGGTGACCGAAGCCTGGAGCAGCGCGTAGAGCGCGCCGCCGACGCCGGCATAGGCGGCCGCCACCATAAAAGCGCTGGAACGAGCACGCGAAAGATTGACACCCATGAGCTCGGCGGCGACGTCATTGTCGCGCACCAGTCGCATGGCGCGGCCACTGCGGGAGTGAAAGAGATTCGCCATAAAGAAGAAGGAGATTCCGGCGATCACGACCGAGAGGTCAGCCAGCCACTGAGAGTTCGCGTCAATGGAGGCGTAGGTACCGTGAAAGAGCTGCCCGAACCAGTGGGGCGTCACCAGCGAGTTCATAAAGATTCCGCCCTCGCCTCCGGTGATCGAGGTGAAGTTTTGGGCGATGGGGGTGACGGCGGCGGCGAAAGCCAGGGTGAGGCCGGCGAGATACGGTCCGCGAAGTCGCGTCGAGGGAATCGCGATGATGAGTCCCGCCAGTCCACCGAAGACCATGGCCAGCACCAGAGTGAGAATGAGGGGAGTGGTGGTGTGGTGGCGCGCCCAGATGCCCGCCGTGTACGCGCCGACCGCCATAAAGGCAGAGTTGCCGAGTGAGATCTGTCCGCTCCAGCCAATGAGCCAACTGAGTCCCAAGATCACGATGGCCACGGCTGCGCCCCGGGCGAGATCGCCGTTCGCCACCGGAGGGAGAACAATCGTGATGGCGAGTGTGACGGCCGTCAAAAAGGCGACCCCGAGCAGGCGTGAGTGGGTCGACTCTTGACGAAAGAAGGAGCGCCACCAGTCCATCAGACCCTCCGTCCGGCAGTCTTCGTGAAGAGTCCCTGCGGGCGAATCATCAGAGCGACAACCAAGATGATGATGCCGCCGAGCGGCGCCACATTGGGTGACCAGTAGGAAAGTATGAACTGCTCGGCGAGGCCAATGAGAAGTCCGCCGGCGACGGCACCAATTGGAGATTCCAGGCCGCCCACGGCGGCGGCGATGAATCCCGCCACGAAGATTCCGTCCATATCCGTGGGAAAGAGTCCGAACGTGGCTGACGCGGTGATGACGGCCGCGATCGCGCCGACACCCGCAGACAGCATCCATCCGAATGTCAACATCCGCGAGACACGAATTCCGAGCAGCCGCGAGACCTCAGGGGCCATGGCTGAGGCTCGCAGTTGCAAGCCCAAGCGAGTGAAGCGGAACAGGGCAGCAACGGCCAACATGATGGCAATAGCGAGAATGATCTGAAAGATGATGAACGGCGACAGATACACCAACTTGCCGTTGGCGTGATAGAAGATCTGTGAAAAGGGCTCGGCGATGTTGCGGGTGGTGCTCGTCCAGATCGCCGCCGCGAGCGCTTCGATGATCCCGAGGAATCCCACCATCACCACGATGGGGTTGATTTCGGGTTTGCCGTAGAGCGGCCGTATGAGGACTCGTTCGGTGACGCCGCCCAGGGCCATGCCCACGGCCACCGAGATGATCACGCACCACCAGTAGCCGATCCCTCGATCGATCTCGGTCATACCGATGTAGGTGGCGAACATGGCCATGGCGCCCTGGGCGAAGTTCAGCACGTGGGTGGACTGCCAGATAATGACGAGGCTGAGGGCGACGAGTGAGTAGACAACGCCTTGGGCGAGGCCCCCGAAGACGTTGTGCATGAAGGTCGAGGTGAGAAAGGTACTCATTCCACGACCACACCCAGGTAGTAGCGACGAAGATCATCGTTGGCCGCGACCTCGGCGGCGTCGCCACTCGCGACGGCACTGCCGAGATGCAAGACGACGGCGCGGTGGGCGATGCGCAGGGCGCTTTTCGCATTCTGTTCAACCAGGATGACGGTGAGATGCTCGTTTTCGCACAGGTCGCGGATTACCCGCATGAGCTGGGCCGTGATCTGTGGAGCGAGACCGAGAGACGGCTCATCAAGCAGTAACACGCGGGGCTTGGCGATCAGCGCTCGCGACATGGCGAGCATTTGGCGCTCGCCGCCAGAGAGCGTGGAGCAGAGCTTCTTGCGGCGCTCGCCCAGGGCGGAGAAGCGCTCGTACTGCTCGTTCAAGCCTTCGGAGAGATTGACCTTGGACGCCATGGCACCCAGACGCAGGTTCTCTTCCACCGTGAGCTCTTCGATGACGCCGCGACCCTCGGGAACGTGGGCGACGCCCATCCGAGCAATGTTCTCGGTGGCCACGCCGACGAGAGCTTTTTCGTCAAGAAAGATTGATCCCGCCTTTGGCGCCACGAGTCCTGAGATGGTGCGAAGCAACGTTGTTTTCCCCGCGCCGTTCGCGCCCAGCACCGCCGTGATCTGACCAGTGGGCGCCTCGAATGTCACGTCCCGTAGTGCGCGCACCGCGCCATAGTTGACGGAGAGGCCCTCGACCCTAATCATTCGTCGATCCCTAGATACGCGTCGAGGACGTCGGGGTTATGGCTGATCTCGCCGGGTGTTCCGCGAGCGATGACCTGGCCAAAGTTGAGCACGACCAACTGATCGACGAGTTGCATGACAAAGTCCATATTGTGTTCGACCAGCAGAACACTCATGGTCGATTTGAGTTCGATGATCAGTTGAGTAAATGTCTCGAGTTCCTGCTCGTCAAGTCCCGACGCCGGTTCGTCCAGCATCAGCAGCGACGGGCGCGTCATCAGAGCCCGGGCGATCGATACCTTCTTCGCAATGCCATAGGGAACTCCACTGGGAAGGGATCCGGCGAACTTCGCGATACCGAGTCGCTCGAGCTCGCCCATCGCCTCCTCGCGCAACTGGCGTTCGTGGCGAAGTCCATTGGGCAGTCCCACGAGCGAACTCCAGATGCCCCCGCCAGGGCGACTCTGGGCCCCCGCCATGACGTTTTCGAGCACGCTCAGATGATTGAAGAGTCCGACACCCTGCAGGGTTCGTGCGACGCCCGCTTTCGCGAGCTGTGCCGGATGGAGTCCGTGGCGACCGAGCTCGGGAAAGTTCACCGTGCCCGACGTCGGTTTTTGAAAACCGCAGGCCACGTTGAAAGCTGTCGTTTTCCCGGCCCCGTTTGGTCCGATGAGACCGACGATCTCGTGTTCGGCGACTTCAAAGGTGACGTCGTTGAGGGCGAGGAGACCGCCGAAGCGTACGGTCACGTGCTCGAAGGCGAGCGTGATCGGGTGAGAGGTCGCTTCAGTCACGGTGTTCAAAACTAGTCCGCGGTTAGTTCATGATGAGTGCGCGTGGTGGCAACCGGTCATTCGACGACGCTCGCACAGTGCGAGCACTTCGTCGCGGCGACAGGAAGATCGGCGCTCAGACAGAATGGACACGTCTTCGTCGGAGCGGCGGGGGCCGGGGCCGCAAAGACCGGGGTCCCTTGTTTCGCCATGTACCGGCGATAGGGAACGACCAGCACGAAGTACACAACCAGCATAAAAATTATGAAGTAGATCACGGCCCCAAGAAACGCCCCCACGTCAATGAACTGACCGTGGACCTTCCACCCGAGGCCCTGGTTCTTCGCCGAGGTGCCCGCAAGGGAGTTGATGAGCGGGGTAATGATGCTCGTCGTAAAAGATGAGACGAGCGTGCTGACCGCAAGGGCCACCACTAGGCCGACCGCAATAATTATCAGGTTGCCTTGCAATAAAAAGGCTTTGAAACCCTTGAACATCATCCCCCTTTTGCCGATGCTCTGACTCTAACGAATGGGCGAAGATCCTTCGATCTTGTTCGTGGCGCGTTAAGGAAGCGTGGCGACGGCAGTAATCGTGGCCACGATGTCCTCGGCGCTCGCTCCGGGAGTGAATATCGCCGAGACGCCAAGTTCGCGGAGTTCGTCCAAGTCCCGGGGCGGGACAATGCCGCCGAGCACGACGGGAATGTCCGAACCGCGAGAGCGCAGGGCCTCCACGACCAGGGGGGCGAGTGTCATGTGGGCACCAGACAGCATCGAGAGGCCCACGACGTCGACGTCTTCCTGGATGGCCGCCACGGCGACCGACTCGGGCGTCTGAAAGAGCCCGGTGTAGACGACCTCCATGCCCGCGTCGCGCAATAGTCGCGCGACAACCTTGATGCCGCGATCGTGACCATCCAGCCCGACCTTCGCGACCAGGACTCGCAAGGTCACAGCGTGGGCACCTCGACATAGCGACCAAAGACCTCAGCGAGCGCCGACATCATCTCACCCACCGTCGCGTAGGACTTGGCGGCGTCGATGAGGGCGGGCATCAAGTTGATCTCGGGGTCGGTCGCCTCGAGACTCAGTCGTTGCAGCGAGCGACGTACTTGATCGTTGTCGCGATCGTGACGGACTTTCTCAAGGCGAGACAACTGTTTGCGCTCATCTTCGTTCGTAATGCGTAACGTCTCCAACTCGTCGTCATCACTCCCTTCGACGAAGTCGTTCACACCTACCACGATGCGCTCGCCGCTGTTGAAGGAACGTTCCAGCTCGTAGGCGGAGTCGGCGATGCGACCTTGGAACCAGTTCTCCTCGATGCCGCGAATGCAGCCTTCAAGCATTGATCCTTCGCCCATCTTCATGATGTCAGCGAAGAGGACTTCGGCCTGTCGTTCCATCTCATCGGTGAGCGCCTCGACAAACCACGACCCGCCCAGCGGGTCAACGACGTGTGTCACGTTGGTCTCGTGCGCGACGATTTGCTGGGTGCGCAGGGCGATTCGGGCCGCCTTTTCAGACGGCAACGCCAACGCCTCATCCATCGAGTTCGTATGGAGCGATTGGGTGCCGCCGAGCACTCCCGCCAGAGCCTCAATGGCCGTGCGAGCGATGTTGATCTCGGGCTGTTGGGCCGTGAGAGAGACGCCCGCCGTTTGGGTGTGAAAGCGCATCTGCCACGAACGCTCGTCGAGAGCGCCATAGTGTTCCCTCATCCACTTCGCCCAAATTCGACGGGCGGCGCGATACTTCGCGATCTCTTCAAAGAAGTCGATGTGCGCGTTAAAGAAGAACGAGAGCCGCGGGGCGACGGCATCAACCGACAGCCCGGCCTGAACCGCCAGTTCGACGTAGGCGAAACCGTTCGCCAGGGTGAAGGCGAGTTCTTCGGCGGCCGTGGAACCGGCCTCGCGAATGTGATATCCCGAAACCGAAACAGAGTTCCACTTCGGCATTTCGGCCGCGGTGAAGGTGATGGTGTCGCGCACGAGACGCATGGATTGCCGCGGAGGGAACACGAACTCTTTTTGAGCCTGGTACTCCTTCAAGATGTCGTTCTGCAAGGTTCCGCCCAGGAGAGATCGATCGACGCCCGACTCTTCGGCTTGGGCGACGAACATCGCGAGCATCACGGCCGCGGGCGAGTTGATGGTCATCGATGTCGTGATGCTGGCGAGGTCGATGTCGGCGAAGAGGTCGCGCATGTCGGCAATTGTGTCGATGGCCACCCCGCACCTACCGACTTCTCCAATCGACATCGGGTCGTCGGAGTCGAGTCCGAGCAACGTCGGCATGTCAAAGGCGGTGGAAAGCCCGGTGCCCCCGGAGCGAATAATCTCGCGGAAGCGTTCGTTGGTGTCGATGGCCGTGCCGAACCCTGCGAACATGCGCATGGTCCAGAGTTTCGTACGGTACATCGAGGCGTGGACGCCACGGGTATAGGGATAGACACCCGGATACTCGCCGTCATCGGTTCCATAGACCGGAGCGAGGGGAACCCCGGACATGGTCGTGAACTCACCGGAGCGCAGAGGTGCTGCGCCGAAGAGACGCCGCCATCGTTCCTGGTCGCTTTCTTCGCTCACCACATCTCCTCGTTTGAGACCTCACGAATCAGCATAGAGTCGCTCCACATTGCGCCTCAGGCGGTGCGTTCGCGACGGCGGCTCCCTAGGTATCCGCGTCAGTCTCGCGGAGAGACTCGTGATGGGCGAGCTGTTCTTGTTCGCGCTCGGCCAGTTCGGCGTCGGGAGCGACCTCCAGTTTGACTACGCGATCGTCGGCCTGAGGACTCGCGCGAATCAGTTCGTCGAGTTTCAGCTGAAGGACGATCTGGTGGCGACTTTGGGTGTGCTGAATCACGAACAACATGATCAGGGTGATGACGTCGGCGATCGCCCCGAATGTTGTCAACCAGGTCGTTGGGAATCCCTCGATGCCGAGAATGAGAAGGAAGACCAACAGAACCAACGCCACGGCGATCGCGGCGCTGGCCTTTGAGGTCAGTTCTCCCATCCATCGCAGGAACTTGCTAATCCTCTGAAGGGGTGCTCGGCGTTCCATGTCTCTCCGATCAGAACTGGGTGAGTCGGTGGCTAGATCGAGCGGGTGGCTAGCTCCACAAATACTGTCCGAGCACTGCAGCGTAGGTGACGACGCTTCACGCGTCGGCGATAGCGAGGGCTAACAGGGGTGCGGACGCCTTATTGAGGCACTCTTGGAACTCGACGGCGGGCTGGCTGTCGGCGACGATGCCACCACCGGCCTGCACCGTGGCGACGCCGTCGCGTAACGACACGGTGCGAATCGTGATCGCGAAGTCCGCGTTGCCCGAGAGTGAGAAGTACCCCACTGCGCCACCGTAGGGACCGCGGTAGACCGACTCGAACTCATCGATGAGTTCCATGGCTCGCACTTTTGGCGCGCCGGTCAGCGTGCCGGCCGGGAAGAGGGCGTCAAAGGCGTCAAAGGCGTCGAGCTCCTCTTTCAATTCGCCGTCCACGTGGCTGACGAGGTGCATGAGATGGCTGAATCGCTCGACGTGAGCCAATCGTTCGACGCGAACGGTACCGGGAGTCGCCACGCGACCAATGTCGTTTCGACCGAGGTCAACCAGCTTGACGTGTTCGGCGATCTCCTTCTCGTCCACCAGCAGTTCGGCTTCGAGGGCAACGTCGTCAGCGTCACTGGCGCCGCGCGGACGGGTACCGGCAATTGGGCGAGTACTCACGACGTTGTTATGCACCCGCATCAACATCTCGGGGGACGCGCCCACGATCTGACTATCGCCCGAGTCGAGGAGGTACATGTAGGGAGAGGGGTTGAGCGCCCGCAAAACTCGATACAGGGTTAGGGGATTGACCGAACTCTTCTGGCGGAACTGCTGGCTTGGTACGACCTGAAAGACGTCGCCCGCGATGATGTACTTCTTGGCACGTTCGACAACGTCGCCATACTCGTCGGCCGAGAAGTTCGAGAGCCCCTCGGCGAATTCGCGAATCTTGACGTGTTCGCGCTGCTGTGGTGCGGTTGCGATGAGACGCTCGGTGGCTGGGTCCGTCGCCGGGGCCGGACCGAGCAGAAGGGCAATCAGTTCATTCAGTCGTTCGAGGGCCCGATGGTAGACGCGGGCGGGGTCATCGCCCTCGACGACTCCAAGTACCACGACCGTCGTGGAGTGACGAAGGTGATCACAGATCAAGGTCGCGTCGGGAAAGGAGAAATCGACATCAGGCCAGGTGGCGTGAGTGTCTCGTCCCGGGAGACGCTCGAGACGGCGCACGTAGTCATAGGTGACGAAGCCGACAGCGCCACCTACAAAGTCGGGAAGATCGCTCGAGACGTACGTGTGATAGGTCCCGAGCAGCCGGCGCAGTTCAACGAGCGGGGCGAGTTCGCTCTCCCGGCGGGTCGCCCCTTCAACGACGGTGGCCTCGTCGTGAGTGGTGAGGCGCCAGCGTCGATCGAGCCCAATAAAGGAGTAGCGCCCCGTTGCCTCACCCAGTGCGGCGCTCTCTAGGAGAAAGATGGCCCGATCTCCCAAGCGTTGGTAGAGCGATACCGGAGTCTCGCGGTCTAGCTGGAGGGTGACGTACAGGGGGACCACGTTGAATCCCTCGTCGATGAGGTCCAGAAACGAGTGCAGGTCCAGGGGGTCCATTTATGAAGGTTAGTAATTCTGGACCGTAGGATTGTTTGCAATGTCGCCCGGCCCCTCCATTCTCGTTGTCGATAACTACGACTCATTCGTCTACAACCTCGTGCAGTATCTGGGAGAGCTGGGCGCTCAGGTCACCGTGCGACGTAACGACGACGTCAGTGCCTCAGACCTCGTGGCGCTCGGCGTTGACGGCGTACTTATCTCACCGGGCCCGGGCCGTCCCGCGAACGCGGGGAACATCATCTCCATCGTGCGCCAGTGCGGAGAGCAGCTGTTGCCGATGCTCGGGGTATGCCTCGGTCACCAGGCCCTCGCCGAGGCCTTCGGGGGGCGAGTCGACGTGGCGCCGGAGTTACTGCACGGGCGAGCCAGTGTGGTCACTCATGACGGCGCCGGAGTTTTTGCCGGGGTGGCGAACCCGCTCGTCGTGGGCCGGTATCACTCGCTGGTGGTGCTCGAAGACTCCCTACCCGACGTGTTCGAAGTGAGTGCAACCTCCAACGACTTAATTATGGGCATGCGACACCGCGAGCTCGACCTTGAGGGCGTGCAGTTTCATCCCGAGTCGGTCTTGACCCAAGACGGGTATTTGATACTGGCGAACTGGCTCGAGCGCTGCGGTGCGGAGGGCGCGGTGGAGCACGCCGCAACCCTCGCTCGTCGGGCGGACGACATTCGCGCTTCGCTTCCTCAACCGCGTCGCTAGCGAGGTACTCCGTCGACCCGCTGAGGAACGCCCAGGGGGTTGTTGTCACGCAGCGCCTCGGGTAGAAACTCGTCGGGCACGTTCTGGTAGGTGACCGGTCGCAACCAGCGCTCGACGCTGGCGGCCCCCACTGACGTCGTTGACGGAGATGTCGTCGAGGGCCACGGCCCGCCATGCTCCATCGACCAACTAACCCCGACGCCCGTTGGGTAGCCGTCCACGATGACGCGGCCCGCGCGGGACTGAGCGAACTCGAGAAGCCACGTCAGGTCGGGGTCAGTGGCTCCGCGAAAGACGCTTAAGGTCAACGACGGTTCGGCCGCCTCCAGCGCCGTCGCTAAGGCGGCGCTATTGCCATAGCGAACGATGAGGGCGAGTGGTCCAAAGCACTCATCGTGCAGTCGATGGGCTGAGGGGTCGCGAAAGATAGCGTCCGAGACCTCAAAGAGGTGTGCGCCCACGTGGGCTCCGGCGCCGTCGTCGGACGTCACCAGGTGGTGAACGCCGGGAATGTTGGACAAGTCGCTCACTCCGGAGCGAAAGTGCGACGCGATGCCGCTGCTCAGCATGGTCATGGTTGAGAGTGTTCGTAGTTCGCCGACGAGAGTCGTCACCAGTTGGTCACCGTCTGCGTTCGAAGGAATAAACAGAAGCCCCGGCTTGGTGCAGAACTGTCCCACGCCCAGAGTCATCGACGCCGCGATGCCCGCGCCAATACTCGCCGCCTGATCGGCCGCGGCGGCGGAGGTAACGACCAGCGGATTCGCGGAGCCGAGTTCGCCGAAAAAGGGAATGGGCGTTGGCCGGTCGTTGGCACGACGCCATAGAAACTGTCCCGCCGCGACGGATCCGGTGAACCCGACGGCTTGAATCGGCGCAGCCTCCACGAGGGCGACTCCCGCGTCAACGCCAAAGACCAGCGCGACCAGCCCTTCGGGCGCCTCCTGAGCGCGAGCCGCACGCCGCAACGCTTCAAACGTGGCGAGGCTGGTCGCGGGATGGGCGGGGTGCGCCTTAATTACGACGGGACATCCCGCAGCGAGAGCGGAGGCCGTGTCGCCCCCCGGGACCGAGAAGGCGAAAGGGAAGTTCGAACTGCCAAAGACCGCGACGGGACCAAGGGGCACGCGCAGTCGTCGTAGATCGGGGAGTGGACCCATGGGCGAGTCGGTGGCGTGATCGATGGACGCCTGCAGGAAACTGGCGTCAAGGACCACGCCGGCGAAAAAGCGAAACTGAAAGGCGGTGCGACGAAGCTCTCCCTCGAGCCTCATTTGTGTGAGAGCCGTTTCGCGCTTGGCGGTCTCGACCAGCGCCGGCGCATCGGCCTCCAGTTCCTCGGCCATCGCGCGCAACAACTGAGCGCGCCAGGTGAGGGGTCGACTGGCGTAGTCGCTCGCAATCGACGATGCCCGCTCTGTCAGTTGTACGACCTCGTTCGGGGAGGTTTCCTCGAGCGCGAGTTCGACGCTCTCTCCCGTGTCGGGGTTCACGCTCACAATGGGCGTCACGAGGATTTCTTTCGAAGGGTCTCTCCGGACTGGGCGTCAAAGAAGTGGGCGTGCTCAGGAGAGATCTGTACCGAGAGGACGTCGCCGACCGTCACTTTCGTCCGTGGACCGAGTTTCGCGATGAGCGTCGCGCGTCGAGAGAAGTCCAGGCGCAGTCGCTCTCCGGCAGAAAGTGACGTGTCAAGGGCGTCGGCGTGCGACAGGTGGACGAGAATCTCCGAACCGAGCGCCTCGGATCGCTCCACGCGGGTCTTGATGGTGTTCGCGACGCCCGCGTCGGTGATCAGAACATCTTCTGGTCGCACGCCGAGCACGACGTCGGCACCAGCGGGAGGAAGGTCGTGGGAGTCCACGTAACTGAGGGGAAGTTCCACGACTTGTTCACCGAAGTGAACTTCCACGCGGTCTGCTCCTGGGTGAATCTGACAGGGCAATAAGTTCATCGGCGGAGACCCCATGAACCCGGCGACGAACTCATTGGCGGGGCGGTCATAGAGATCCTGGGGCGTGTCGACTTGCTGGAGTTTTCCGTCCTTCATCACGGCCACGCGATCGCCCATGGTCATCGCCTCCACCTGGTCGTGAGTGACATAGACCGTGGCAACGTTGAGGAGTCGCTGGATTCGGGCGATCTCGAGGCGCATCTCCACGCGCAGCTTGGCGTCAAGGTTCGAGAGAGGCTCGTCCATCAAGAACGCTTGGGGACTGCGGACGATGGCCCGTCCCATGGCGACTCGCTGGCGCTGTCCACCCGAGAGCGCCTTCGGACGGCGATCGAGATAGTCCTCGAGTCGAAGAATCGCGGCCGCCTCATCAACTTTGCGTTTGATCTCGCTCTTGGAATCGCCGCGAATCTTGAGTGCGAAGCCGATGTTCTTCGCCACCGACATGTGGGGGTAGAGCGCGTAGTTCTGAAAGACCATCGCGACGTCGCGGTCTTTGGGCAACGTATTGTTCACGACGGAGCCACCGATTTTGAGCGTGCCCGAAGTGATCTCTTCGAGTCCCGCCAGCATGCGCAAGGCCGTCGTCTTGCCACAGCCCGACGGTCCGACCAGAACCATGAACTCACCGTCGTTGATGTGCAGCGAGAGTTCGTCGACGGCGGGTTTCCCGCCCGCGAAGACCTTGGTGACGCTGTCGAAGTCAATCTCAGCCATGGACTGATTCTCCTTTTTCTGAGGTCGAGCGTGGAGTCATCGATCGATGCCCATGGTGAGGCCCTTCACGAGATAACGCTGGAAGATGAGATACACGATCATCGCGGGCAGCGCGCTGATCAATGAGCCGGCCATCAGAGCCGGGATTGACGTCGTTCGTCCGGCGGCCAAGATCGCGAGTCCGACGGTGATTGGTCGTTCGTTGGTGTTCTGAATGAAGAGCAATCCAACCAGCAGGTCGTCCCAGATTTGGATGAACTGAAGAACCGTGACGGTGGCGATAGCCGGGATGGCGATCGGCACTACGAGACGCCACAGTGCGCCAAAATATCCCAAGCCATCCACGATGCCCGCCTCAATGAGCTCATCGGGCACACCGCGAAAGTACGTCGAGAAGAGAAAGATCGAGAACGGAGTCCCGAGGGCGGCGTAGACGAGGATGGCGCCGAGATACCCTCCGGTCAAACCGAGCTTCGTGACATTGACGTACTCCGGCATCAAGATGGCTTGGAGGGGGACCATCATGGCGCTCACCATGATGAGAAAGACCATGCCCGAGGCGCGATAGCGCAACTTGGAGAAGGCGAAGCCTGCCGGAAGACCAACGGCCAGAATTAGGGCGATCGAGGCCGAGCAGACGATCGTCGAACTGAGCACCTCTTGTCCGACGGGGATAACCGACGTCAGTGTGCTCCAGCTGAGCCACGAGAATCCACCGCCTGAGAGGAACTGGGTAGCCGACTGCAAACTGGTGGCGATCATCACCCAGAACGGGTAGAGCATCACGACGGCGATGACGACCATGACGCCAAAGAGGATCCAGCGTCCGACTTTGGGGCGTCGAGGCGACGGGGGAGTCATCGTGTCGACACGTTCGGTCTCGTTCGGCGGCGTCTGAAGGGTGGTCACTCGTTCGATCCGATGAGTCGCAGTTGGATGATGCCCACCGTGGCGGTGATGACGAAGAGGATGATGCCGTAGAGGGCCGCGGTCCCAAAGGCTGACTGCTGAAAACCGGTCTGGTAGACCAAGAACTCCACGGTGGTGGTGGAGTATCCGGGCCCGCCTCCGGTCATCACGAAGATGAGGCTGAATAGCGCGCTGAAGAGCGCGATCACCGTCATCACAAAGGCCAGCTGAATGAAGCGCGCGAGGTGAGGCAAAGTGATGCTGCGAAAGATCCGCCAGCGACCCGCACCGTCGATGCGTGCCGCCTCCTCAAGTGAGGGATCGAGGGTGGCGAGTCCGGTGAGGAACAGCATGGTGTTGGTGCCGATCATGGTGAAGATGAAGGTGATGCCGAGGGCGGTGAGGGCGGTGGACTCATAGCCGAGCAAGTTCGTGTTGGTGTGAGAAAAACCGAAGAAGTGGATGATCGAGTTGAGCGTGCCCTGAAAGGCGAAGAAACGCTCGGCGACCAGACCGAGCACCACCCAGGAGATGGCGGTCGGCAAGAAATAGATGGAACGAAAGATCTTCCAGCCCGCGACGCGCTGGTGAAGCAGGACGGCAATGCAGAGAGGCAGCGCCAGCGCGAAGGGTACGGCAATGAGCAACTTGGCGTTGTTCTCGAGTGCGGTCCATAGGTTTGAGTTGTGGAAGGCCTGGGTCCAGGTCGACGGGCCAATCCACGTGGAGACCACGCCATTCCACGAGGTGAACGAGTAATAGACCGCCTGTCCGATGGGGATACCGATGAATCCCACCACCAGGGCGATGGCCGGGAGAGTGAAGAAGAATCCCGCCCACTGACGCCGTCGGCGCAGCGTCATTCGCCGCTCGCGTATCACGCGCGGTGGTGAAGTCGTTGGGGTGTCGAGAACTGCTGTCACTAAATCATCCGTTGATTGGCTCTCCCCTCACCCGGCGAGAGCCGGGTGAGGGGAGAGGAAAAGCACTATTAACCGGCGAAGCCGCTCTTGCTTCGTTGAGCGGCGGGGAGTTGCTGCCACGCCTGCGCCATATTCTCTAGCGCAGCCGAGGGACTCTCTTGGTTGGCAAGAACAGCGGGAAGGACTTTGTCGGCGGCGTTGCCCACATTGACTTGCACATAGTTGTCCATCATCGGGTAGGGCGTCATGTGATCCACGGTGACGAAGTTCAACATCTCCTGGTTCACCGGATTGGTCGTCTTTAAGCCCGTGATGTCGGGGATGAGGCCCGCCTTATTGATGAGGTTGCCCGCCTGGGTGGTCGTCATGAAGTCCAGGAACTCAAAGGCCTGCTTCTTGTGCTTGGACCACTTCATGACTGAGAATCCGTCACCGGGGTACTCGACTACGCCCTTGATCGGCGTGTTGGAGTACGGCGGAACGAAGGCCGCGACGTTGTTGCCCATCGCACCCGTGTACTGCGCCGTGTCCCACGTGCCATCAACCAGCATGGCCGCCTTACCCTTTTCAAAAGCGGTGATGTTGTCCGTCGTCGTCAAGATGCCGGAGTTGGTGTACCCGTCCTTTTCCAACTCGGCCCACTTCGTTAGTTGTGCCTCATTAGTCGACGACGTCCAGGGAGTCGCACCGTCGTAGAGGTCTTTCCAGCTGGCGAGCGGGTGCGCACCGATCATCAAGTAGCTCATGTCGTACCAAGGGTAGAACTCAGTGCTGATGGCCTGTCCGCCGTTGCCGTACACCAGGGGCTCGATGCCCTTGGCCTTGAGCAACTTGCAGTCGGCAAAAAGCTGGGTCCAGTCCGTCGGGACGGTCGTGATTCCGGCCTTCTTGAAGAGGGCCTTGTTGTAGAAGCCGATGTAGAACTGCGTCTCGAGCGGCATCACGTACTCACCAAGTGACGTGTTGAAGTCCGGTGCCTCCCATTGGAGGCCTTCCATCTTCGATAGGTCCGACGAGGGCACGTTACCCTTCAGATTGACGAGAAGACTCGAGTACTGAAGGTCGTAGATACCCGTCCACATGACAGCAAGGTCCGGTCCGTTGCCTGAGATGGCGTCGGACTGGAGCTGCTGGAAGTAGTTCGTACCGGGCTCGGCGACATCGTTAATCGTGATGTTGGGGTGCAGCGCCTCGAAGGCTTTGATGAGAGCTTTGGTGGCTACCGCGTTTTGCTCCGTGCCATAGTTCTGCTCCAAGGTCAAAGTGATTTTGGAGCTGGCGGACGCGGGTGCGACGGCGTACAACATGCCCGCCACCATCAAAGCGGCCGCCACCGCTCCGATACCCCTGGTTCCTATCCGTTTCAAGGTGGTTCTCCCCTTACCTATCTCGAAGTCCACTGTGAACTCCAGACTCTCGTGAAGCGTGTACTTCTCAAGACCTTCCCACTACCGGTTCCTCCAAATGCGGCGCCTGGCCGCGCGGTGTTACCAAGAAATCAAAGTCACAGCCCTCGGGGGCTTGGCTGACGTGGCGTCGATAGAGCTCGATGAAGCCGCGCCCCGAGGTGCTCGGACGAGACGCGCTCGCTCGACGTTTTTCGAGCTCGCCGTCATCGACTTCGAGCTCAATCTCGCCCGCGTCGGCGTCTACGCGGATCATGTCCCCGTCGCGCACCAGGCCCAGCGGGCCGCCGGCTGCCGCTTCGGGAGCGACGTGTAAGAAAACGGTGCCGAAGCTGGTCCCGCTCATGCGCGCGTCGGTCACTCGCACCATGTCAGAGACGCCGCGCTCTAAGAGAGGCTCGGGAATGGGGATCATGCCCCACTCGGGCATACCGGGTCCGCCGATCGGTCCCGCTCCCGCGAGCACCAACACGGCGTCCTCGGGGCACACGGCGTCCTTGCCGGTGCGAGCGTCCAGGTCGTCGACGGTGACGACGTAGGCCGGACCACGATGTTGCAAAAGAGCGCTGGTCGCCGCGGAGCGTTTGATTAACGCGCCGTCGGGGGCGAGGTTGCCCCGGACCACGCGAAAGGCTCCGTCCGCGTCGACCGGATCATCGAAGTCATGAATCACGCCCTGGGGTGCGCGGGCTCGGTCCTGCACCTCATTCATCTTTCGGCCATTCGCGAGTGGGGCGTCACCATTGAGGTGGGATCCAAGCGCCTGGAAGAGAGTCGGGAATCCTCCCGCCGCATCAAAGTCTTCGAGGAGACCAACGCCCGAGGGCTCGACGTCAACGAGCACGGGCGTCGTTCTGGCGACGCGGTCGATGTCGTCCAGGGAGAGTTCGTAGCCGAGTCGTTTGGCCATCGCCGTCAGGTGAATGACGGCGTTGGTGGAACCGCCGATAGCGCACAGCACGACGAGAGCGTTTTCGAGGGACGCCGGTGTGATCTGCGACGTGACGGGCGTCTCGGTAAGAGCCAGGGCCACGGCGCGCTCGCCCAGGTGATGTGCGATGTGCAAGTGGCGACCATCGCCCGCAGGAATGGTCGTCGAGCCGGGCCAGGCCAGTCCGAGCGTCTCGGCGAGAGCGCCCATCGTAGAGGCGGTCCCCATTGTGTTACAGGTCCCTTTTCCAAGCGTGAGAGCCCGTTCAAGTTCAGCCCAGCGCTCGTCAGAGAGTTCTCCCGCCCGCCGCTGATCCCAGAGACGCCACAGGTCCGTGCCGGTGCCGATGCGTCGGCCTTCGAAGTTGGCGACCGGTCGCGGGCCCGAGACCATCAACAGTGTCGGCAGATTGGTACTGAAAGCGCCCATTAACGTCCCTGGCACGGACTTATCGCAGGCCGCGAGCACAATAATTGCGTCGAGTGGTTGGCTGCGAAGCGACTCTTCCAGCTCCATAGCAACGAGGTTGCGATAGAGCATCGAGGACGGCTTCATCAGGTCTTCGCCGAGTGACATCACCGGGAACTCGACGGCGATTCCGCCGGCCCTCTCGATGCTCTCTTTCAGTGGGCCGACCATTCGGTCCAACGGTTGATTGCAGGGATTGAGATCACTCGCGGTGTTGGCGATCCCAATGATCGGACGCCCTCCGTCGGAGTCCACTAGGGCTCCGCCCATACGCAAAGCGACGCGACTGTCGAGGGCGACCTCGTTGTCGCCTCGTACCCATCGGTCGCTTCGTAAGGTCATGGTTCGGGGACGCCGATGCCCTCGGCTCCAGTCTTGGAGATCGTGAGATCGAGCGCCGAGTCGTCCAGCCACTCGAGGGCGATCTGAGCACGGCGGACTTTTTCGCGCACATTGCCCACGACGTCAGCACGTAGATGTTCGCCCGCCGGATACACGGGCCGGGCGTTACGCAGGCCGAACTTCGCGTACAGCGGAGCGGCCACGGTCGCGATCTCTCCGAGTTCATGTCCGCGAACAACCCCGCCCATGGCGTCGGGCGCCTCAAGGTAGAGGTCGATGGGTGCGTCGCAGAGGGCACGGATCTCGGCCAACTCGACCAGGGTGATATCGCTTGGCACGTTGACCGTCGTGCCGCCTTGGGCGACCAGTTGGCGAAAGGTCACCGGGTTGGAGGGCGCGAGTACCGCCGAGATCTTCCACACGATGGTGCTCGGAAGTTCGCCGGCCTCCACCATGGCGCTCAGGACTTCCATGAGTCCGGTGTCGGCGATGAGAAAACCGCGAATTCCTTGGTCCACCGCGCGTTGAATATCTTCAATGGCGTAGCGCAACTGATGAAATCCCCGAAGACGACCGGACAGGACCAGTCCTTCAGGAGCCTTCACGGCGCCGCCCACGCCGTACTCTTCTCGCGGTCCGACAAAGAGGCTGACTTCGAGGCCCTCATCGGCACCGATCTGGGCCATTTCTGCCAGTTCGTTCTTCGAGAGCAACATGGCCCCACTGCCTTGGGACGCACGGTGGATAGGGACTTTGCGTTCGCGTGCTTCGTCGACGACAGCCTTGAGGGCGTCGGGGTTTTCGACGCTTGGTATTTCGATACGAAAGTGAGCGCCGTCTGCAAATCGCGCCGCGCTCGGTGTTGGCGAGGCGCCAAGCTCACCGACGTGTCGCGACAGGGCGGCCGATCCTCGAGGACTTCCCGGACCTTGTGTCATGTTGATCCTTTCATTCGAACTACAAAACCTTGACGGCACTTCGGAGGGATCCATGAGGACCCTCCACCAGCGGCCACGACGGCGTCGCGGTGAGCAGTTCGAGACTTTCTCCGATGAAGTACGTCTCTTCGATCTTGGCGCCCCCGCGCAGGCTGGGATTCCACGCCACCGCGGTGCCGGCGCGACGTTCCACTGCCCAGAACGGTGAGTCGACTTGCGTAGGCGCTAGTTCGAACTCGCGCTGCTCAAAGCCAATAGGGCCGCCTTGAAAGTGTTCACGCCATGCGTCGTGATACCCCGCGTCGTCGTAGGCGAGCGCGAGGGCGATCATCGTGTCGCCCCACGTTCCGCCCGGAAGTGACGCCTCCAGGACCGCATCATTGATGGAGCCGAGTGACTTCATCAGCGTGACAATCTCGTCATCAGCGCTTCGCGTGCAAAGACGAGTCGCGGCAACGTGCATTCCCGCGCGCTTCGCCACGACGACTGCCATGAGTGCGTCCTTCACCACGTCACCCACGGCCAAGGGGTGGCGAAACGCTCTCAGGCGATCGTCGCCGCCCACAATGAGACAGACAGCTCGTGCCCCTTCTGATTCCAGCGTGCCGCTAATCGCCGAAGCGACCTCAAAGTCCGTGGTGATATCGGGACGCCACGCGTCCATCCCCGCGCCAAGCGCGGCTCCCGTGAGAGTTCCCAGGTCACGGAGATCCTCTCGCTCTGCTTCGCTGAGGACGAGCCGCGCTCGCGTGAGGATGTCTTTCACGTTGTGGCCGATGCCCGCGGCGTCACTCAAGAGCGCGAGAGGCGCCGCGTTTGCGTACTCGCTCGCCCGAGTGAGTCGTGCCTCGTCGTCGAACCAAGGGACGGTCAGAACATCCCAGCCCAACGCGCTGACGCGAAAATCATGCTCAAGTCGGGGGGCTTCGATCTCGTTCGTGATAAGCGCCGACCCCGCGTTGCAATCAATGACCCAGACCGGATCACTGCTGGAGGTCACGTCGATCGGATCGGAGAGCCCGCCCGTGCGCCAGTTCACCGACGCCGGTGTGGTGAGAAGTAACGCGCGGTCCTCAAACTCTTCGCGGAGGTGTTGCGTGGCGCGCTTCGACGCGTCAGCCCGACGGCGGACTCGAGACTCTCTGTTCGGCAGTACAAAACGGGTGTCGGAATTAATACATGCATCCAAGCACGTGAACAGTGCATCGTCAAGTTTCTATTCATCATTAACGAAAAGTTTGCGTATAGTGTTCTGTCGTGCCGAACAATTCGAGTTATCTCGACGACAGTCGCTATCAGGTGCAGTCCGTCGCCCGCGCTGCTCATCTCCTAAATGAAATCGCCGATCACGGAGCTCGCGGCCTCAGCGTGACCGAGATCTCGGATCGCCTCGGCGTCGCGAAGAGCACAGCTCTCGCCCTCGCACGCACGCTGACGGCTGCAGGCTTGTTGCGCGGTGTCGACCCCGGGCCGCGGTACGTTCTGGGACTTAATCTCCTACGCCTCGGAGATCTCGTTGGTCAACAGACCTCCATTTCCGAACTCGCCTTACCGACACTTCGGGACCTCTCATCGACGACGGGCATGACGGCCCGCCTTGCCTCCAATGAGTCGGGGTACCCCGTCTTCATCGAACGTATTGACGGCGAGGGCTCCATCCGCTTTCACGCACCTCTCGGTCAACGAGAACAACCTCACGCCACGGCTGCGGGCAAAGCGATCCTCGCGTACTTAGAAGAACTCGACGTGCGTCGGGTCATTGGTGAAGCGGGGATGACTCGCTACACGCCAAAGACCCTCACTGAAGTCGGCACGCTCTTGACGGAACTGGAGCGCGTGCGCAGCGAGGGCTACGCGCTCGACGATGAGGAGGAGGCCGAAGGCGTGTTCTGCGTCGGCGCGGCCTTCTTCGATCATCAAGGATCCTGCGCCGGTGCGTTGAGCGTCACCGGCCTCAAAGTCGACGTGCCGCTGCGCGAGGTCCGCCAACTAGGACTGACCGTGCGAGAACACGCCGATCGCGTCAGTTCGATGTTGGGCGGCGTCCGCCCCAAAGTTGTGGCATAACCACACCGTGAGAGCCTTCGTCGTCACAGAACCCAGTTCGACCTCTTTGAGTGAGTGGCCTGAACCGGCGGTCACGTCCGGCGAGGTCCTCGTTCGCCCACTGCTCGTTGGCGTGTGTGCCACCGACCTCGAACTCATTGACGGGACCATCGATCCCGCGTACGTGAGATACCCACTTGTCCTCGGTCACGAGTGGGTGGGCGCGCTAGCGGGCGACTCCGACGTCGGTCCTCAGAGTGCGCCCGTTGTCGTTGAGGGGATCATCCCCTGCGGAGAGTGTGAAGAGTGTCTACGCGGTGACACCAATCTCTGCACCATCTACCACGAGATCGGGTTCACTCGGTCCGGAGCGCTGGCCGATCGCGTAAGCGTTCCTTCTGCTTTGGTACATCGTCTGGACGACGACGTCGATCTCAACAACGCGGTGCTCGTTGAGCCCATGTCCGTTGTCTGGCGAGCGCTGACACGCATACCCCTTCGTGCAGGTCTGCGAGTCGCCATTGTGGGCGATGGGACGATTGCATTGCTGGCCGCGCATTTGGTCGGTCAGTTCTCTCCCTCACGGGTCACGATGATCGGGCGACGCGCTGAGCAGCGCGAGTTGGCGCTTCGTGCGGGCGCGCAGGAGTTTCTCTACGAAACACCGGCGGTGAAGTTCGACCTAGTTATCGAGGCCGCGGGTAACGCGTCGGCGGTCACCAGTGCCATTGGACTTTGCGCCCGGGGCGGAATGGTGGTGCTCTTGGGTCTGCCGCCTCACGGAACGAGGGTAGAGATTGCGCCCGACGATTTGGTGAATGACGACATCATCATTCAGGCGAGCTTCTCCTACACGAGGAAAGCTTTCGCTGAGGTCGTGGAGCGTTTGAACGCGAAAGACCTGCGCCCGTCCTTTCTCATCACCCATCGCTTCGCACTTGATCAGGTGGACTCGGCCGTGGCGACCTTGCGCGGTCCCGCGGGGGATCTCGACTCGTCGGAAGAGGAAGAGGCCCATGCGCTCACCGTGGCGTCCCAACCGCGGGGCAAGGTGGTTGTCGAGATTGCTCCGAGTTAGCGAAAGCGCTCGCCCACGGGCACGCGCGTCTCGTTGATCTCGCCATTCTCCAATTCGGTCCGATAGGCGGCGGGGCCGGACGCGGGATCGACGTCAATGTCGGCGACGACGGTGGTTGGTTCGATGCCTTCGTACCAGATGCCCACGCGGTCGTCGGTGCAAAAGGCCAAGGGTCCGAGCACTCCGTCTCTCATGAGTTGTTGGATGAGTGGCCGGCGCTGGGCCTCGGAGTCGTAGTGGACGCCGTTCGCGTAGGGCAGGAACCCGAGAGCGTTGGTGACTGGTCGAAGGGTGGGGCCAAATGAGTCAGTCGTGCCACCCACATGCCAACAAAGACTGCCCGCGGATACGCCCGCGAGAATGACGCCGGTCTCCCAGGCTTCGCGCATCGCGAGGTCGACTCCGTGCAGGCGCCACAGGGCGAGGAGATTGGCGACCGAGCCACCTCCCACCCACACGAAGTCACACGAGGTGAGTCGTTCCACGGGGTCAGCGGATGGTTGAGTAAAGAGCCTGAGTTCCGTGACGTCGCACCCGGCGGCATTAAACGCTTCGTAGAGCATGGCGTACCACTCACGAGGGTCACCGCCGGCCGTTTCCACGAGACAGACCCGCGGTCGATCCTTCTTGGTCGCAGCGAGGGCGCCAAGAATCATGCTTCCCAGACGTACGGTCCCGTGAACGGGGCCCGCGACGAAGCCCCCGGAGGTGGCAAGTATTCGTGGAGTTGTCATGACTCCTTTTTACCGGACTGGTCGGATAAGAGCGACTCAGACCATGCGTAGTATTCGAAGAGCACACCCGCTGAAGGAGAACCATGGCCACGAGCGAAGCCGACCTTGACGTCTTGATCGACGATCTCGTCGCGACGTACCCCATCGAGTCAACTGATCCCGTCAAATTCCTTGGTGAGCAGTTCGACCGCGGCCTGGCCTGGGTGCACTTTCCCGAAGGAAACGGAGGGCTCGGCCTCTCGCCGGCCGACCAGCTCTACGCCATGCGCCGGCTGTCCGGGCTGGGGGCGCCGAGCGCGATCATGCGCAACATCATTGGCTACGGCATGGTGGCCCCCACGATCTCGACCCACGGCACCGACGAGCAGAAGTCGCGCTTTCTGCGTCCCCTGTTCACCGGTGAGGAAATCTGGTGTCAACTGTTCTCCGAGCCAGGTGCCGGATCGGACGTCGCGACGTTGGCGACTCGCGCCGAACGTGACGGTGATGAGTGGATTATGACGGGTCAAAAGGTGTGGACCACTCTCGCGCACATTGCTTCCTATGGTCTCATCATTGCGCGCACCAACCCCGATGTTCCTAAACACAAGGGCATCACGGCGTTCCTCGTGGACATGCACGCCCCCGGCGTCGATGTACGACCTCTGTTTCAGGTGACCGGTGAGGCCGAGTTCAACGAGTGCTTCTTCAACGAGGTGCGTATTCCCGATACGCGACGACTGGGGGGAGTGGGCGAAGGCTGGGGCGTGTCCATCACGACACTGATGAACGAGCGAGTCTCGATCGGGGGAACCGTGCCTCCACGGAGCTCCGGACTGATTGGTGAGGCGTTGAAGATCTGGCAGGCCCACTGGGCTACGCGCACCGACGCTCACGCTCTCGCGGTGCGCAGCGACGTCATGCGAGCCTGGGTGCGCAACGAAGTGGGGCGCCTTACGAACTGGCGGGCCAACGATCTGCGTCGAGCCGGCACGCCAGGCCCGGAAGGCTCGGTGGCGAAATTGGCCTTCGCCGAGGAGAATCAGCGCACGAGTGAACTGTGCGTCAACCTGATGGGTTCCGAGGGCATGCTGTACGGCTCGAACTACCCCCAGATTCGACCGAGCGAGTCGGCCTTTAGTGGTGGCGACATGCGAAAGGCTTTTTTGCGCATGCGCGCCAACTCTATTGAGGGTGGCACGAGTGAAGTCATGCGCAACATCATCGGCGAGCGGGTGCTCGGTCTCGCGGGCGAACCGCGAAACGACAAAGACGTTCCCTGGAAGGACGTTCCGCGAAGTTAAAGGCGGACCGGCACGAGCTGGGCGCTGAAAAACTCGCGCGTGCGCTCGTCCGCGTCGTCACTCGCTTCTTTGTTGTACGCGTTGGGTCTCGCATCACAATGAAATCCGTGACCGGCATTTGGATAACGAACGATCTCCGTCACGACGTCGAGTTCGCTGGTGAGCACCCGTAAGTCTTCTACTTCCTCGACGGGAATGCCCGTGTCGAGGTCTCCGTAGAGTCCGAGCCAGGGGGAGCGAAGCTTCTCCGCTACCTCGAGCAAAGGCGGAAGACCCATCCGTCCGGTGGCGATGCCCCCACCGTAAAAACTGACTGCGGCCCCGACGGTGCCGAGCGTGGCGGCGAAGAGCGCGACCGATCCGCCCATGCAGAATCCGACCACCCCGATGGACGCCGGCGTGAAGCCGAGTGTGGCGAGAAAGTTGGTAGTGGCACTGAGATCGTTGGTCAACCCGGATTCGCTCAGCGTGGACATCAGCGCCTTGGCCTGTTCGATGTCGTCGTAGGGGACCTCGGGTGAGCCGTTGCGATGATAGAGGTGCGGGGCAATGACGAAGTAGTCGTCGTCGACGTAATGATCGGCCACTTTTCGGATGTGATCGTTCACGCCGAAGCCTTCTTGGAGAACGATGAGCGCCCGAGTGGAGTCGGTGGAACCCGCAACGTACACCGGGAATCCGGGCGAGTTCGAGGCGCCGCTCATTCGAAGATGGGGCCGACGGTGCGCGTGCGCTTGAGTTCATAGAACCCGGGGATGCTCGCAACCAGCATGACGCCGTCAAAGAGTTTGCCCGCCTCTTCGCCCTTGGGGGCGGGCGTGACCACGGGTCCAAAGAAGGCCACGTCACCAATGTGAATCACCGGTGTTCCTACGTCGTAGCCCACGGGGTCCATACCAGCGTGGTGGCTCTTGCGAAGCGCTTCGTCGTAATCCGTGGAGGTAGCAGCGAGGGCGAGGTCCGCTTCAAGGCCAACGTCGCTCAGTGCCCCCGCGATCACGGCGTCGAGATCCTTTTCGCCCTGCACGTGGTGACGTGTGCCCATGGCGCTGTAGAGGGGCTCGAGTACTTCGTTACCGTGACGCTCTTCAGCGGCGATGAGCACGCGAACTGGTCCCCACCCTTTGGTGAGGAGTTCTTTATAGGTGTCAGGCAGATCACGGCCCTCGTTGAGAACCGCGAGACTCATGACGTGAAAGTCGATGTCGAAGTTACGAACTTTTCCGGCTTCGAGAAGCCACCGGGACGTCATCCAAGCCCAGGGGCACAGAGGATCTACCCAGAGGTCAACGTGATCGGTCATGAGGGGTTCCTTACTTTGTGGCGTGTGCTTCCAACACAGTAACGACCATGTTTGTTACGCCAACCGCCATCGGCAGGTCCAACATTTCGTCAATGGCGTGGGCGTTGGACTCGGGCCCGTCCACGCCCGTCGCGACAAACTGCACGCCGGGATAGCGCTTGGCGAGCGAGCCGAGGAAGGGGATAGAACCTCCTTCGCCGGTGAAGCCCACCGACTTATCGAAGTAGTCGAGTGAAGCCTTCTCGAGGGCGGGGGCGAGCCAGGGCGCGAGCTCCGGTGACACCCATCCATCGCCGGGGTTCACGTTCGTGATCGTGACCGTGGCGTGCGAAGGGACATCGGTGGTGAGGATGCGAGTGAGGACATCCGCCGCGGCGAAGGCGTCGACCGTTGGAGGAAGTCGAAAGGAGAGAACGGCCGTGGTGTAGGGCCGCAGAACGTTCCCTGCGATGTCGGGGCCGGGAATGCCGCCCATACCGATGACCGAAAGAGTTGGGTACCAGTTGCGGCGCAGGATTCTCTCTTCGGCGTCCGTGCCCATGAGTTCTAAGCCTTTGAGCGTGGGGAAATCATTGGCGAAGATATCTCCGAACTCCGCAGCGATGTCGTGAGCCGATCGTGCGTGCGATTCGGGGACCTTGGCGTGTAACTCTTCGACAAGTATCTCGCCAGTCGTGGAGTCTTCGACACGATCGAGCAACTGACGAAGTACACGAAATGACGACGGCACGACCCCGCTGGCGGAACCGCTGTGGCGGCCTTCTTCAAGGACGGCGACTTTGATCTCGAGGTTCACGACACCGCGAAGTGAGGAGGTGACCCAGAGGCGGTCGTACGTGAGAGCCCCGGAGTCGAGGCAGATGAGAAGTTCGACGTCCCCTAGGTGCTCAGCCAGATCGTCGAGGTACGCTTCGAGGTCCACGCTGCCGCTCTCCTCGCTGGCTTCGATGAGTACGACGCAGCGCCCATGGGGGATGTCGTTGGCTTCCATGGCTTCGATGGCGCTGAGGGCGGAGAAGCAGGCGTACCCGTCGTCAGCGACGCCGCGCGCATAGAGCCGGTCGCCTCGACGAACCGGGGTGTAGGGGCCGAGTCCGTCCGACCAGTTACCCAGTGGAGGCTGCTTGTCGAGGTGTCCGTAGAGAATGACGGTGCCGGTGTCGCCTGCGGTCGAGTCGACGGTGACAACGAGCATCGGTGTTCGTCCTTCGAGTCGACGAATCTCGATGTTGACGTTTTTCAAGGTTCGCTCGTGCGCCCACCTGGCGAGAAGCTCCGCGGCCTGATCGAGGTACCCGTCCGTCGCCCACTGTGCGTCGAACATCGGAGAGAGTGAAGGGATCGTCGCGAACTCTGTCAAGGCAGGCAGGGCGTCACGTTCGAAGTCGGCGAGAGAAATTAGCGGCATACGTGCGAGATTACTGTGCGCGCGAAAGGTGCACGGCCTGCCAGCAGTACCAGGCGACGTCGGAGCGGACGCCTTCAAAGACATCGCCGTGACCTCTGAGTTCCTTTTCCGTCACCATTTCTTCCAGTTGGTGCAGGAGCGACCACCCGTTGCGTACACCGAGATCACCGGCAGGCCACACGTCGTGGCGGGCCAAGGTGTGCATCAAGTACATCTGAACGGTCCACGTGCCGATGCCGCGAACGGCGACGACGTCAGTGATCACCTCTAGGTCGGTCATTCGCCCATGTTGAGCCAAATGGATTCGGCCGTCCCGTGCGCGCTGGGCCAGATCGAGCATGGCCGCGGCCTTGGCGTTCGACAAGCCGACCCCTCGTAGGTTCGCGTGTCCCGCCTTCAAGATGGAGTCGGGATTCACGTCACCGCCGCAGACGTCGATCACTCGCTGATGAATCGTGTCGGCGGCTTTTGTGGCGAGGAGTTGGAACGTGATCGAACGCGCGAGAGTTCCGAAGCGGTCGGCTACCGGAGCACTGCGTCGTCGCGGTGGGGGACCAACCCGTTCAATCAAAGTTGCAAACGCGTTGTCGCGTCCTCCAATCTCGAGAGCGCGCTCTTTCGGCGTCATTGTTGTTGCCACGCTTGGACTATTGCATACGGGTGTAATTCGACGCCTTCGCGGCTGGCGACTTTCCCGTGGCCCCTACGCCGTGGTCTTTTGGCTAGGTAAGTAGACGCCATCCGGTGGAGTCTTTGCGTTGGCGACTACATCCTCCAAAAGTGCGTGTATGGCACGCACCGGTGCTGAGGGAAAGCCAAATCGTCGGGTGGCAAGCACGACCCTGCGCTTGGCGATGTTCTCGATGGGGAGGGCAACAAAATTTGCCCGGAGGTGCGGAGAGAGCATGGTCGCAGGGAGGATGGACGGACCGTGCCCGTCGAAGGTCATCGAGGCGATCGTGCGCAGGCCGTCGAGTTCCACCAGTGGATGAAGCTCCACGCCAGCGACTCGAGCTGCTTCGTCGATCTCTCGACGGATAGGGGTACCTCGCATCGGCAGAAGAATGTCGTGTTGCGCGAGCACCGAGAAGGGAAGAGGTCCCTCGTAGCTGGCGAGTGGATGGTCGCGATGCGCAATAACGACGAGATCTTCGGTGAAGAGATCGACTTCTTGGAGTTCATCGGCTAGAACGGGCCATGCCAGGACAGCCAGATCGAGCTGACCATTGACGAGGCGAGGCTCGATGGCGGAGTTGGTTCCTTCGCTGATGCGAAGATTGATGTGGCGGTAGCGCTCGCGCAAATTCTCGAGCAATAGCGGCACGAGCCAACGTCCCGCTGTGCCGATCATTCCGAGCGTTACTTGCCCTCGTATCTCGGAGTTCAACTCGGACACGTCAGAGGCAATGGCCCGTAACTCGTTCATAATTCGACGCGCGCGCTCAACGACAACGACGCCTGACTCGGTGAGAGTCCCCGTCGCGCGATTCACCAGTTCGGTGCCCAGCTCCGCCTCGAGGCGGGCGATCCGGTTCGAGATATTGGACTGAACGGTGCCCAAGGATTCCGCCGCATTCGAGAAGGTTCCGTGCTCGGCGATGCCGATCAGGGCCTCCAATTGGCGTATTTCCATGTATCTAATATACAGATGGAAAGTATCAAAAGTATTCACTTGAAAGATACGAGAAGACCGTGCATACTGGACGAAGCCTGCATTACTAGAACCCCCCCTCTAGTAGTCCCAGGGTTTTGCAAAAGGACCAACCACCCCCCGGTTGGTCCTTTTGCGTTTTCTACGGCGTAGCGTTAACGCAAATGTCCCCGACTCCCTCACTTCGCGACGCGCTCGCCACGAGAGCGGTTCGCGTGGTTAATTTTCTGTCTCGAGTGACAATTGGCGGGTCGGGGACCGTCATTGGTGGGCGCGTCGGTCTCGCCATGGCCCCACGACTACTGGAGGACTTAGCGGCCACCCGCAGCGTGGTGCTGGTCAGCGGGACGAACGGAAAGACCACCACGACGGCGATGATCGCGGCCGGTTGGGGCGATGACGTTGCCACCAACGAAACCGGATCAAACATGCCCCCGGGCCACGTTGCGGCCCTGGCGTCATCACGAAGTTCCCAGGCGGTATTGGAAGTCGACGAGTCGTGGATGGCGAAGGTGGCTCCCGCCACGAAACCTCTGGTCATCGTTTTGTTGAACCTCTCGCGCGACCAACTCGATCGCGCCAACGAAGTTCGCCAGATCTCTGAAAGATGGCGCGCGTTGCTCAGCGGCTACGAAGGTGCGACGGTCGTGGCGAACGCGAATGATCCTCTCGTGGTCTACGCGGCAGAGCTGGCCACGAACGTGGCGTGGTGCGATGTGCCCACTCCCTGGAACACTGACGCGGTGTCCTGTCCCCGCTGCACCCTCCCGCTTCGATTTGCCACTGGATCGTGGTGGAGCGAGTGCGGGTTCTCCAAGCCGCTCAACATCGCGACGACCTTGAGTGACGAGCTCATCGTTCGCGGCACACCGCTCTGCCTTGATCTTCGTCTGCCCGGGGCGTTCAACGAGGCGAATGCGGCGATGGCTCTCACCGCCCTCACCTACCTCAACGTTGACCTGCACGAGGCTCTGGTGAGAGTCAACGCTCTCGAGAGCGTCGCCGGACGATTTAGCCTCCGTCGGTGGCGGGGCCACCAGCTTCGACTTTTGCTGGCGAAGAACCCCGCGGGATTTGCCGCCATGTTGAACACCCTGGAGGATGACGACAGCGACATCTGGGTCGCTATCAACGCTCGCATCGCTGATGGCCGGGATCCTTCGTGGCTCTACGACGTCCCTTTCGAAAAATTGCGAGGTCATTGCGTCTACTGCTTTGGTGATCGGCGCCTCGATCTCGCGACGCGACTCGACTACGCCGGGGTTGACTACGTGGTGGTGCGCGATGAGGCATCGCTTCCGACGTCGACTGGCGTCATCGACGTGCTCTCGAACTACACCGCCTTCCAAGACTGGCGAGAAAAGTCGGGACCGTGCTGAGGATTGCGCTTGTCTACCCCGAGCTGCTCGGCACCTACGGGGACGGCGGTAACGCCCTCATCCTGGGTGAGCGAGCCCGACGTCGCGGGATTGAGGTGGAAGTGCTGAGAGTCGGCATCGGCGACGACATGCCCGACGCGTCTCTCTACTTACTGGGAGGGGGAGAAGATGGTCCGCAACGCCTCGGAGCGGACCTCCTTCGAGAGTCGTCCTTTGTGTCACGAGTTCGCGACGGTAAGTACGTGCTGGCGGTATGCGCCGGACTACAGATTCTGGGTACGAGTTTCGCCGTTGAGGGCGACGACGAGTACGAGGGGCTCGGGCTCGTAGAGGCGGTGACGCGTCGGGGTCTCACGCGG
>Ga0182030_10001355_pt1 | contig 50369 bp, 52 predicted proteins | sample 812S3MmetaG_FD_121299 | JGI IMG/M metagenome (GOLD analysis project Ga0182030, IMG submission 121299) | Permafrost microbial communities from Stordalen Mire, Sweden - 812S3M metaG (Illumina Assembly) | ecosystem: Environmental > Terrestrial > Soil > Wetlands > Permafrost | place: Sweden... | reverse complement strand
TCCCCGCCAGTTCTCTGACGGCATCAGCAATACCCTGAGCATCATAGCCACATTCACGGTGCAGTTCCTCCGGTTTGCCATGCTCTACAAATCGGTCGGGTATACCTAACATTTTTACTTCAGGCGTATAATTGTTGGCTGCCATAAACTCAAGTACAGCGCTGCCAAAACCACCTACCACCGTTCCATCTTCTACGGTTATGATCTTGTTATAGCGTTGGGCTACCTCATGAAGCATTGATTCATCAAGCGGTTTCACGAAGCGCATATCATAGTGCGCAGGATACAATTCATCTGTAATAAGCGTGGCGCAGGCGCTTACAGCAAAATTTCCGGGGTGGCCAATAGTAAGTATTGCTATCTCCTGCCCGTCGCATATTTTCCGGCCGGTACCGGTTTTTATTTTCTCGAATGGAGTCCGCCACTGTGGCATCACTCCTTGTCCGCGTGGATAGCGGATCACATACGGTACGTTTGTTTCGGGTAATTGAGCAGTGTACATCAGGTTGCGCAACTCCTCCTCATTCATGGGCGCACTCACCACCATATTGGGAATGCAGCGCATATAAGCAAGGTCATATGCACCATGATGCGTAGGGCCATCGCCGCCTACCAGGCCAGCCCTATCCAAGCAAAATATAACGGGAAGTTTTTGTATAGCCACATCATGTATCACCATATCATAAGCGCGCTGCATAAAGCTGCTGTATATGTTGCAGAATACTTTTAGACCTTGCGTAGCCATTCCTGCACTTAGCGTTACGGCGTGCTGCTCGGCAATGCCTACATCTATGGCGCGATCGGGCATCAAGTCCATCATAAACTTAAGAGAACTGCCTGAGGGCATGGCAGGAGTGATGCCCATTATGAGCGGATTCTTCTCCGCGAGCTCCACTATGGTATGCCCGAATACATCCTGGTATTTAGGTGGTTCAGGTACCGTCGGTATTTTTTTATTGATCTTACCTGTGATCTTATCGAATGTGCCTGGGGCATGCCATAAAGTCTGGTCTTTCTCTGCAAGCCCGTAACCCTTGCCTTTCACCGTTTTTATGTGCAGCAACTTAGGACCTTGAATATCGTGGAGGCCTTTGAGTGTCTCCGTGAGTTTGAGTACATTATGCCCATCAATCGGGCCGAAATAACGCAGGCCAAGTGCTTCAAAAAGATTGCTGCTTTTAGAAACCACCCCTTTCAGTCCTGCTTCGATTTTAGATGCCAGCCTTTGAAAATCCTTGGTTGGCAACTTGCCCAGCGCATTCCAAAAATCATCCCGAAATCTATTGTAGGTATGTGAAGTAGTAATATCGGTAAGATATTCCTTCAGTGCCCCTACATTAGGGTCTATCGACATGTTATTATCGTTGAGAATAATCAGCACATTCGCGCCGCTGACGCCGGCATGGTTAAGCGCCTCAAAGGGTAAGCCTGCTGTCATCGCCCCATCGCCTATTACTGCTATATGCCTCCGATAGTCTTCGCCCTTATATTTGGAAGCGATGGCCATACCCAAAGCTGCTGAAATAGACGTGGAAGAATGGCCTACGCCAAAAGTATCATAAATGCTTTCGCTGCGCTTTGGGAATCCGCTTATCCCACCATACTTGCGGTTGGTATGAAACACACTGCGGCGGCCGGTAAGAATCTTATGCCCATAAGCCTGGTGACCTACATCCCATACAAGCTGATCATCAGGGGTGTTAAATACATAGTGCAATGCGACGGTGAGTTCTACCACGCCAAGGCTCGCCCCAAAATGTCCGCCATGCACACTTACACAGTCTATTATGAACTGCCTCAACTCATCACAAACCTGTTGTAGCTGATTTTTATTGAGCTTTTTGAGGTCATCCGGAGTATTGATCTGGCCCAGCAGCAAACCTGCGGCTATTTCTTTCATGCACTATATTGAGTAATAAACCTACAAAAATAATTAAAATAACAACGCCGTCCCATTATATACGTAAAAAGCGAACCTATGGCTTCCTGATGAAGTTAGTCAATTATGGTCAAAAATTAAGCCAATTATGGTGCTATCCCTATACCTTTGCGGTTAATTTTCGTTAAAAATGAAGTATTTCCGCTCCTATCCATGGGGATTGCAATTATTACTATTTTTTCTGATGATATTCACCATAGGTATGTTAGGGCTTTCTATAGTCTATGCTTATCTCGCTAAGTTCACAGTTTTCAATTATGAGCAATTAGTAGCTGGGATTGATGAGCATAGTCCGGTAGCATTAATCAATACCTCGCTTGTTGTTCAAGCCATATTAAGCATGTCTATTTTTCTTGTTCCTGCTCTTATTTTTTCCTATTTGGCACATCCCGAACCAGGAAAATATCTTGGTCTGAGGGCGCCTGGGGAAAAGATACAGTTCCTCCTGGTGATACTGCTGATGCTTGGCGCGATGCCTGTTTTACAAATGATAGAGGGATTGATGGGCCAGATCAATTTTGGAGCAAAACTGAAAGCAGAGCAAGCAGCAAACGACAATATGATGAATGCATTTTTGACCATACCAACCTTTGCCGCTTTTTTAAAAGCATTCCTGGTTATGGCTATTATTCCTGCATTAGGTGAAGAAATGTTTTTTCGGGGGATATTATTGCGTTTTGCGAGAAAGAAGACACGGACTATGGTTATTCCCATCCTTTTTGTAGCTGCATTTTTTGCCTATGTGCACACCAATATTTACGGCGCGGTGTCTATCTTTTTAGCCGGGGTATTACTAGCAGTGATCTACAACCTGACTGGCTCATTATGGTGCAGCATACTTGCCCATCTGTTTTTTAACGGCTTCCAGGTGGTGATCGCCTATGCCGGAAATAATAGCCCGGCTGTAAAGGCCTTCTTGGCAAGTAATGATATACCTATTTATTTTGTGGTGGGCGGAGCTATTACCTTCGGTATATCTTTTTACCTTTTACTGAAAAACAAAACGCCTTTGCCCCCGAACTGGACTGACGACTTTCCTCCTTCGGTACCCGAAGCTAGTGAATGGGATTTTATGTCTAAAAATTGAAAATAAATCTTTAAAAAACAGGTATGCCACTCAATTTGCCCACATTTTATAAAAGGTTAGGCAGCTCAATAGTTTTTGCGGCTATTATGCTCACCGGATTGCTATACGATGAAAAGGCATTTCTTATCCTTATATGCCTGATCAATGTATTATGCCTGCGTGACTATTTCAGATTGATGCATAAAATAGACCCGGAAGCTGTGTGGCCCGACTGGCTGACAACCACCATACAAGTCATTGCGCTACTGCTAATAATTCCTGTGTTTTTCATTCATTATGTGATCAGTTGGCCGGTAATTTTATGGGCTGTCTTACCAGTTACACCGGCGTTGCTCATTCTAGGTGGTGTGCTATCAAAAAAGACTTCCCTGATGGCCGTACTCCAATCCATCGGGGGTATTTTTTATATCACGCTACCTGTGATTTTACTGCTGCTGATGCGAATGGACAGCAAAGTTTTACCGATAGCGCTGATATTGATGATATGGAGCAATGACACCATGGCCTACCTCGTTGGCTCATTTATTGGAAAAACTCCATTCTCATCCATTTCACCTAAGAAGACATGGGAAGGCACTATAGGCGGCGCGACATTAACAATCGTTGCGGCTGGTGTCATCGGCCACTACTCCCATACATACCAGATGATAGACTGGATCATGCTGGCGCTCTGCGCGACTGTTGCCGGAACGCTTGGCGACCTGCTGGAATCAAAGCTAAAACGGATAGCCGATGTAAAAGACAGCGGCACACTTATGCCTGGCCACGGCGGCGCACTGGACCGTTTTGATTCGCTGCTAGTGGCAGCGCCTTTTGCTTTTGTTTATGTGGTTTATTTTATGAAGTAATACTGCTTCTGAGCTGGATTGACACTTCATTTTTAAAAGTTACCTTTGTTCTTATAATATCATCAAATGAAAATTCACCGCGAAGGATACCGATACATCATCATTGCAACCATATTATGGATAGGCCTAGGCTGGCTGGCAGGGCACTTTATTCCAGTTATGTGGCTGGCTGGTGTCATAACCTTTATCTTGTTCCTGGTTTGGTTTTGGGTGGTTGCTTTCTTCCGCCTGCCATCAAGAAATTTTGTACATGGCGAGGATAAGATCATTGCCCCTGCTGATGGTAAAGTAGTAGTGATAGAAGAAACCTATGAGCCGGAATATTTCATGTATAATTGCCTGCAGGTATCCATATTTATGTCGCCAGTAAATGTGCACGTGAACCGCAACCCTGTGAGTGGAGTAATTAAATATATGAAATACCATAAAGGCAAATACCTCGTTGCCTGGCATCCGAAGTCGTCTACAGAGAATGAGCGGACAACTATTGTAATAGGGAATGATAAGGGCGATATTCTGATGCGCCAGATAGCAGGAGCCATGGCCCGTCGCATAAAATTTTACGTGCAGGAAGATGATATCGTAAAACAAAATGAAGAGTTTGGCTTTATCCGTTTTGGCTCCAGAGTCGATTTGTTTTTGCCGCTTGGCACTAAAATGAATGTACAAATAGGGGATGTAGTGAAGGGCGGAGTAACGGTATTGGCGCATGTAGCTTAATAGATACCTATGGAACTATTTCATTTGTTTGAGGCGATATTCTACGTCTAGAAACATAGTACCGTGGTTGTTGGCGCTGACATATTCATATATATTTAGCGATTTGCTTAATAGTTTTTGTCTGGTTTCATCATTATTGGTTTTGTGGGCAAGATCGTAAATCAGATTGGCTAGGCTTCTTAAATTTTCTATGGAAAACTGCCGCTCACTAACCAGAAAATGTATATCATCTCCTTTGTTCAAAAAAAGGAATATATTCAGATCAATGTCCAGCGCTGATCTTAATTGCGTCGCAATATCAACAGTTGCATTATCCGGATAGTCTTTATGAAGCAACATGCTAAGCAGTTTTGCCAACACCAGTCCTATCCTGTCTATTTCTCTTTTGATCTTGTCTTCCTGTGGCATAATGAAAATTGCTTAATTTAGAATAATAAAGCAGTTGGCGCCTTATTTATAGCAGTCGCAAAATAACCTATTAGCCTCACGTGAAAATTTGTATCTTACCTATACTATTGTTCGTTCATGAAGCAAATTCTGTACAAATTATTTTTTGGCAAGCCGGAGTACAATAAGCCGATCAAAGAAGGGGCCTATGCAACCCAGCGAAAAAACATAGTGAAAATATGGAATAATGAGCGGCATCACGATATTGGCTTTGAAAAAATACTCCGTTTATTCCTCGTATGTGTACAGTTTATTTTCCCAGGCATACATGTAAGGGCTCTTTTCAGAAAATCGGGCCTAATAAAAAGGAATGTGGCCATTGAGTTTTTTGTACTATTCAAAACCTGTTTGCCAGTATTCTTCCTGTTTAGTGGCCTGTACAAATATAAGATCACAGTTGCCATTTCGTGTTATTTGCTTATAGAAACCATCTGCTACGTTGCCTCGCTGATCTTTGTGGCCGACATGTTTGTAAAGCCACGCTCTTACCGGCGAAATATCCTGATGCTTTTCCTCAACTATATGGAAATATCTTTCTGTTTTGCAGTAATGTACGCGGGCTTTCATCTGCTGGGAAACCAGCCGCAGTCGGTTATTGACTATATTTATTTCAGCATTGTTACATCTACCACCATTGGTTATGGAGATCTGCACCCGGTGAATGATGCCGGCAAAATCCTTGTTTGCATTCAGGCGGTGATAGTTGTAGCGTTTATTGTTTTGTTCTTAAATTTCTTTGGGTCAAAAGTTGAAACCCTCGGTAGTGAAGAAGAAAACGAATGAATGACGACTATCCAATATGTTAATTTTTCTTTGCATCAAATCTTATTTAGGAATATCAGATATTTTTATTACCTTTGTGCTTTCTTAATCAATTTATTTTAAACTACAATGCAAGAAGGAACAGTAAAATTTTTCAATGAAACTAAAGGATTTGGTTTCATCTCTCCGTCAAACGGCGGTCAAGACATCTTCGTACACGTATCAGGCCTGCTGGATGAAATCCGCGAAAATGATAAAGTGACTTTCGAAGTACAAAATGGTAAAAAAGGTTTAAACGCTGCTAACGTTAGAGTAATCTAATTGACAACGCATTTAATATCATTTCCAGGAGCCTCCCGATTTTCGGGGGGCTTTTTTCTTAATTACCCTTCTTCCTTAAATAATATTGATTATTTTGCGGTGAAGTAGTTAAATTTAATCACAGGTTTTATTACATTTACCCGAAGAAACAGTTTTTTATGATAAAAAATATGCTCCAATCCCGATTGCTTCTGGGACTTCTTGTATGCATGATGGCACTACCTGCAGGTGCTTTTGCACAAATTGCACAACATGAACAAACGCCACCGAGCAATATGCTACCCATCAACAGGTATGAGCTGCTTGATAAAGTGTGGTACTTTGTAGCCATGAAATGCCCCGACAAGATAGGGGCCGAATCTCACTACATCCATTACATTTCCACGCTACAGCTCACTGTCGGCAATGTGAATAACATCAATTATGGCACTTACGTAAAATTCAACAGGGATATGAGTGATAACCCCAATGAAAAGGGCACTTATTCACTGAACACAGATGAAGTGGGAAACCTGCTCCTTACCCTTAGGAAAAGCAAAAGTGGTACAACAGCTACCTACATGGTACCGATGGTAGAAACAAATCATCTTACCCTTATCAGAACGGATGGCGGTGATAAGTGTAACATTACTTATGCAATAGCACCATAGCCCCCAGCCCCTAAAGGGGTGCACTTTGAGATTAAGACATTTAGCTTGTGAACAAGTATTAAACAATGTCAAAAAAACTCTAAAAAAAGAGCAAATGCCCAATGGGCTTGACCATCGTACTCCCCTTTAGGGGCCGGGGGTTTCTTCCCCCCAGCGATACCCGCCGGTATCCAAACCCGCCAGTTGCAGCACCCGGCTTACGACCGTATAAGCAACATCATCTATTGTTTTTGGAATACTGTAAAAAGAAGGCGTAGCAGGGCAAATAATACCTCCTGCTTCCGTAACTGCGGTCATATTGCGTAGGTGAATGAGGTTGTAAGGCGTCTCCCTGACTACGCAGATCAGTTTACGACGTTCCTTTAGCATTACATCAGCAGCCCGTGTCACCAAATCATTACTTATGCCCCCTGCTATCCTTCCCAATGTGCCCATGCTACACGGGCAAATGATGAGTGTGCTGTAAGAAGAGCTGCCTGATGCAAATGGAGCGTAGAAATTGTTCTTATCCCAAATCCTGAATGGGAACGCTTCGTAATCTTTATTTCCCAGTTCATGCTGCCATACAGTAAAAGCATTATCGCTCCATACTATCCCTACTTCTGCGACCTGGTCTTTTAGCCGCTGCAATTGTTCTAATAATATTTTTGCATATACAGATCCACTCGCCCCGGTTACCGCAACTGCTATTTTTATCATAAAATTATTTGGCAATTCAGCAAAACTACATGGAATAATTGTAAATTTGTTTTCCTAAATCTTTAAAAGATGAAACGAATTTTGCTTTTTGCAGTTGCTATACTATTTATAAGCCCGTTAGTAATAGCTAAGAAAAAGGGTCCCGCTGCCCCAAAACCAACTGAAGAGATACACTGGATAACATCCATTGATGAGCTACAGGCCAAAATGCAGAAAAACCCTAAAAAAGTGTATATGGATGTGTTCACAGGATGGTGCGGATGGTGCAAAAAAATGGAAGCGACCACTTTTCAAAACCCGGATGTGATCAAGTACATGAACGCCAATTTTTATGCCGTACGATTTGATGCAGAGCGCCAGGATGTCATTAATTTCCAGGGCAAGGAATATCACTATGAGCCACAATACAAAGCCAACACTTTTGCTGTAGAATTAATGCACGGCAGCATGTCTTATCCTACGAGTGTTTTCATGCTGGAAAACTTTCAGTCTCCTACCCCGGTTCCTGGTTATATGGATGTAAACCAGTTGGAGTATATACTATCCTATTTTGGTGACAATGCATACAGGCATGTGAAATGGGAAGACTACCAAAAAACCTACCACCCATCATGGAGCCATGGTCAGGCAGCGGATATGACGCCACCTCCCGGACATTAATCTTATAAGATCGTTTTTCTATAAAAAAACCCACGAGAAATCGCGGGTTTTTACTTTTAAGGACTCGAAAAATGGCCGGTCGCTTCTACAATATATTTCATGTCTGTATGGTAAAACTTACAGGCAGGCTTTAATCCGCATTGTTCGCATTTAGGCCTCCGGGCCACACATACATAACGGCCATGCAGTATGAGCCAGTGATGGGCTATGGCCAATAGCTCTTTAGGAATATTGGCTACTAATTGCTGCTCCGTTTGTAAGGGTGTTTTGGCATTGCTGGTGAGCCCTATGCGGGCTGACACCCGGAAAACATGTGTATCAACAGCCATGCCTGGCTGGTGAAATACTACTGATACAATTACATTTGCAGTCTTCCGGCCGACTCCGGGTAATAGCACCAGGTCTTCCATATTATCCGGCACCTCGCCTTTGAAATTTTCCATCAGCATTTTGGCCATGCCTACGAGGTGCCTGGTTTTGTTATTGGCAAAGGTTACACTCCTTATTAGCGGTTCCACATCATCAAATTCAGCTTTGGCAAGGCTTTCCGGGCCGGGGAATTTTTTGAACAAGGCAGGAGTTACCATATTCACCCGCTTATCTGTGCATTGTGCTGAGAGAATGACCGCCACTAAAAGCTCATAGGGGTCATTATAATGCAACTCAGTTTCTGCATCGGGCATATTTTCCCGGAACCAGGCAATTACGAATGCATACCGTTCTTTCTTTGTCATACACCCCAACCCCTCTGAAGGGGCTACTCCATATTATCTGGAGCGATTTTTTACAAAAGTATTCAATTATTTGAATGACTTGAGGTTTACAAAATGAGGGAAAGCCCCTTTTATGGATTGGGGTTTCCTTCTACAAAATTCAGCGCATAACCATTCATGCAATAGCGTAAACCTGTGGGCGCCGGGCCATCATCAAAAACATGACCCAGGTGCCCGCCGCAACGAGCGCATACCACCTCGTCGCGCTCCATGCCGAGGGAGTTATCTTTAGCCTGCATGACGCTGCCCTTGTTTAATGGCTGATAAAAGCTGGGCCAGCCGGTGTGGCTGTCAAATTTGGTAGTAGAACTAAATAATGCATGGCCGCAGGAGGCACAGTAGTAAATACCCTTTTTAGGGTTGTGAACATATGGGCCTGAATCGGGCGCTTCGGTGCCCTTTTCGCGTATAATATTATACACTTTGGGCGACAATACCTTTTTCCATTGGGCATCGCTAACGCTCAATTTGTCATTATCATTTTGCTTATAGTAAGGATTTTTCTTTTCATCCTGTTGCTGCTGTTGTTGAGCGTGGATTGCTAAAAAGCCTGCAAACAGCAGTATCACTGACATTAATATGGTTTTTGTTTTCATAAATTTCGTTTGTACCATAATATTAACGAATAATGGACAGATGCGGTTTTCGGGAATTGTTAAAGCGTCGTTTAAGTACAGCTTTGCCAACTATTAAAAGTTGATAAGGCGTCATTGTAAAATTTTTAAAGAGGCGTTTTATCTATCAGATCATCTGTTTCTTTATTGATATTCCTTCCCTTCCCAAAAAAATAACCTGCGGCTATTCCCCACATTCGGTTTTTATCGGTTTCGGTATGTATGCCTATGTCGTTCACTCCTACTGTGTAATACAACCTGAAAAACAGCCCTGTAGGCGATTCATATCCGGCCGTGACGTTCACTCCTATATCAAAACCATGTAGGGTATTAACTAAGGATATTTTTACATTGTCATTCGTATTGGTCATTGAATCATTATAAACCTGGTGGTCCTGCAGGATGTTCCTGCCCCCTATAATGTAAGATGCAGTGGCGCCCAAACCCACAATGAAACGCCCTTTGCCCTGCATACCTGATTTATATAAAACATTTACAGGCAGGTCAAGATAGTTGATATTCAGTGTTTGATGTACGGACTCGTTAAAGCTGTCGTTCTTATAGTAAGAAAAAGATTTGACTGCTCCCCTGCGTGAAAGAGAAAGCCCGGCCTGGAAATAGACGTGTTTGCTGAGAGGCAGGTCTATCACTCCGCCCACCTTTCCACTAAATATCGGGCTCACAGATGCGGAAGTATAAAGAATAGGGTATGTAGGTGGCGCAAAATGCATGCTGCTCATACCAATTCCTAGTTCCGATCCAAAGCCTACCTGCGCATAAACAGGGCGAGCAATAACAATAAATAGCGTAAATAAAAACAAGAAATTCTTCATAATGTAACTATCGCTAACAACGTTTTCTGTGCCTTCATTAATTCAGCAACGGGTTGTTGTGGAACTGCAACTCAAAGGTAACGGTATATGTTTTTAGTTTGTTTGTTGCTAAATGTCTTCCCATCGATATTTTTTACCCAGCGCATTTTCTTGATAGCATTTGAAAGAAACACTTCATCTGCCAGCAGTAATTCCTCTAAGTTTAAACTTCTTTCAGATGCCGGTACTTTCTCCGTGATATATCGCCTCATTACTCCTGCTACGCAGCCGTCCGACAACGGCGGGGTATATACTACTTCATCTTTTATCCAGAAAATATTAGCAATGGTGCTTTCTATTATATAGCCATTGGTATTGCATAACAGGGCATCATTCCATTTATTTTCTTTGGACTGACGGGCGGCAATAGCATAGAGCAGTGCATTGCAGGATTTCAAGTTGCTGAGTGCATCCACGCTTTTAGAAAGGCCCGTTGCTATGCCAGCAATAAGACCATTTTCATTTAATTTCAGTGTGTCGGTTTCCAATGGGGAACATTCTATAATAAAACCCAGTCGCCTGCTTTCTATACTGTAGAGCCCACCTCCTCCGGCATACATTTGCAATCGTACCCTGCATAGCTTTTCTGCCTGGTTCTTTTTTACGGTATGCAGCACCTCCTCTTCCAGCCATCCTGCAGTCATTAATGCAGGTATTTCAAAATACAATTGCTTTAATCCTCCAAACAAGCGCTCCCAATGAAATTCCTTAAGCTGGATCTCCCCATTCTCTATAAGCATGGTTTCAAACAGCCCGTAACCATACCGGAATGCACCGTTATCAACTGGCAACATTGCATCAGCCGCATAAGTGACCTTTCCGTTTATGTTGACGTAATTCAAGAGTGCTAAGTTAAGGAACGAACACAAAGCTGTGCAGGACAACAAAATAAAATACCTGTATGGCAAACACCGAAGTTGACAAAAGTCAAATTTTATCATAAATGATGGGGCTATTTTTGATAAAATCAGGTACCATGAACTATTTTTCTAAATCTTTCCGGATAGCGCTGTTTCTTTTATTATCAGGTTATAGTGCATATTCCCAATCAAATGAGCTCTACATCTATGGCGAGTTAGGTGGTGGAGATGGCACTCACGGCATATTTAAAGCTGCAATGAGCGCCATATTTTGTAAGCAAAATGTTATTTCACTAAGTTTCTACTATGCGTCGCACCGAGCTCCAAATATCCCTTCTGACTACAACCTGAATACCATTTTTGGGTCATTTTGGCCGCAGCAGACAGTGTCTATGTTTGGAATATCCTATGGCCTCGCATTTTTTTCAAACAACCCACATATTAGATTTATTGCAAAGGGTGGGATTACTGAAGGATTAGTTCAAACCGCTGCAAACTTTATATCGCCTTCAATTGGAGCATATACTTACTCCATTGAGAGTAATATGACTACTGGCGTCGTATTAGATCCTGCGATTGAATTTCTACTAAGCAAAGGGTTCGGTTTTTCCGTTGGACTATATGCAAACATTAATGCGATAAATTCTGTTTTTGGAATAGATGCATCCATGATATTCAGAAAAGTGCGGGGCAAAAGCAGAAAACACTCCACTCACTGAATACCTTAATTAAACGGATTTTTTACGATCCACTCAACCAAAGTTGTATTTTTGTTTCAAACTAAAAGATATGAAGTTTGAAAAGCCTGTACCTGTGCAGTGGATTGCTGAGTTTACAGGAGCAGAATTGATTGGTAATATAGACCAGGAAGCTACGGGAATTAACGAAATACATAAGGTAACCAAAGGCGACATTTCGTTTGTTGATTTTGAGAAATATTATAACGCCTGCCTTCATTCGGCGGCAACTGTGATCATTATTAATAAAAAGGTAGATTGTCCCGATGGTAAGACATTGCTGGTGATCAACGATCCTTTCAGTGCCTATGTAAAAATCGTAAAGCACTTTCAGCCATTTGAGCCAGCCACGAAGCTGATCAGCGATTCTGCGGTAATAGGTAAAGGAACACTTATACAGCCGGGCACTTTCGTAGGCAATCACGTTACTATTGGTGAAAATTGTCTCATTCACCCCAATGCTACCATTTATGATCATTGTGTTATCGGCAACAATGTGATCATACATGCAGGCTGTGTGCTGGGCGCTGATGCATTTTATTTTAAGCGCCGCAGGGAGCGCGAAGTGCAGTATGACAAACTGGTGAGCTGCGGCAGGGTGATTGTGGAAGACGATGTGGAAATAGGCGCTGGCACCACTATAGATAAGGGCGTGAGCGGGGATACCATAATAGGCAAGGGCACTAAAATAGATAATCACGTACATATAGGTCATGGTGCGGTCATTGGCAGAAACTGCCTTTTTGCCGCACAGGTGGGCATAGGAGGAAAGGCAATAATAGAAGATGAGGTGATTCTTTGGGGCCAGGTGGGTGTGAGCAAAGACCTGACCATAGGCAAAGGGGCAGTAGTGCTGGCGCAAAGCGGCGTCCCTTCCAGCCTGGAGGGCGGCAAGACTTATTTTGGTTCTCCGGTTAGCGAGGCAAAACCAAAGATGCGGGAGCTGGCGTGGATAAAAAGAATACCGGAGATCTGGGAAATAGTAAATAACAGGAAAAACGAGTAAATTACTTCGGTTTGGTCTCCATAATTATTAACGAAAATATACTGCTCCGCTCCTACCAACCCGAGGATGCGCAGGAACTGTTTAACGCCGTAAACAACAGCCGTAAACACCTGCTGCCGTGGCTGGACTGGATAAGTAAGACCACCAGGCCGGAACATTCGCTTCAGTTCATACAGCAATCTCTCCACCAGCTGCATACACAGGAAGCCCTGGCATTGGGCATTTTCTATAATGACAGAATAATAGGTGGTATTGGGATGCATCACTGGGATCAGCCCACAAAAAGAGCACAACTTGGCTACTGGATAAGCGAAGAATGGGAAGGGAAAGGTATTATGAATACCTGCCTCACCAGGTTTGTAGATTTCCTGTTTGAGAAAATAGGACTCAATAAATTAGAGATACACTTTGTGCCGGCCAACACCCGCAGCACGAAAGTAGCAGCACGCCTGGGAGCAAAAGTAGAAGGCGTGATTCGTCAATGCTGCATAAGAAATGGGCACCTGGAAGACATAGTGATGACAGGGATACTGAGAAATGAATGGAAAATCAAAATTTGACACGATCGGCTTAATGCCTGAAATGCCGCATCCCCGTTATCACCATAGCCATATCATGGTCTTTGCAAAACTGGATACTGTCATTATCACGCAGAGAACCGCCGGGGTGTATAACTGCGCTGATACCGGCATCATGCGCCACGCTTACGCAGTCGTTAAACGGGAAAAAAGCATCAGAAGCCATCACCGCGCCTTTAAGGATAAAACCAAATTGCTTTGACTTTTCTATAGCCAGGCGAAGTGCGTCTATGCGGCTGGTTTGGCCGCAACCCTTGCCAATAAGTTGTTTATCTTTCACGAGGGCAATCGCATTAGATTTCAGGTGTTTGCACACTATGTTGGCAAACAGAAGGTCTTCCTTTTCTGCCTCGCTGCTGTTTCGGGCCGCAGCTTCTTTCCACTCAGAGAAATTTTGGGTATCTGCATCCTGAACCAAAACCCCATTAAAAATACGTTTGTATTCTTTAGTGGGGTAAAAGGGCCTTTTTTGTAGCAATAATATCCGGTTCTTTTTACTCTTTAAAACATCAAGAGCCTCTTCTTCAAATTCCGGAGCGATCAGTATTTCAAAGAATAATTCATTTATTTTCTTAGCGGTTTCGGCATCAATCGTTTGGTTGGTGATTAATACACCACCGAAAGCGCTTTCGGGATCTCCCGCAAGCGCAGCTTCCCACGCGTGTGCCACATTATCCCGCTCGGCTATCCCACACACATTGGTATGTTTGATCACTGCGAAAACAGGCTTTGAAAATTCAGAAATGATCTGGCAGCCCGCGTCAATGTCTACCAGGTTATTGTAAGAAAGTTCCTTGCCATTCAGCTTTTCAAAAAGTGCGTCCAGGTCGCCATAAAACGAGGCATGCTGGTGCGGGTTTTCACCATAGCGCAATGATTGCTTATTTCCGAAAGAAAGCTGGAAATGTTCCTGATTTGAAAATTGATTAAAATAGTCGGCAATAGCCACGTCATAGTGTGCGCACTCGGCAAAAGCCGCAACGGCAAAACGCCTTCTTTCATGGAGGGTGGTTACCCCATTTTCTTTATTGAGCAGCTCGAGCAAATCATTATACTGATCTCTTGAAGCTACAATACAGACGTCTTTAAAATTTTTACCGGCAGCCCGTATCAGTGATACGCCACCAATGTCTATTTTTTCAATGATCGTTTTCTCATCAGTAGTTTGCTTCACTGTTTCTTCAAATGGATAGAGGTCCACAATTACAAGATCAAACAATGGGATTTCGTAATCCTGCACCTGTTTTTGGTCATCTTCTAAATCACGCCGGGCCAGTATGCCGCCAAATACTTTAGGATGCAACGTTTTTACTCTTCCGCCCAGTATCGAAGGATAGCCGGTAACGCTTTCGACAGAAATACAAGGTATGCCCAGCTGCTCGATAAAAGATTGTGTGCCACCAGTGGAATACAAGGTTGCTCCCAGCTCATTCAATTTGCGAACTATCGGCTCCAGGCCATCTTTATAGAAAACAGAAATTAATGCAGACTTGATTGTGCGGTTCATTTAAAAATATTGAAGGATAACAGTCTATGTTTTGGCAATAATCAGTGCGAAGGTAATAAGGTTTCAAATAGTGATAAAACGGCAAATTTATTTTCCACTAAAAGAAGTCATACTCCCGCCTTACCGCATTGATCCTGATGCCAAAATATACATATTGCGTGGTTAACGGTCCATATATAGGGCCCGTTGTTGAATATTCAGGATGTGTGAGGGTGGCGGCATCTGTGTATTTCCTGTAGGTACCTCCCAGGTCGAGAAACAGGTTCCGGCGCAACTGATAAGAAATATTCAGGCTGATGATCTCACAATGGTTTTGAGGGCCATTGATCATAGATACGCCATATTGATTTTCGGCTGTCGTGTAGGGGTTAAAGATATCATTGCCAAGATTGGCGCTACCAGTATCCACACCCTGGATATAGTAAGTAGCTTTTAGCGTCAGGTAAATATTCTTTGCCGGCTGGTACTTAACCACACCAATTGTTTTGATAAAACCTGAGCCCAGCGGGTCAGCAAGCGGCTGGTTGTAATTGGTATAATTGTCCAGTGTATCCTGGGAAGAATAAGTGTAAGGTCGCACGGCATCTACTTCGGCCTGTATATCCAGATTTTTTATCCCCAGGGCATCCAAATATTTAGCTCCCGCCTGTACTCCCCATTTGTTGCCATACCACCCCTTATTTCCGAAAAATTGTGAATATTTGAATTCATTAAGTATAAATTGTCCATAGAGCTGCACATGTTTTGCAATGATTGATTTTGCACTTAAACCAAGTATTGATTTATCGCCCTCTCCGTTAAATCGGTTTACAGCGGTGGAAAAGATAATCGGGTTCAGATAAGAAACTTCATACACATTCTGCCGGTCGAATACTTCTGCTTCAAAAAGTCCAATATTCAGCCATTTAAAAGTGTTCCACGTGAGGTAGTGTATAGTAGAATATTTATGCATCTGCAGGGCGTCTCCCAGGCTTTTATCATACTGAGGGGTCAGTTCCAGGTACAGGCATTCATAATTGATCTTCCAGATTCTTGTCTGTATTTGCAGGAACGGCATGTTTGACGAATAGTCTGAGAGAAACAAGCTACTGATACCGTCACCTAAAAAATGCTTGCCTGATCCAAAGGTTACATTCACCCGGTCTTTTATAGCATCAAAATTAATGTAGCCACTGGCCTGCATATAATCATACCTGGCGGTAGGCGTACCCGGCAGTAGAAAATAATCGGCTCCCGGCACAGCCAGGCGCGACGGGTTAGACACTAGATTATTCACATAATAAGGAAAACTTTCCTGGTTGTCGGTAATAGAGGTGTAAAAGCCTAACTTCTTTGCTATCCAGCCCCGTATCTCTGCCCCCTGGCTGTTTTGATACACCGTATTCGATATGGAAGTGCGGGGGGCGGGATCATTGTGTTGTTCCGTCACCATGCCGGCGATTACTGGATTTACAACTACAAAAAAGTCCTTTGTTTTTACATAGGCCAGATCATATTGTTTTGTGTAAAAAGTATTAAACCAGGAAAGTTTTGAATTTATCGCGCCGTCTTCATTGACTGTCCATTCACCACTCTCTGACTTCATTTGCTCCATATTGTATTGGTCAATGCTGCTTATTCCTTTAATAGCCGCTATACTGCCCGAGGTGGTAGGTTTTAAAGATTCGATAAAATGTACAGCATTCCGTCGTGATTCGGGCTTATCCCCAATAGCCAGGCTGTCACAAAGCCTGCCGGAGCGCGTTTCCAACCTGTCTAATACATGATTGTCCTCTGAGCCTATGGGCAGGAAGGTTGTTTGGGCACTGATGGTATTGATATAAAGTAAAAGAAAGGAAAGTATGTAAGCTTTTTTAACCATAATGTAAGTTTTACAAAGCATGTGGTAGATTTGCAAAGTAACAAAAGATTAACTGGTTTATGTTTTCCACACTGATAAAAAACGCTGTCGTTGTCAATGAAGGTCAAAGCCTTGTGTGCGATGTGCTTATAAAAGATGGCCTGATAGAAAAGTTAGGAGACAATATTTCTGCAACAGGCGGTGCGAAAGAAATAAATGCAGAGGGGCTTTACCTGCTCCCCGGTGTGATAGATGACCAGGTACACTTCAGGGAGCCCGGCCTTACTACTAAGGCCACGATTGCCACTGAAGCCCGGGCAGCAGTTGCCGGAGGCACAACCTCATTTATGGAAATGCCGAATACTAATCCTCCGGCGCTCACGCATGAGCTGCTGGAACAAAAATATGCAATAGCTGCGGCGGGTTCGGTAGCCAACTATTCTTTCTTCATGGGCGTGGCAAATAATAATACCGATGAAGTGCTGCGCACCAACGACAGGAAGAAAGAAGTTTGCGGGGTAAAAATATTCATGGGCTCCAGTACCGGCGATATGCTGGTGGATAATTACCTGACGTTGCACAAAATATTCTCCGAGTCCGAAGTACTCATAGCCACGCACTGTGAAGACGAAAATATTATTAAGGCCAATAAGGCAAAATACCCCGATGCAGATAACGCTTCTTTTCACCCATTGATTCGTGATGCGGAAGCTTGTTTTGAAAGTTCATTTGCGGCTATACAATTGGCAAAGAAGTACAACAGCCGCCTGCATGTACTGCATATATCCACGGCAAAAGAATTACAACTTTTCAGCAATATGCTGCCGCTTACTGATAAGCGCATTACTTCAGAGGTTTGTGTGCACCATCTTCATTTTACCGCAGATGATTATGCAAAATATGGCAACCTTATAAAATGCAACCCGGCAATTAAAGCCCCAGAAAATAAGGCGGCATTATGGGAGGCCCTCCTTGATGGCCGCCTTGATGTTATTGCCACAGACCATGCCCCACACACCTGGGAAGAAAAGCAGTTGCCTTATCAGCAAGCGCCAGCGGGTGTGCCATTAGTGCAGCATGCGCTGCTGTTGATGCTGCAATACGTAAAGCAGGGTAGAATCACTATAGAAAAAGTGGCGGAAAAAATGAGCCACGCGCCAGCGCAATGCTTCCAGATAGCTAACAGGGGCTACATACGAGAGGGCTATCATGCCGACCTTGCATTGGTAGACATGAACAATACCACAACCGTGAGCAAACAAAATATTCTGTATAAGTGCGGATGGTCGCCATTTGAGGGGCATACATTCCCGGCATCGGTACGTTATACATTTGTAAATGGCCAGGTGGCTTATGAAAATGGGAAGGTTAATGAAGCTGTTCGGGGTGAACGATTGAAATTTGACAGGTAAATTATTGCACCATGTAGAGACGTAATACATTGCGTCTCTACCATATACGGATGTATGAGATAAAAATAATAAACGGATGTTGGACAATGCTTGACACATGTAGAGACCCAATACATTGCGTCTCTACCAAACACAAGGTAAAAAACGCGGGCAAACAATGACGCTATTTAACAATAAATACAGAGTGGAGACTGCCCGCTTAAAAAGTTGGGATTACAGATCAACTGCTCCGTATTTTATAACTATTTGCACAATAAACAAAGAGCATTTTTTGGCAAAATACAGGACGATGAAATGATATTGAACAACATTGGGGCTATTGCTCAAAATGAATGGTTAAAAACTCCATCTATCAGGCCAGACATGAATCTATCATTAGATGAATTTGTTGTAATGCCGAATCATTTTCACGCAATTATTTATATTGGTGAAAACGAATTTAATACTAATACCCGTAGAGACGGAATGCATTCCGTCTCTACGATCACAACAGAAGATATCGCAATTAACAAATTTGGCCCTCAATCTAAAAATCTTGGGTCAATCATACGCGGATTCAAGGCGTCTGTAAGCGTACAAGTACGAAAACTTATTCCACATTTTGGTTGGCAGGAACGCTATCATGATCATATTATTCGCGATCAGGAATCTTTCCTGCGCATACAGCAGTATATTTTGAGTAATCCAGCGAATTGGAAACGAGATAAATTTTATTCCGAATTGATGTGGTAATGTAGCGAATGTATAACGTAGAGACGGAATGCATTCCGTCTCTACACGTGCAATAAAAAGTAAAAAATATAAGCATCATGAAAGAATCTATTTTTTTGCTCAATAATGATTGCAAGTTGATTGAAATGAATGAATCAGGGTATATTACTGAGGATCATTTGCAGGAATTGCTTGCTAACTATCCCGACCTCATTTCAGGCAGCCAGATCAATCCGGATAGACCACGAAGGTGGCTATTGATCTCCCGCGAATTTGGCGTTCCGGATGAATTAAATGCAAACGACCGTTGGAGCTTAGACAATCTTTTTATTGACCAGGATGGTATTCCTACTCTTGTAGAAGTAAAACGGAGTACAGATACTCGTATAAGAAGAGAAGTTATTGGCCAGGTGTTGGATTATGCTGCCAATGCGGTTTCTTACTGGTCTGTTGAAGAAATAAAATATCGTTTTGAAGAACGGTGCAAAGAACTAAACCAGGATCCTGAGGCAGAGCTAATATCTTTCCTTCGGGGAAGTTTTGATACTGAGAGGTTTTGGGAGAATACAAAAATCAATCTTAAAGCAGGAAAAATAAGGATGCTGATCATTGCGGATACTATTCCAAAAGAAATGCAAAGAATCATAGAATTTTTGAATGGTCAAATGACCCCGGCCGAAATACTCGGAATAGAAATAAAACAGTTTGTAAATAATGATTTAAAAACACTGGTGCCGCGCGTATTGGGTTTGACATCGGTGGCAGAGATAACAAAAGGTAAAGGAGGAGTAAGAGAAAAAGCAAATTGGGATAATGCTTCTTTTATGGAAGAAATTTTTAACAGAAATGGACAGTCGGCCGTGGAGGCAGTAAATCAACTCATCAACTGGGCAAATAATAAAGCTGCTGTATTAAGTTATGGTACGGGCACACGCTCAGGTTCGTTACAGGTATGGTTTAAAGCAAGAGATAATAAATTTATCTCTTGCTTTATTATTTACACTTATGGTGTAGTTGAGATGCAATTCCAACACATGAAAACATCGCCATTCAATGATGAAGCAAAAAGAAAGGAATTATTTGATAAGATCAATGCCATTCCTGGGGTAAACATATCATTGGATAAAATAAACAAAAGGCCGCAAATAAAATTCGCTATACTCTATGATAAGGATAACTTAGAGCAGTTCTTATCTGTTTTCGACTGGTATTTTGATGAGATTAAACCACATCTGTAAGATTATGCAAAGCTATAAAAAGAATCCTATATTACCCACTACGTACAATGTAGAGACGTAATGTATTTTGTCTCTACACGCACAATAGGAAAACATGCAAAACGACAAAACCACGCTTCACGACCTCTCTATCTTCAATGCTGATGGCGGCGGCGTTTTTGCTTTAATTGACCACACCGTCACCCAGGCAGGCAAGGACATGCTGCGCAGGCATATTCAAAACCCTCCAGATACCTTTGAAAAGCTTACTGCACTACAGGATGTTATAAAGTTCTGGTCTCAGCACCTAGATCTTTGGCCAAACATCATTTTGAATGGTACGCTTGTGATGCTGGACAAATTTTTTGAGTCAGCGGACAACACATCTGCACCATCTACCGTCGCTACATTATTACTAAGTTCTTTTTTTCAAAAATTGCTCAATAAACAGGAATACTCCCTGGCGCAATTCTCCCTATCGCACCTTTCTGATTTTTTAAAGGGCTGCACTCAATTAGCAGAGATCGCCGGCACAGCCGGTCTGCCGCCATTATTGCGAAAAGAGTTGAACGCGATAAAAGAAGACCTTGCCCATCCGCTTACCCCGGAAATAATCGCCATCACCAAACAGACAAAATATAATGATGTTTTGCTGCTCAGTCATCGCGCCCGCCGGGAGATGAAGCCCATGGTTTACCGTCTTATCAACAGTTATGCAAAGTTAGATGCCTGGCATGCTATGGCAAAAGCGACAATCGATAACGGCTGGATATTCCCCGACCTATTACCCGTGCTTCCCGTTTGCCTGGAAGCCAAAGGCCTAAGCCATCCATTATTGCAAAAGCCGGTGTCCTACGATGTGGCTTTTGACAACAGTCGTAATTTCTTATTGCTTACCGGGGCAAATATGTCGGGCAAAACCACGTTTATGCGCGCCCTGGGTGTGGGCGCTTTGCTGGCGCACCTGGGCATGGGTGTGCCCGCACAATCATTGCGGATCAGTTTTTTGCAGGGCGTAATTACTAACATGCAGGTGGAAGACAATATCCTTCGCGGCGAAAGCTATTTCTTCGCTGAAGTGCAGCGTATGAAGCAAACAGCCGAAAAACTGCTGCAGCGCCAGCCCCACCTCGTCCTCATGGATGAATTATTCAAGGGTACCAATGTCCATGATGCCTATGAATGCACCAGGGCCGTGGTAGACGGCTTGCTGCATCATCCTAATCACCTCATGATATTGTCAACACATTTGTATGAGGTTGCCCAACAATTCAGCGAAAACAAAAAAATAATTTTCTCTTATTTTGTTACCCAGATGACCGAGGGCGGCAACTATGAGTTTACCTACGAACTAAAAAGCGGCATCTCCAACGACCGCATCGGTTATCGCATATTACAGAAAGAAGGCGTCATTCATTTATTAAACCAAAATTCCAGATAAAGTGCAGCTCTCTCAAAAATCGAAAGCCCGGATCGTGGTCATTATTTTCATCGCAATAATGGCACTGCCCGTATGTTATGGATTGATACGTCAATATTGGATCAAAAATACCCAGGTTAAAGCTACTGCTCCGCAAGCAGCCCCTGCCCATTAGCAATTCAGTTGGGCAGTGCGTTGATCGCCGTTACAAACTTTTGTATGTCCTCCGCTGTAGTATCCCAGGCGCACATCAGGCGCACTTCATGGGTGCTTTCTTTCCATACATAGAATGGCGAGCTTTCCTGCAACGGCTCATACCAGTTACGTGGTATCTCAGCAAATACAGCATTGGCCTGCACAGGCTTGGTAATATTCACCTTCCTGTTTTTTGATATGGATTTACAAAGCAGCTCCGCCATTGCGTTGGCATGCGTAGCTGTTTTGCGCCATAATTCATTTCTGAGCATCGCATCAAATTGTGCAGCTATAAACCGGGTTTTAGAAGCCAGTTGCATCGTCTGCTTATGTTTATAGGCGATGTGTTTCGACAGCTCTTTATTAAATACCACCACGGCCTCCCCAAACATCATTCCTGCCTTTGTGCCGCCCAATGACAGAATATCCACTCCCGCATTTCCGCTAATGTCCTTTAGCCCGCATTTTAATGATGCTGCGGCATTAAAAAAACGGGAGCCATCCATATGCAGGTACAGGCCATTCTCTTTGGTCAGTGTCGCTATGGCCTTTATTTCTTCCGGTTTATATACCGTCCCATATTCAGTTGCCTGCGTGATAGAAAGCATAGCGGTTTGCGCATAATGAACATCCCCTTTCCTGATCAGCCTTTCCTGTATCACCGGCACATCCAGCTTTCCCTTATCATTAGCGGGTAAGGGGAAAAAGCGGCAACCGGTAAATGTTTCCGGGGCCGATGATTCATCATTATAAATGTGTGACGTATCTGAGCATAGTACTGCATTATAGGATTGCGTGGCGCTGCTGATGCTCAGCACATTTGCGCCTGTGCCATTAAAAACAAAGTATACATCGACATCTGCTTCAAATACTTCCCTGAACAGCGAAGTCGCTTTTTTGGTCACCTCGTCTGCTCCATAAGAGCGGGCATGCTCGGTGTTCGTTTTTTGAAGGGCTTCCATTATTTCAGGCAGCACCCCGGCATAGTTATCGCTTGCAAAGCTTTTCATTTAAATAGAATTTGGTGATAAAATTAGCTGTTTTCCGTACTTTGGCTGGTAAAATTAGCAGGATGAAACACTTATTACTGCTTTTTATTGGCTTTACCCTTTCTGCCCGGGTATTTGCTCAGCGAACCATTCAGCTACGAACCATGTGGGGCAGGCCGCAGGTGCATGTGTTGTTTGAGGGCTATGTAGTTTCTTTCAGGATAAAGGATATTAACAAGGCCTTGTTGCTACTCAATGAGACCGGTGACCATACCTACGGCACTTCTTGCGGGCTGGATACAGCCGGCGATTATTTAATAGAACTATATCCCGGCCTGAAAATGGAGTACCTGAATCCCTTGCAACCCTTAATTCAGAAGGCTGTGGGTGCTTTCCTGCTCGGCAGCGGGCATGCCTATGTTCAAAATAAAAAGAAACGGCAACTAAAAACCATCACCAACGATATGGAGCCCATTGTAGGAGGAGAACGGGAAACGGTGATCAAATTCTACGATCCCAAATCTGGGAAAATCCTTTTTTACGGCGTTTTACCTGCCGATATGTACACAAAAGATATTGGGTTGGATTAGTCATCGTTCCTTATCTTACCTTTGCCCACTTTATGACAAATAATCAATTCGAACAGTTAGAGACGATCATCAGGAACAGGCGCTCCATCAGCTGGGCCAAAATGAATGGCCAGGTCATCCCTGATGAAACAGTGAACCAGCTCTTGGCACTGGCCGACTGGGCCCCTACTCACGGCCGCACTGAGCCGTGGCGCTTTTTTGTGTATGGCGGCGAAGCCCTGAAGCAATTTGGCATCGCCCATGCCGACCTCTACTGGCAGCATACCGCTGAAGACAAGCGCCTGGAAGCTACTAAAGAAAAGCTCCAGCACAACGTAGACAAAGCCTCCCACCTGGTCATAGCTGTAATGAAGCGCGGCGAAAATGTGAAAATACCGCAGCTGGAAGAAGTGGCTTCAGCTTCAGCTTCCATACAAAATGTATTGCTGGGCGCTACTGCGCTGGGCATTTCGTCATTCTGGAGCACCGGGGGCATGACCCACACCCATGCCCTAAAAGACCATTTGCAGCTGGCGCAGGAAGATATTATAATGGGCTTAATATACTTTGGATATACTGACGAACCGGCTAAAGATGGCGTGCGAAATACCCCAATTACCGAAAAAGTGAAATGGATGTGATTAGCCGTTATGATTTTTAATGTTATGAACGTATCTTTCCACTTAATTTAATCCTATGAAAAAAATTGTTTTCTTCTTTCTGACACTTTGTGCTATAAATTTTTCGTGTACCAAGCAAACGAAAATACCCGTCTCTTACAGTGTTACCAACAATACGCAGGATAGTGGCGTAACTGATATTTACCTGCCAGATACCGGTACACTTGATATGACAGTGCTCGTCAAGTTCCTGACCGGGGCCACAAACGATACCGTGGGGCTCACGCTTTCCGGCTTGCCTGCCAATGTTACGGTCACCCCAAATTCATACAAGGCGCTGCCTACTTATTCCCAGGATTTTATTTTCACTAGTGTAACCGCACCGCTCGGTACCTTCCCTTTAACACTCACTTCATCTGTTTCCGACGAACAGTCTGCTATCTACAGATTCAACATGATCATTTTGCCAGCAAATTCTGCTAACATTTTTTCCGGCAATTTCACCACACACAATGCCTGCTCCTCGGCTGATTACAGCTATACAGTGACTTGTTATACGGCCGACACTGTGAATGTGATGTACATCAACAACTTCGGCGGATACGGCCCTGAGGCGAATGCTATGATATTTTTCAATCCCTACACCGGCACTGTCACTATGCCCCAGCAAACAATCGGTAACGGGGTGCGGCTAAATGGTTCAGGCACTTATTCGCAAACGACGCTCACTATCAATTACAGCGCGGTCATTACCCCCGGCGGCGTTCCCGACAATTGCACAGCAACCATCGTAAAACCATAAAATCAATCCCTTACAAATATTCGCAAGGGATAAAAAGCAGACTTTTTTTCCATGAGCTTCGTGCACTTTGCGGTTTCATCTGCGATCTTTGCGTGAACTCTTTTTAATACAAATACGAGATCATGTCCAGTCCTTCATTCTATACGCGCCTGCAAAAAGAGCTGCAGGAAATAAAAGACGCAGGTTTATACAAGCAGGAGCGCATTATCGAATCTCCGCAAGGCCCTGAAATAACCGTTAATGGCCGTACGGTACTCAATTTTTGTGCTAACAATTACCTGGGCCTCTCTTCTCACCCAAAGGTGATAGCTGCTGCCCACCGGGCTATAGACCACCGTGGTTATGGCATGAGTTCTGTGCGGTTTATCTGCGGCACACAGGATATACATAAAGAGCTGGAGCAAAAGATCGCCACATTCCTTGGTACAGAAGATTCCATACTCTACGTTGCCTGCTTCGATGCCAATGGCGGCGTGTTTGAGCCATTGCTGGGCGAGGAAGACGCCATCATTTCTGATGAGCTGAACCATGCCTCCATCATAGACGGCGTGCGCCTGTGCAAAGCCCGCCGTGGCCGCTACAAACACAATGATATGGCCGACCTGGAAGCCCAGCTGCAGGCCAATATGGATACCCGCACCCGCATCGTAGTTACAGACTCCGTATTCTCCATGGATGGCACCATAGCCCAGCTGGATAAGATCTGTGACCTTGCCGATAAATACGATGCCCTCGTTATGATAGACGAAAGCCATTCATCCGGCTTTATGGGCCCTACCGGCCGCGGCGTGCATGAGCTGTGCGGCGTTATGGGCCGTATAGACATCATTACCGGTACCCTGGGCAAGGCGCTGGGTGGCGCCTGCGGCGGCTTTACCAGTGGCCGCAAAGAGATCGTAGACATGCTGCGCCAGCGTAGCCGCCCCTATTTGTTCTCTAACTCACTCGCACCATCTATTGTAGGCGCTTCCATAGCGGTACTGGATATGCTTAGCGAAACCACCGAACTGCGCGATAAGCTGGAAGAAAACACGCTCTACTTCCGCAAGCGCATGACCGATGCCGGTTTTGATATAAAGCCCGGTACCCATGCCATAGCGCCCATTATGCTGTATGATGCCGTGATAGCCCAGAAGTTTGCCGCCCGTATGCAGGAAGAAGGTATTTTCGTTACCGGCTTCTTCTTCCCCGTAGTGCCCAAAGGCCAGGCCCGCATCAGGGTGCAGATATCTGCCGGCCACGAGCGCCACCACCTGGACAGGGCCATTGAGGCATTTACCAAGGCAGGCAAAGAATTAGGGGTTTTGAAAAACTGATTTGTTCCATCAGGCACTTTATTGTGACGTGTTCCAATGTCTTGTGGCGGCAAGTACCGCCCATCAGGACACAAAATACATTTTCAATTGTCCTTTATTCTTCGCTTCTATCTCTCCCCTATACTCACATACAAACCTATCCTTCACCAATTCATAAGTCGTCTCCGAAATGTTGATCTTGCCTGCTTCGCTGTTTTGCTCCATGCGGGCAGCCGTATTTACGGTATCGCCCCATATGTCATAGGCAAATTTCTTCACGCCTACTATGCCTGCTACCACGCTGCCGCTGTGTATGCCTATCCGCACAGCAAATGTTTTTTCGCCCAGCTTCGCCAGCCGTTCCGCCATGAATGTGTTTATCTCTATAGCCGCGCTCACCATATTTTCAGCATGTTTTGGGTCTGCTAATGGCAGCCCCGCTACTGCGAGATAAGCATCGCCAATGGTTTTTATTTTTTCTATGTTATACTTACCTGTTATTTCATCAAATGCTTTGAAGCAGGTATGCAATTCGTCTATCAGCGCTTGCGGGCTCATGCGTTCCCCAGCATTAGTGAAGTTTACAAAATCAGTGAATAGCACAGTTACATGATCGAAGTATTTTGCTGCAGAACTGCCTTTATCCTTCAGTTCATCGGCTACTTCTGCGGGGAGGATATTGAGCAGCAGGCCGTCGCTGCGTATGAGCAGATCGTCACTCTTTTGCTTCTCTTTAGCCAGCAGTTTGCTATTCCGCGCAATAGAAAAAGCAAAACCTGACAACAACGCAATTATTGCCAGCCCTATATAACTATAAGTGCGCTGGTGCTGTAGTTCCAGTGCACCTATTTTTCGCACATCAGCTGTTTTCAGGCTATCTGCCAGGCGGTTTATCTCATAATCATTTTGCATACCCAGCTTTACTATCTTCTCATTATTTTCTTTTGAGAAAACAGAGTCTTTGATCGTCATGTAACTTCTATAGTATTCGAGCGACTGTTTGTAATCGCCATCCAGCCTGTAAGCTTCGGCCAGGTTTTCATAACAGCTTTGCAGTACATCCGGTGCGGGTATTTCTTTAGCCGAGACAAGTGCACTTTGCAGATAATCAACAGCATTGTGCAGCAGAGTGGCTCTATCTGCCGGTATTGACACAGGGGGCAGGTATTTCCTTTCAGAAAGCAGATCAGTATCTGTAACGTTCTCCAAATGGATACTCCCGGGAAGTAATGTTGCCTGGGTATCTTTTACTATGGAAATGTATGCTTTACCAATATTGCACAAATTCCAGGCAATAAAATATTTATTCCTAATCTCCTGGCAAGTGGCTAAAGACCGCTGCATAAAGGCAATAGCCAGGGAATAATTTTCCTCGCAGGCATAAGTCTCTCCAATATTCATTGTAATGAATCCAATACCGTATTTATTCCTGTTTTCTTCATCTCGTTTTAAGACTTTGAAAAAATATTTCAACGCTTTAGGGTAATCTCCAAGTTTCATATAGACCTCGCCAATGTTGCCCGAAGGGTCTGAAAAGAGGTTATTATTTCTGCTTTCTTCGCGCATTTTTAATTCCTTAAAATAATATTCGAGCGCTTTGGGATAATCGTTTTGCTGTTCGTAAACTACGCCTATACTTCCCACCACATGCGCAATGCCAATTTTATCCCCTATTTCCTCATCGATTTTTAAGGCTTTAAAGAAACACTCCAGTGAATTGGGAAAATCAGATTTTCTTAAATAGTTAACTCCTATGCTAATATTTGCATGAGCTATGCCGCGTTTCCAGGCTAATTTTGACGATAAATCCAATGCCTGCTGTCCATATTTTATACCCTGGTCAGGATTAATTTCCCTGTAACCAAATGATAAATTATTCAGCAGCTGCACCTTATTGCTGTCTTCTTTGTTTCGATAGCTGTCTGAAGAAAGTAGCTGCAGAACAGAATCAATAAGCGCCTGGCCCTCCCTGGCCGCCGTAGCTTTTTCAGCGGAGGCGGGCTTTTGAGCAAGACCCCTCCCGGCCTCTCCAAAGAGCAGAAGAAAGATGAACAGGAATTTTAAATACTGCTTCATTTTTGTTTTTGTGTCCAAAAATTATTTGTCTCGCATAATGTGGTTTCCCCCTGTCTGACTCTCCACCATTAACCATTAACCATTGATAAAATACATCTTCAACAATCCTTTCCCCTTTGCATCTGTCTCACCCCGATACGCACACGCAAACTTATCCTTCACCAGCTCATAAGTAGTCTGCGAAATATTGATCCTCCCCGCTTCACTATTCTGCTCCATTCTGGCTGCAGTGTTTACGGTATCTCCCCATATGTCATAGGCAAACTTCTTTACACCCACTATTCCCGCTACTACGCTGCCGCTGTGTATGCCTATACGAATATCAAAGGTACTATTGCCCAGCTTTGCCACTCTGTCCTGCATAAAGGCATTTATCTCTATGGCCGCTCTTACTATTTGCTCAGCATGGAGCGGGTCTGCGGAGGGCAGGCCCGCTACCGCGAGGTAGGCGTCGCCAATGGTCTTTATCTTTTCTATACCGTACTTGCTGGTTATCTCATCAAAGGTTTTGAAGCACGTGTGCAGTTCGTCTATAAGGGCCTGCGGGCTCATGCGCGCTCCTGCATTAGTGAAGTTTACAAAATCCGTGAACAGCACAGTTACATTATCAAAATACCGCGTTGCCGCCGTTCCTTTTTCTTTCAGTTCATCAGCTACTTCTGCCGGCAGTATATTGAGCAGCAGGTCATCGCTTCGTTTCAGCAGGCCTTCACTCCTTTGCTTTTCCTTAGTAATGAGTTTATTATTCCGGATAATAAAAAAAGTAAAGACACACAACAGCGCTATTACCGCCAGCCCTGTATAGGTATAGTTGCGCTGCTGGTGTAGTTTCAGCGCCTCCATCCTTCGGGCATTTGCTGTTTCCATACTATCGGCCAGGCGTTTACGCACATAGTCATTTTGCATGCTCATTTTTACTATCTTTTCACTATTTCCATTTGAAAAAACAGAATCTTTAATAGCAGTATAATTTTTTTCACATTCCAATGCCTGCCTATAGTCTCCGCTTAGCCTGTAAGCTTCCGCGAGGTTTTCATAACACTCCACCAGCACATCCATCGCATGTATTTCTTTCGCTATTACAATAGCCCGCTGCGTATAATCAATGGCACTGCGCAGCAGGGCGGCCTTGCCGGCGGGTATGGCGCCCGTAGGTTTATATTTCTTTAATCCCATCTCTGGGGAGAAAGTAACTTTATCTGGCTGGTTACCATTGGGTGATGGCTTTTCCGAAATAGTGCCATTCAAAGCAGCAGTATCATTGATGATGGAAATAAAGCACTCCCCTATATTGCATAAGTTGATGAGTGCGCCATGCTTATCTCCAAGCTCCTCGTCTGCCTTTAGTGCTTTTTGCTCATATTCTATCGCCATCGTATAGTTTTTCTGCATGGTATATACCGTGCCTATATTACTGTTTACTACGGCGATATTGCTTTTATCTGCACGCTCTTCGGCCATTTTTAACGCCTTAAAATCATACTCCAGGGCTTTGTCGTAATCATGCAGTTCATAATAAGATAGCCCGATATTGGAGGTGGTAATGGCAATAGCTTGTTTATTTCCCAGCTTTTCCTGCATTTTTAATGCTTTAAAATGATATTCCAGCGCTTTGGAATTATCGTTTTGGCAGTAATAAAGCAGCCCGATATGGCCGGTTACGCTTGCAATCCCCTTTTCATTTCCTATCTCTTCTTCTTTTTTTAAAGCGTCTGTATAATACTCCAACGCCCTGGGATAATCGGATACGGTTTGATAATCAATTCCCAACTTGTTTTCGGCGTCAGCTATACCTTTTTTCCATTGCAGCTTTGCAGCTAATGCTAACCCCTGCTGCCCATACAGAATACCCGTCTCAGCGTTAACCGACCAATAGGTAAATGCCAATCCATTCAGCAGGGTTACTTTATTGGTGTCTTCTTTTTGTTTTGGCAGCTCCTGCAACATGGAGTCAATGAGCGCCTGCCGCTGCTTGCCCACCATAGCTTTAGCGTCAGTAGGTTTTTGCGCAAAGCCATCTACTACACCAGTCACGGAGCAGAGGAACAGGAGTATGGATTTTAAAAATTGCTTCGACAAAACCATTTACTCAAACAAGATATAAATATTTTTGTTCAGGTTAGGCATTGTTGTTCCGGGTGCTTTGCGATGGTGGTGAGCCATTGAGGCATTTACCAGGGCTGGCAAAGAATTAGGGGTTTTGAAAAACCAATTTTCTTAAGTTTCATTTCTGTTTCAAAGAGCCAAATGGAACTGTGGATTACAGGTACATGCCAAAACATGTCTTCCTGAGTTTGTGAATTTATCCTAAAGAGCGTTTACGGAACCTGGCACCTGTGCCGGGCATGCAAGGCGGGGTTTTGGACGTATAAACGCCTAGCCATAGCCGTAAATGGGCTATACATAACACAAATTTTCCTCTAAGCATAAGCATATCAGCTTTAGTTGTAATGGCAGTGGTTGTCCTCTGGTTGTCTTTTGTTGTCTTAGCGTCAAGGTACTTTTGTAAATGTTCGGGACTTGGCCTGTGATGTGTACCACTGATTAATTTACGCAAATGTGACCAAGCGCCCTCAATGCTGTTTGTATGAAAATCACCGTCCACGTACTGTCTTTTGCTGTGATTAACCACACCCCGGTTGTATCTGTCTTGCAGATTATTGTATGCCTCCATTCATCCGACATTAACCATGAACCAAGTTTTACATTGTCAATGATTATTGGATGCAGTGTTTTGCTATCCACTTTATCTACAATGGTAATTCTTATTTCGCCGGATTCTTTTTGTTCACTGTTTCTTTCACGCATACCAAACACTTTCTGCTTATTAGTACCATGACCCTGTTTGGTAGGTACTGAAACATCACGAACCATGTAAACCTCGTCAATTTCTACGATGTTGGTAAGCATTTTAGCATACGCCCTATTGCCAAACATTAACCTGATATTGGTTTCCATGTACCAACCTGACTTTTGGGTAATTCCAAGTTCCTTTGCCAATTGGTAAGATGACATACTTTTCTTTGTACATGCCATTAACTTTATAGCAATGAACCAATCAGACAGGGGAATTTTGCTGTTCTCAAATATAGTCCCTGTTGTCGCTCTGAATTGTGTACCACAATTGGAGCATTTATAAACAGGTCTTGAAGTGTATCTGTAGTTCTTCTTATTGTTACCACACTGTTGGCACCTTGGCTTGCCCTTCCATCTGATATGTGCAAGAAACTCCCTGCACGTTTCATCATCGAAACGTGAAATGAACCCTTTGAGGGAGTATGTATTTTTTGCGTTTGGCAAGCTAAATATGTACTATAAAATACAAAATGTAGCTGCATAATACAAGCCATTTCAGATAGCATTGATACTATTTTTTAGGTAATTGTTATGATTTGTTTAGGTTTTTACTGACAGTTTTGCACCAATTAAGAAAACAAATATTTATTTGGCAAATTGTTGGAATTTCTCAAATAAGCCCGGCACTAATTGCTGAATTTGTTTACCGCTTAAATATTGCTCAAACATGGTGGGGAACTCACAGCCCTCATCTTTTAAAAATGTATTTACGCTATCAATATGATACATTCTTTCGAGTGTATCCTCTGCAACCCTTTTGAGTGAATACATATAATCTGTAGCAAAATCGTCTATTTGTTTTGTCGTTTTTAATATTGCTCGATGAAGATTGCCCTGTCTCGGAAGTTGTTTTTCCTCAAAAAATGTTGAATTGTTTGGAAGGTCGTTCCAAATGTTCAACGTAGAAACAAGTGCAGGCGCAAACCTGTTAATATCATTTGGTAGTATTATATGCTCGTTTGTCTGAAATAAATTCAAAACATCATCATCCCTTTTTACTACTTTGGCCCAAAGGCTATATGTCTTCGCAGTGGACAAATAAATTACAATGTGCTCAGTATAGTCCTCTGGGTAGGCTGTATATCTAATGCTGTTAGCCTCCAAATATTTAACCAGACCTTTAAATATTACTTGACGGTTATTTTCAAGCTGCTTGAATTGCTCGTCAATATATTCTGTCCCCATGAACTTTGATTTTATCCAAAGGTATATTTTATAAAAAAACTTTTTCACCTGATTTATATTGAAACGAAAAATCCATACCTGTTTTTAAGTATGGATTCCGTTGGTTAGTAAATATTTTGTAAATTTGTCCCTTAAAATGTACCTCCTGGCTACCGCCTTATTTCTTATCCTGGTGCGCTTTGTATGTTAAGGCGAAAGGTTTTAAAAAAATTCTACTGTAAATTAAGTGACTTGTCAGAAAAGGAAAAAACTCTTGGCTCATCTCATTCCATTGATGAGGCAAAGAAAAACGAAGCATTTAAAGAAGAGTCAAGTAATAACCATTAAAGGGGCATATTTTCAGCTATAAATCATTGCCCATGCTAATTTAGAATATTTTTCAAACCACGTTCTTTTTAATCTCCTCTACTGCAATACAAATCTCATAATCTTCATGCTCCAGCGCTATTCCTTCGCATAAAAAATTAAGGCTCTCATCTGAGAAATTTAATCCCCTTATTTTTAAGATCATTTCTTCCACAGATAATTCGTTTAAGAAAACATGTTGTCTTTCTTCATAGGTCTAACTGTCTATCCAATCCCTGGTAAGGATTTCGGCACTCTTGGTGCCCGTTTTGCTCTAAAAGGTATCGAAATATCCAGTCGGGGAAAAGGCAAAGCACTCAAGCCTGTTTGTTGTCAAATCCCGAAAGCATTCGGGGAAACAGGAATTGAATTGACAACGCTAAATCAATGTGCTCGTTGTTCCCACCTTGTCCCCTACACAACAATAAGCTTACCAACCAAAACGAGCATACCGTTAAAAAAGAATTTCGACCGTTAAAAAATCTGTCTTTTTGTTTTTTGAAAATTTTTATTATGTTAGAGCTATTAAATGATGAATTCCGGCATGCTTTTGGCTGTTAAAACCAATTATATATGACACAAACAAAAGTAAAGGTGTTGCTGGTAGAAGACGACCTAGTGCTGGGGTATGTAGTCAGAGATTATTTGCAGAAGCAAAGCTATGAGGTCACGCACTGTACTGATGGCGTGACCGCCTGGCAGCTATTTATGAAAAACAGGTATGATGTATGCCTGCTGGATATCATGCTGCCAGGGGACAAAAACGGGCTGGAACTGTCTAACAGCATCCGGGGGAAAAATGAGCATATTCCCATCATACTCCTCTCTTCCAAAAACAGGGATGATGACCGCATCGCCGGTTACTCCACCGGTGCAGACAGCTATCTGCCCAAACCCTATAATCTGAAAGAGCTGGGCATGAGAATCAATGTATTCCTGCGCCACAATGCAAAAAAGAAGGAGACAGGCCAGGCGATCTTTAAGATTGGTGACCTGAAATTTGATTTCAACAATCTTACATTAACTAATGAAGCCGACCGTACAGAGCTCCAGCTCACCCAACGTGAAGCAGACCTGATACGCTTTCTTTGCCTCAACCCAAACCGCATCGTCACCAGGAATGAGATACTCATCAGCCTGTGGGGCAAGGAAGACTACTTCCTGGGCAGGAGCATGGATGTATTCATTACTAAAATAAGAAAATATCTGAAAGCACAAAAAGCTGCTGTACTGCAAACAGTACATGGCAAAGGGTTCTTGTTTAATTATCACAACGAAACGGCAACCAGCCCTAAAATAAAAAAGACTGAATTGGCAGGGAAGTGACCGAACAAGCCTACTTATTCATTGTAGCCAGGAATTCCTCATTGCTCTTGGTACCCTTCATTTGCTGCAGGAGGAAGTGCATAGCCTCGTCTGTATTCATATCAGCAATGTGATTGCGCAGTAGCCACATTTTATTCTGCACATCCTTATCCATCAGCAGATCATCGCGGCGGGTGGATGAAGAGGTAATATCAATAGCCGGGTAAATGCGTTTGTTAGCGAGTTTGCGGTCCAGTTGCAGTTCCATGTTGCCCGTACCCTTGAATTCTTCAAAGATCACCTCATCCATTTTGGAGCCGGTATCAATAAGGGCAGTTGCGAGTATGGTGAGTGAGCCGCCGTTCTCTATTTTACGTGCCGCCCCAAAGAATTGCTTAGGCTTCTGCATAGCATTGGCTTCCACGCCACCGCTCAGTACTTTACCACTTGCCGGGGCTACTGTATTATGGGCGCGTGCCAGGCGGGTAATAGAATCGAGCAGTATCACAACATCGTGGCCTACTTCTACCAGGCGCTTGGCTTTTTGCAGCGCTATTGTAGACACTTTTACGTGCTTATCAGCCGGCTCATCGAATGTGGAGGCAATTACCTCCGCGTTTACACTGCGCTGCATGTCGGTTACTTCTTCCGGGCGCTCGTCTACCAGCACTATCATCAGGTAGCACTCCGGGTGGTTCTTTGCAATGGCATTGGCTACTTCTTTCAGCAGCATGGTCTTACCCGTTTTAGGCTGCGCCACTATAAGCCCACGCTGGCCCTTGCCAATGGGTGTAAACAGATCCATGATGCGGGTACTGTAGTTGCTGCCGGTAGTGGTAAGGCTCAGTTTCTCAAACGGGAACAATGGAGTGAGATAGTCGAATGGTACGCGGTCGCGTATCTCGTCTGGCAGCCTGCCATTGATCGTTTCAACTTTCAGTAATGCAAAATACTTCTCACCTTCTTTAGGAGGGCGAACATTGCCTTTTACCGTATCGCCAGTCTTCAGGCCAAATAATTTTATCTGGGAAGGAGATACATAAATATCATCGGGTGAGCTTAAATAATTGTAATCGCTGCTGCGCAGAAAACCATAACCATCTGGCATCATTTCCAATACGCCTTCGCTGGCCACAATACCTTCAAACTCGAGGTTGAAGTTGTTTTGTTTTTCCTCCCTGCGTGGGGGCCTGTTGTTGAAGGGCTGCTGATGCGGTTTATCTGCAGTTTCCACGTCAGCTGATTGCTGTGGGGGCTGCACGTCCGGTGAATCCACAGGCATAGTAATACCGGTGCCTTCTGCATTGCCAGGTTCCTGTTTTGATTCCGTATTCCTGGATTCAGGCTCGGTGTTCCTGGGGGTAGGCGTATGTTTATTATTATTTCTTATTTCAGGCCGCGGCTGTATTGGCCTGTCGGCCCGTGGCTCAAATCTTTGAGCAGAGGGCATATCACTTTTTATTATATCAGACCGCAGCTGGGTATCAACTGGCCTGGTGGGCAGGGCATCAGGCGCCATATCGTCCTTCGGCTTGCGGGCACGACGTTTTTTATCGCCGGTAACATCAGCCGCTTCCGCGGCCGGGGCAATAGATGGAACAGCGGCAGCAGGAACAGCTTCAACAGCCTCAGGTACAGCAGTTTCGGTTGCTTCTTTGGGTTTACGGCCGCGTTTCTTTTTTGGCTCTTCTTCGGCAGTTTTACCGTTGAGCGCCTGATGGTCTAGTATTTTGTAAACAAGGGTTTGTTTGTCGAAAGAACTGGCGTTCTCTATTTTTAAAGTATCAGCTACATCTACAAGCTCAGGGATGAGCATATCATTTAACTGCAAAATGTCGTAAGGCATGCTTGGATTTTTTCTGAATAAATATTTTTAAAATAAAAGGGTAATCACTAAATTTTCTATGATCTTCTCTTGAAATATCCGGTTAATAAATGGGAATTTTCAGATAAACTTTATGAAAGGCTGGAACAAATACTGTTTCCTTGCTGCAAGTTTACGACTGTTTTTGTTAATAACGAAAAAAAGGTTTATTTTTTATAAGAATTCATAAAAGACCGTGCCATCCGCTCAATGGACTGGCTGACAGGTGTATAAGAAAAGCCGACCACGGCCTGTGGCAGCTTCTCATTATTATAATAGCAGGAAAGATTCGCATTGATTGCCGTTTCCCTCGTAAGCAGTGCTTTGGATTTGTCAAATATATTCCTGAGCCGGCTCCACCGCCAGACTATCCCCGTGAAAAAAGACCCAGCCAGATAACGTGGGGGCTTTTTCCCCAACGCAACCGCCAACTGTGTAAAAACCTCTCTGAACCCAAAGTTGCCGCCGCTGACAATGAAACGCTCGTCTGAAATATCTGAATCCATGAGTGTAACCAATGCATTTATCACATCATCCACATCTACCCATGATGTGATTCCCTTAGTATAAAACGGGAATTCTCTAAAGGCGGCCTTTAGCAAAGGAAAGGGCGGATCGTAGGGCTCACAAGGCCCCATTATAATACCCGGATTCACCATTACTGCATTTAGTCCCTCGCCTATTCCCCGCCACACCTCCATTTCTGCCAGGTATTTGCTAAGGCCATATGCAGAATTATAACTGCTATCGGTCCATTCTTCCGCTTCGGTAAGTTCTTTATTTTTCCTGCCACCTCTGCCCAGGGCTGCCACAGAGCTTACATACGCCAGCTTGCTGATGCCTTGTTCCAGCGCCTGGTTGACTATGTTTGCGGTACTTTCGGGGTTAAAGTGCAACATTTCTTCATGCCTTCCAGGATCGAATGTTATGATAGCCGCACAATGATATATATGAGTAATGCCCTGCATGGCTTCTTCCACTTCAAATATATTCAACAGGTCGCACCGCATCCATGTTACACCGGGCAAGGAACGCAACTCCGCATCAGGAGCATGCCTGTTGTACAAAGCTCGTGTTTGCACGCCCCGGCTCGATAAATAACGGACAAGATGCCTGCCGAGAAAACCACTTGCACCGGTAATTAATGTCATGCCTGGCCTTGATTCGCCTGATTAAAGATTAAAACAGATTTTTCAATGCCTAATTTTCTGTAGTTACGCATTGTGATGATAAAGATAGGGAGTGTAGCACAATATCAAGGTGATTACTGCGTAAGTCGGCTATTCATCCTCGTCTTCAAGGCTCATATTGAGCATACTGCCGAGCATATCAGCAAAAGAGTAGCCACCTTTTTCTATTCCTTTTTTACTGATCAATGAAAACTCCGATAGACCATGGAGCATGAATTCCATTAGCAGTCCAGCCTGGGCCTCATCTGCATTAGGATAAAATTGTTTTACAGCTGCATATAAGCCGTCGACTTGATATAAGTGCGCCAAATAAGCTGCATCCATTTCTTCCTGGAGCATTGCCAGGTCATTGCCCTTGCCAAACCAGTCTATTACGGGTTGGTATGGGCTTGGTTTGGCTTTTATCTTTGGGTCCCTGCCTTTCTTAAATGATTGGGGATCAGGGAAATACTGAGTAAAGGTAGTGCGTATAGCCTGCCCCATGAGGCGGTGGGCCACATTGAGGGGGCCTTCCTGCTCTCCTTCATATACCAGCTCTATCTTACCGGTAATGGATGGTACCACGCCCAGGAAATCAGCAATGCGTACCATAGTATGCTGCTGGCCACTACCCAATGCGCGAAGTTCTGCTGTACTAACCAGGTTTTCGTAGGCAGATATGGTAAGCCGTGCCGAAACGCCGCTTTTCTGGTCTACGAACTCACTTTTGCGGGCCTCCATGGCTATTTGCTCTACAAGCATGCGACACATATCCGGTACTTCCACTTTTTTCAGTTGCTCTGGCAGCAAATTTGCTTCCTGCTCAGTAATAGCTTTAGATATTTCTACGGTTTTGGGGTAATGGGTGATTATCTGGCTTTCGATCCTGTCTTTTAGCGGTGTAACTATACTGCCGCGGTTTGTATAGTCCTCGGGGTTAGCCGTGAACACAAAAAGTATATCAAGCGGCAGGCGCAGCTTAAACCCGCGAATCTGTATGTCGCCTTCCTGTAATATATTAAAAAGGGAAACCTGTATGCGTGCCTGAAGATCAGGAAGCTCGTTGATCACAAAAATGCCTCTATGGGAGCGTGGTATGATGCCGTAGTGCAGCGCCTGCTCGTCTGCGAAGCTAAGGCGCAAATTAGCTGCTTTTATCGGGTCAATATCACCTATTAGGTCTGCGACGGAAACGTCGGGCGTTGCCAGTTTTTCTCCGTAACGCTCACTTCGGTGAATCCAGTCTATGGGGGTCGCATCTCCTTTTTCTTCCAGTAACTTGCGCGCGTACAGGGAAATAGGCTCCAAAGGGTCGTCATTTATCTCGCTGCCTGCAATTACGGGTATCCACTCATCGAGCAGGTTAATCATTTCGCGGGCCATCCGGGTTTTGGCCTGGCCGCGCAGGCCAAGGAACAATATGTTGTGGCGTGATAACAATGCCCTTTCCACATCTGGTATCACGGTATCCTCATAACCCAGTATGGTATTAAACGGGCTCTGTTTTTTCTGAATATAATGTACCAGATTGTTTCGGATCTCGTCTTTAATGCTTCCTGAGGTATAACCGGACCGTTTCAGATCCAGCAAATTTTTTATTTCCGGTTTATTCATCTTCTTTCAATATTGCCCCAAAAGTAAAGGTTAATGGCATCTGGACACAAAAAAATAAACTATAGGTGTATCAATTGATGAATGGCGGGGTTTCTCAGTACCCTTCGTCATTATCCTGCGATTGTACTTTTGGCTTTTCTTTTTCTTGTGGTACCAGGTCTTCGTCAATACGGCCTACGTGCCCTGTTTCCAGCATTTTATCCATTTGTTCCAGCTTTCTCTGGGATACATCCGTCTGTTTCAGTACTGCATCATACCCATCCTGGCTTTGTACATTGGTCCAGGAGCCTGTGTACACTTTATCCTTTAATTCCAGTTCGAGCACACCTACCGGTGGGTCATCTTCCATGATCCACTCTCCTCCGCCCTTTCTGCTAATATTCAGCTTTACATAATCAACCTGGTCTCCAAATTTATACAGCCCGTCGTATACAACCTCCTCCCCTGTTTTTGGGCTTCGCATATACCGAACAAATAACTTTACAGGGATTTGTTCATCAAATTTGCCTTCATAATATTTTCGGTCTATTACTTCTTTCCTGTTTTTTTGCTTATCGTCATCAGGAGGGGGAGGGGGAATACTGAGCAGATCCACCTTCTTTACAGTGGCTATGGTATCAGTTTTTAACGTTGCGGTGTCTACGAGGCCGTTTTTAACGGAATCCTCCCGCAAGCTATCCTCTTTGTGATTTTCGGCCAGGTCTAAAAAGTATTTCCGTTCGGCCTGCTCTTTATTCAGGTACTGATCTATCGTGGATGCTTCAAGGATATTTAATACCTGGCCACCAAAAAAATAGCCCTCGATCTTTTGTATTTCCGTTACAGTAATGCAAAATGTAAGCCTGCCAAGCAAGTCTCTCACAAAGATGTATCCTTTGAAACGTTCCGGCGCTACAAGGTCGTAACCTACCAGAGTTTTGGAGGTATTTGTTTCCCTGTCGAGCTCATACCGCTGCATAACAATACTGTTCCAGTGAATTCCGGAATCTTCCCCTTTTTGTAATACCCGGCAAAATCTGGCAATGATACCGCGATTGTAATAAGGGTCGAATTCAAGCAGGCTTTCAGGATGCTCTTTTAGTTGATTCAATTCGTTTATTGCTTCAGGCGAATGGTTCGGATTATGCATCACCATGCGCCACAGCGTATCAAATGGCGGAAAAAGATTGAAGTAACTGGCAGTATCTTTATACTCAAGGCAACCAAGAAGATTATTCATTAGTCCCACCTCGGTCCTTGGCTCTCCTCTGTGCCTGTGATTTTTGCCATACGTATACTGACTAGCAAAAAGTATACAGGAAAACAGGAAAACAATAATATACTTCATTCAAGAGAATTAGGAGGGAATAAAGTTAAGTATTTAGCTTGATAGAGGCAGTTTTGGAAGATGGCAGTATTAAACACTATATTATTTCAAATATTTTCCCGGGCGGCCTGGCTATAATGGCTTTGTCGCCTTTTTCTACAATTGGGCGTTCGATGAGAGAAGGGTGTTCCTGTAGAATGGAGCGCCATTCTTTTTCATCTATATCTTTCCCTGCGTAATTTTCCTGGTACAGCGCCTCACTTTTGCGCACTAATTCGGACGCATTCATGCCCAGCTTTTTAAGGAGCGCATTCAGCTCATTTTCGGTTAACGGATCAGTGAGAGACCATCTTACTTCATGAGGGATATTCTGTTCAACTAGAAGTTCCACTGCACTGCGGCTTTTGCTGCATTCGCCGTTTTGGTAAATGATCATGCAGGACATTAAACAGCTATTTCCTTTACATTGTCTGCGATGGTTAATCTCCCGGCGGTTTTTGCTTTTATCTCGTCGATGGTAACACCCGGAGCATACTCTATGCACATAAACCCATCAGGTGTAACATCAAATACACCAAGGTCTGAAACTATCTTTTTTACACAACCTACGCCGGTAAGAGGTAATGTGCAATGCGGTAGCAGCTTGCTTTCCCCTTTCGGATTGGTATGCTGCATAGCCACGATAATATTTTTAGCGGCTGCTACAAGGTCCATTGCGCCGCCCATGCCCTTAACCATTTTGCCTGGTATCTTCCAGTTGGCAATGTCCCCATTATCTGCCACTTCCATGGCGCCCAGCACGGTGAGGTCTACCTTACCAGCGCGTATCATTCCGAAGCTCATCGCACTATCGAAAAATGCAGAACCCGGCACAGTAGTTATTGTTTGCTTGCCTGCGTTAATCATGTCAGCGTCTTCTTCACCCTCCAACGGGAAAGGCCCCATGCCCAGCAAGCCGTTCTCACTTTGCAATATTACATCTACTCCATCAGGGATATAATTGGCCACAAGCGTGGGGATACCAATGCCCAGGTTTACATAAAAACCATCCTGTAACTCCTGCGCAATTCGTTTTGCGATTTGTTCTTTATTTAGTGCCATACCCCAAACCCCTAAAGGGGCCTCTTCATGTTTAACCCCCAACCCCCTAAAGGGGGCTTCCCTCATTTTGCTGAAGTCAGGTGGTTTTTTGTTAAAAATAATTGATAAATCTACGTTCTTCTGCTCAAAGTTTTTATACTGCTAAGTGCCTGGTTCCCATCAAGGATTCAGGGGTTTATGGGTTAGCCTGAGTCCTTTTTCTCACAGTCCTGTTCTCGATTCTTTTTTCATAATCCTTCCCCTGGAAAATTCTGTGCACGTATATTCCCGGCACATGAATATTGTTTGGGTCAAGTTCGCCTAAAGGCACCAGTTCTTCTACTTCTGCAATGGTTATTTTACCTGCCATTGCCATCAGCGGGCTGAAGTTGCGGGCTGTGCCCTTAAATACAAGATTGCCCTGCGTATCGCCCTTCCATGCTTTTACGATCGCATAATCTGCATCGAAAGCCTGTTCCAATAAATAATCTTTTCCATTAAAATTGCGGACCTCTTTCCCTTCCGCCACTTCTGTACCGATGCCTGCCAGCAGGTACACCGCAGGCATACCATAACCGGCAGCCATGCAGCGCGTGGCCAATGTACCCTGCGGTATCAGCTCTACTTCCAGCTCGCCACTCAGTAGTTGCCGCTCAAATTCTGCATTTTCCCCCACATAAGAAGAGATCATCTTTTTTACCTGCTTCGTTTGCAACATCAGACCTATCCCAAAATTATCTACCCCCGCATTATTGGATATGCAGGTGAGGTCTCTTACCCCGCTTTTTACCAGAGCAGCAATGCAATTTTCAGGAATACCGCATAGCCCAAAGCCCCCCAGCATTAGCGTAGCCCCTGAAGGAATATCCTTTACCGCCTCATCAGCGCCGGCAACAACTTTATTCATTGATAAGAAATTTGAGTGCTAAATTAGTTGATAAGTTGAATAGTTGATAAGACCACCAGGGCAAATTCGTATTTTGATGTACTGAAGAGCGAGGGTTAACATGTTTTATAAAATAATTATTTACATATTGTTTATTTTTAATAATACTTATGAGTGAACCCTGTTTTAAGCTTGCTTTTTGCATTTTTGATTGCAATAATTTATAATATGGCGATTCATTTGCCAAAAAAATCTCCTGCTACCCCACATTTCCGTGTTTTGAAACAAAGTGAAATTTTTTTTTCCGGACTCCCCCGACGATAAATAAATAAATTTTGCAACTTAATGTTTTTGATAATATTATCATTTTATCGTACTATGTCGATTTCTTATGCAAATATAAACAAAAATTAGCTAACTCTAAAAATAATTTTGTTATTTATCGAATAATTAACGCTTTAGAATAGCGGGGGCGGGGGAAATATGAATGGCATATAATACTCAGAAAGGTTCAGCACATCAAAATGTGAATCAGGCACGATCGGTTGGCAATTTTGAAAAAAGACATTTACTTTTGAGTGACGCATATTATAGCAATACCATGTCCAAAAAAAACACATCCCGCCCTGATGGCCTTGCCTACTCTACCAATAAGGATTTCTTCAATGATTTTCCTGAAGAAGAAAGCAGAGAAACGCTTCCCAAAGAAAGGCAAAAGCTGAGAGTAAGCCTGGATAAAAAACAAAGAGCAGGGAAGGTAGTAACACTTGTAGATGGTTTTACCGGTACAAATGATGATATAGAAGCACTGGGAAAACAATTGAAAACAAAATGCGGAGCTGGCGGCAGCGTAAAAGATGGTTTTATCATCATACAGGGGGATTATAAAGATAAAATAATTACATGGCTAAGGGATTGGGGATATGTTTTAACCAAATGATAAGCTTATTTTTGCCCGTCCTTTTATATAACATATCATACACTTTTAGGCTTTGACCTTTAATTATTAACTCACTCAATGCTCAACGACATACAAATATTAAACGAGAAAGAAACCCGCGGTGGGTTTGGCGAAGGCATACTGGAGGCAGGCCGACGTAATCCTAATGTTGTGGCGCTAACCGCAGACCTAGCAGGTTCGCTGAAGCTAAATGCTTTTATGAAGGAGTTTCCTGATCGTTTTATTCAGTGCGGTATCGCGGAAGCGAATATGATAGGGGTAGCTGCAGGGCTGACCATAGGGGGCAAAATACCGTATACTACTACGTTCGCTAACTTTTCCACTTCCCGAGTATATGACCAGATACGACAGTCGGTGGCTTATAGCGGTAAAAATGTGAAGATATGCGCTTCTCATGCAGGACTTACGCTGGGTGAGGACGGAGCCACACACCAGGTGCTGGAAGACATAGGCATGATGAAGATGCTGCCCGGAATGACCGTAATAGTACCCTGCGATTTCAACCAGACAAAGGCTGCTACTTTAGCCATTGCCGAATATGAGGGACCGGTTTACCTGCGTTTCGGCAGGCCAAAGTGGCCAAATTTTACTGCCGAAGATCAAAACTTTGAGATAGGCAAAGCCCAGGTGCTGGTAGAGGGTGTTGACGTCACCATTTTCGCTTGCGGCCACATGGTGTGGCTGGCAGTGGAAGCGGCAAAAATACTTGCTGAAAAAGGTATTTCGGCAGAGTTGATAAATATGCACACTATAAAACCCCTTGATGAAGCTGCTGTAATTAAATCGATCCGCAAGACAGGTTGCATTGTTACCGCTGAAGAGCACCAGATAAACGGTGGTCTCGGCGACAGCATTGCCAATGTAGCTTCGCGAGAATGCCCTGCCCCGCACGAATATGTAGCTGTAATGGATACTTTTGGTGAAAGCGGTACCCCAAAGCAACTACTGGAAAAGTATGGCCTTACCAAGGAACATATTGTGAGCGCAGCAGAGAAAGCCGTAAGCAGGAAAAAGGCGAAATAAATTATTTTGCGTTTAACATAAACCGAAATGGCTTATGAGTATGTCTTTCTTCGGGTGTCGTACATGTTTAAAATAGTTACTTTGTTTTTCGTAACCCTGTAATACATGCGGTTATGTTTGGTAATATGAACACCTCTGATAGTCTTAAATCTGGTCAATGCACCTATAAAGGGGTGGTTTTGTAAAGCGCTTATGCGTAAGTCAACTTTTTTTACAAAATCATCTGCTACTTGTATGCTCCACTCTTTTTCCAGGTAAGATAGAATATCTGAAAGGCTGGCTATGAATTTCTTTTTGATAACTATTTTGTACGCCATCTTTCTGTAGCTTTCCTATATTCAGCTAAGGAAACAGTATTTTTATCAGACGTATCGTTCGCAAGTGCCAATAATTCTTTGAGTTGCGCAGGTGTCAATTCATCCGTTATATCCGTTTTAGACTGTAAGCGATAAGACAGTTCCTCTTCAAGAGTAATCAGTATATCTTCGTCGTCGATTTTACTTATCTGCTGTATTAGTTGTTGTTGCCTTTGAATTAAAGTCATCGCGGTCGTTTACTCAAATTTAAGACAATGTGCTAAATAATAAAAATTCTGCTTTACTTACATAGTCATCAATGAGTAATTTTGCAATGCTTTAAAGGCTTCCCGAATGAAAAAAACAAGATTTTTTGCGATAGTTGGCATACCAATACTTTTTATCTCTGCCTGCCGGCAGCCTAAAGACCTTGTTTACCAAAATGTTCAAAACTTTAAACTGCAAAAGATAGGCCTGGCGCAAACCGCCATGACCATGGATATTCGCTTGTATAATCCCAACAACTACAGTCTAAAACTAAAGAATGCAGATGTGGACGTATTTATTAATAATAACCGCCTGGGCAAAATGACGGTCAATGGCTCTTATACTATAACAAAGCTGGATACCTTTAGCCTCCCAGTGATGCTGGATGTAGACCTGAAAAATGGACTGCCCAATGTGCTTCAGTTAGTATTCAACAGCGACGTAGATGTAAAACTCTCCGGAACCATAAAAGCAGGCAGGCATGGCGTATTGCTTACTGTTCCCATAAACTACGAAGGCAAGCAGGATATACTTTCCGGCATCAGGTAGGAAATCTTTATTGGCGAGGGATAAATGGGGGTTTAGAACTTGTTCTTCCACATCATGCTTTCCACAGGTCTAATATTTCGACCGGTATATTTAGCGCCTTCTTTTTTGCTGTAATTATTGATCACCTCTCCTTCACAGGGAAAGTAGATTAGTTGCCCGATAGGCATGCCTGCATAAATTCTTACCGGCTGAACACAGGATATTTCCAATGTCCATGCGTTGCAGAAGCCCACATCCCCCTTGCCTGCTGTGGCGTGTATATCTATGCCCAGCCTGCCGGTTGATGATTTTCCCTCCAGGAAGGGCACATGTGCATGTGTTTCAGTGTATTCAAGCGTTACGCCCAGGTATAGCTCGCCGGGCTGCAGTACAAAACCTTCTTCCGGTATCTCAAAATGGTGGATCGTATTGTGTTTGCGGGCATCCAGTTCGTTGTCATTATATTGTGCTAAATGTTTGCCCAGATGTACGTCGTAAGAATTAGAGCCAAGATTTTTACGGTCATAGGGATCTATCACAATGGTGCCCTTTTCTATTTCTTCCAGTATACGTGAATCAGAGAGAATCATGGCGCAAATATATATGAAAGCTCATCTCCTTCAAAACCCGATTATTGCAGGCTTTGCTGCTATTTTCTTATATAAATTTAATTTCAATGAAAAATTTCGGGTAGTTTACCTTAAAAATTCTATTTTTGCTGCCCTTTCAGGATTGCTTATGGAATATAGAGAAATAGTAGCGGTTACAGGCCTCGGCGGACTTTACCAGTTAGTGACTACAAAAAGTGATGGCGCTATAGTGCGCAACGTGGCAGATAAATCAACCAAATTTATCTCAGCACGCCAGCATAATGTAACACCGCTGGACAGTATAGAAGTATATACCACAGGCGATAATGTGCGCCTGCAGCATGTGTTTCAGAAGATGCAGGAACATGAAGCATCAATACCGCTTGCTGATGCAAAGAGCACAGATAATAAAGTGATCAAGGGCTATTTCAAAAGCATATTCCCAGAGTTTGATGAAGACCGTGTGTATGTGAGCGATATGAAGAAGATGCTCAAATGGTATGAATTGCTGAAAGCAAATGACCTTCTTAAATTTGAGGCAGAGGAAGCGCCCGAAGAAGCAGAGGCCGCAGCTGAAAGCGAAGGCGCTGAAAATGAGGCTGCAGACAAACCTGAGGAAATTGCCGCTGCCGAAGCCACCCAAACCGTAGCAGACACAGAAACAGAAGAAAAGCCAAAGAAAGCGCCAAAGAAAAAAAAGGCAGAGACTGAAGAACCGACAGACGGTGAAGAAAAGCCTGCTAAAAAAGCGGCTAAGAAAAAGAAAACAGAAGAGTAGCAGAGCGCGCACTTACAAATACTTAAAATGCCGGCTTTTGCCCGGCATTTTTTAGTTCAGGTCCATTCTCTATAAATTTCTTCGTTTTCACCACTTTATGTGTATGTAAATAATTATTTTTTCTATCTTGGGGCCGTATGGTAAAGACGTTTATTATATCAATTGCATTATTGGTTATGCTTATTGATCTCAGCGGTTGCGCTATGCGCTATGATTCAGGCATTCCACATCATTGGCACCCATCAGGCAGAACACACCATCATTGGGGTATTTCAGGCACTACCAGTGTTCATCATAATTATTGGGGGAGACACCGTTATGGCCCACAGCCAAACCGCCATCGCGGGCATTACCGGGATTAAATAATGTAAGGTTTTATTTTGCGTTTTTATCAAAAACAAAGTTATTGCCATCGAAAACGTACACAAGATAATTGTTAGTCATTTTTTCATGACCATTAATTAAAGGTATGTACAATTTTTTCTTGTCTTTGCTGAGGTGTATGATTGGCGGATCACTCTTTCCATTTTTATCTCCAAATGCAAACAGGTCATAAGCATAACCAATTGAACTTAGCAATTTGGATTTCGTTTTAAAAAATGGCACTTGTACCAGCTCGTCGTTAACGATTTTACATGCAAACACCTGTTCGCCCCTATACCTTGTCGCTACTTGCGTCCCGAAAAAAAGATAAATCATGCTACTGTTTTTTAACTTAATACCGGCAATATCATAATAATCATAAGTGTCTGCCGGGGCGGTTGTATCCCCTTGAGAAACTTCGAGGAACAAGGCATCAACAACAGAAGAGAAAACTCCGTTTTTAGTTTTACCCAGAATTACCGATGAATAATAGTATTGCGTTCCTCCAAGCTGTGTATCCCAGGTGAATACTTTAAGTTTATGGTCATTTGCTAATGTTATATCTAAGCCTTTTCTTTCCGCAAGAGGGAAGCGGCTGTCTATTGGCAACTTAATACAGGTTGTGCTTATATAGGTTTCAAGGTTGCCATTTGCATTTGATAAAGAGTCTCCATTTTCCGAATTGTCCTTATCGTGATTATGACTCCAATAGGATATTTGTTTCAGATATTCTGTGAGCATTTGGTCTACTTCGTGCACAGTTTGCCCGATTACTTGTTTAGAAATCAATAGAGTAAATAAGAAAATCAATATTTTTTTCATTTTTTTAATTCCTCAAGGGCTTTCCCGTTGTCAATATACTCTGCAATCTTTCCAGCGTTTTCTTCTGTCCGCATAAGCTTAAAAACGCCTCGCGTTCCAAGTCGAGTAAGTATTGTTCACTAACCATGCCTGCTGCGGACAAATCACCCCCGCACATTACGTGTGCCAGTTTTTCGGCTATGAGTTTGTCATAATTAGAGATGTAGTTGCCTCGCCACATGCCGTGTATGCCGGAGAGCAGGCCGCCGAGGCCGCCACGGCCCTGTACTTTAATATCATTCCGCGCTACGGGCTGTGTATAGCCGCGCTCCCACATCATCAGTATGTTTCGCTTCGCATCAGCAATGCGCCTGTCGGGGTTAATGGAGATATGATCGTAGCCCGGGCGCAAAATAAAATTATCAAATGCATCATGTGCTGAGGTAGATACTTTCGCAGTGCCTACATTGATAAACAACTGCTGGAGATAATTGACCTCGATATCTTCTTTTATATTGCGATCGCTGTCACGGAGCGCCATTTCTTTGGTGCCTCCACCACCGGGTATTAATCCTACTCCTACTTCTACAAGGCCTATATAGGTTTCGGCAGCAGCTTGTACCGCATCTGCGTGCAGGCACATTTCGCAGCCGCCGCCAAGGGTCAATCCATGAGGCGCCACTATTACCGGAATGCTGCTATAGCGTAGCCTCATTGTAGTAGCCTGAAACTGGCGAACCGCCAAGTCCAGCTCATCAAATTCCTGCTCTGCTGCAAACATGAATATCAGGCCCACATTAGCACCGGCACTGAAATTAGCGCCACCATTGGCTATTACTAAACCTTTATATTTTTCCTCGGCTATTGCTACAGACTTTTGCACCCCTTCCAACACTTCTCCGCCCACTGTGTTCATTTTTGTATTCCAGCGCAGGGCTACTACATCATCTCCTATATCGTATAGTTTGCAGGCGCTGTTTTTCCAGACTACTTTTTCATCCAGATGCTCTAACAGTATGAATGCCCCCATACCGGGTATGGGCTGGTAGGCCTGTGTGCGTATATCATAATACTTCCGCTGGCCGTTTTCCGTTTTATAGAAAGTTGTAAATCCTTTTTCCAGCATTTGAGATACCCACGGCGCTACTTCAAAGCCCCCGGCTTTCATTTGGTCCAGCACCTGCTGCACACCCAGCGCATCCCAGCTTTCAAATGCACCTATTTCCCAGCCAAATCCTGCTTTGAGGCCATCATCTATTTTATATAGTTCGTCAGCTATTTCCGGTATACGGTGAGATACATAGGCAAACAGCATATTGTGAAAGAGCCTGTAAAAGTCTCCAGCTTTATCCTTACCGCTATATAATACTTTCAGGCGTTGAGCCAGATCATCAACCGGTTTAGCCGCTTCAATTGTTGCAAATTTTGATTTCACCTTAGGCCCATACTCCATGGTCTGGAGGTTCAGGGTAAGAATCTCTGAATTGCCCTTTTCCCCTTTCACCTTTTTATAGAACCCCTGGCCGGTTTTATCTCCCAGCCATTTATTGGCAACCATTGTTTCGAGAAAAGGCGGCAGTATAAAAATGTCTTTGGCCTCATCATTGGGCGCATTGGCGGGCAGATCTTTTGCTACATGCACCAATGTATCCAGCCCCACTACATCCCCAGTGCGGAAAGTGGCGGATTTTGGCCTGCCAAGTATCGGGCCTGTAAGCGCATCAATTTCATCCACATTCAGGCCGAGTTGCTGCATAGCTTTAAATACAGCCATAAAACCAAAAACACCAACCCGATTCGCTATAAACGCAGGTGTATCCTTGCAGAGTACTGTTGTCTTCCCTAAAAACCTGTCGCCATAGTCTAGAAGGAAATCGAGCACCTCTGGGTTTGTTTTAGGGTCAGGTATTATTTCGAGCAAGCGCAGATAGCGCGGAGGATTAAAGAAGTGTGTGCCGCAGAAGTTTTGCTGAAAATCTTCGCTCCTTCCTTCACTCATCAGGTGTATGGGTATGCCTGATGTATTGGTAGTGACAAGAGTGCCGGGCTTGCGGTATTTTTCTACCTGTTCAAATATTTTCTGCTTGATGTCCAGCCGCTCCACCACTACCTCTATTATCCAGTCGCAATCTGCAATCTTAGGAAGGTCGTCGTCAATATTGCCAGTGGTTATATGGTTTACAACGTCTTTGGTATATACTGCCGAAGGTTTACTTTTTAAAGTCGCCTGCATAGCATCATTCACTATCCTGTTGCGCACCTGCTTTTTATCGAGGGTAAGGCCTTTTGCTATTTCAGCATCATTTAATGCGGGCGGCACAATATCCAGCAGCAATACCTGCACACCAATACCTGCAAAGTGACAGGCAATGCGTGAACCCATTACACCTGAGCCTATAACGGCAACTTTACGGATCGTTCTTTTCATGTCAACGGTTTTAAACAACACAATTTATGGAGAAATTGATGAGCAAAGGTTATGAATGAATAAATCTTAACGATAACTCACGCCTGATTCACAGGCACGGTAAAGAAATTTCATAAATAACAAGTAAATTTGTATAAATATAACGTCATGAGCGCGATTAATTCATATCAAAAGCGGGACAATACTGGCCCCTCTACCTTTGCAATGTTGATAGATGATATCAACAAAATGAGTGAATCTGAGCAAAAGTTATTATGGATTCAAATAAACAAAGAAAAAATATCAACTTTAGCAAAAGAACTAGATGCTTCGGTTGTTCCAAACAACTTGTCAACAGGTGAAATTGATATGCTTATTAATGAAGCCCGGAAAAATGGCAAACTCACAAAGAAAAAGAGTTATACTCCGCAAGGGATAAAAAGTGATTTGTTGACACATTAAAAAAGTGGCAATTTTGTAAGTGCGAAATCACAAAATATGTCCACTTTTTCTATCAAC
>Ga0182030_10001354_pt1 | contig 50376 bp, 53 predicted proteins | sample 812S3MmetaG_FD_121299 | JGI IMG/M metagenome (GOLD analysis project Ga0182030, IMG submission 121299) | Permafrost microbial communities from Stordalen Mire, Sweden - 812S3M metaG (Illumina Assembly) | ecosystem: Environmental > Terrestrial > Soil > Wetlands > Permafrost | place: Sweden... | reverse complement strand
GGCCACATCCTCGGCCTTGCGGCCGGCCTCCATCTGCTTGACCGCCCCGATCATCTGCGCTTCCGTGTGCTTGCTCCTCGACATCGCTCCGCACCTTCCTGAATACGAAAATCGTACTCGGTTCTGTGCGGAAAACGGGGATCAGGCCACTGGCAAGTCTCACAAGCACTTGCCGCCGCCACGATGTGGACCCGCAGCTGTATCTCACCCAGTTGCTGACAAACTTATCGCAAGTGCGCAAAAGCGAACTGACCGACTGGCTCCCCGACCAATGGAAACGGCGTCAGGCCGCACGCCTGCCTTCGTAGCACCTGTACTTCACATAGCGCTCACCACAATTTCGTGCTCCGCAGTTCAACGCCTGCCTTGGTGAGCCCGCTTCCCACGCGGCAATCGCTCTCAGGCAAATAGTTCCAACTGCCCAACGAAGGGAAAATGTTCGAGCTGATTCGACCCGTACAGCCGTGGAGAAGTCTTTACCTTGTCTTTGACTAGCTGAAATACAGCAAAGACCTCTATTGCGGACGCCCGCTTAGGATAGAGTTTTCGGATGCAACCGTTTTCGCAGCTACGATCATCCTTCGAAGAGCTTTGCAAAGCTCCGAAAGATCTCGCTCAAAGAGTCTGATGCCTTATCGAAAGCCTCCCGCCGAGACCTTTCTTCTTCGAGGGAGAAGGTTCTCCGCTTGTAGTGAAGCAACCGGTGTTCATTGCCCGCCAAAGCGCCAACCACCTCACTGCATTCATGCCGAAGGCGATTATACAAATGCCTTACACCGTCGAATAGAAGCGCATACTGGCCGTTTTTTTCCTCGACGACTTTCAGTTTTTCTTGGAGGGCCGACCCCTTCATCGCAAGTCCACGGTAAGGCGATAGATATTGTTGCTGCCAGTGTCGCGAAGCATCATTGGAGAGCCTGACGCATCCAAATCCATCCAAAATCCCCACCAACCCGTCGATCGCCAGTCTTTGAGATCAATCACTTGTTTGGAAGCCCCGCCTTTCACTGAAACGCGAAACACACCGCGATTCGAACCGGTGGGCACCAGGTAGTAAATGCTGTCTTTCGACCAAGCGGGAAAACTAGCAACACTCGTATTCAGTGATCTCCATTGCTCCTGTTGCATGTCGAACAGCATTAGCCCGCCTGAAACCCTAGAAATCGCAGTGAGATATTGACCGTCCGGGGACCATCGGGGAGAATAAAGGCCGCTGGATCCGGCTACGATGTCAATCTTGTGGGAAGAAGTCTCGAGAATGCGAAGATCAGATTTGGGATCCCTGGGTATCCCCGAAGCGAAGACAATCCTGCTTCCATCTGCCGACCAAGTCGGGTCGCTTTCTTGCTCACTGTCCTCAGGGAGGAGCCTTTGCGGTACGCCTCCTTCAGAGGGAACGATGTACATCCCCTCCAATGAGGAGGAAACATCCATGAATAGGATCTCTTTACCATCAGGAGACCAGCGTGGGTTTTCCGGGTGCAGGGGGGGCGCGGTCAATGGAACCGCGCCATTCCCGTCTACGTTGGCCTTCCATAAAATTCCATCCGGGAAGGATACATAGGCCACATACTTCCCGTCTTTTGAGAATGCAACGCTCTCAGCCGAAATGCCGCTGAGAAACGGCTGGAACTCCTTCGATTTCATGTCGAATCGCACAAGCTCGCCAATTTCAGTCGTACCCAGTGCGAAGATGTTCTTCGCATCCTTTGCCGCTATCGGCGATGTCCAAATAGTAGGGCCGGAAGTGAGTTGAACCGGCTCTTGGTGACCATGGTGCAGCGCGTCTCCCCGCTCATCAATTACCCAGATCTGCCCACCTCCCCTATTCGAGTTTCCCGCCACGAACAGGAAGAATCTTCCATTCGGGGTCCAGCTTCCGCAGTATTGCGGCAGCCCTGGTTGCCAGCCCGGAAGCAATCTGTGAAGGTTTGTGCCACTCGAGGATATCTCCCAGAGCCTTCGTTCCCGGTCAAACCGTATTGATTGTCCATCAGGGCTCCAGGCAGGACGGTACGAATTCCGTCCGACATTTGTAAGCTTTTGAACTTCAGTTCCGTCACTTCGACCGGTAAAAAGATCACCCTCCGGTGATAGAAAAGCTACCGACTTCCCGTCCAATGAGAAGGCCGCTCCATTCGCGCTCCCAAGGTGGCGGGAGGCCCCCCCAAATACTGAGACATTCCATAGCTCAGCTGAGGTTGTGTCAGTTGAAGAAACTAAGAAATTGTCCCCGTCGGGGGAAACGCCGAAAAGACCAGAAGGTTGTCCGGAAACCTGTATCGGGATTGACCCGATTGCCCCTCCGGAGAGCGAAACCTGATCAACAGAGAATGGCGAAAACTCAGTGAAGTAGAGCCTGTTTCCGTCTGTTCCAAGAAAAGACTTGGGCCGGTTGTCGAAAGTGATCTTTGTAAAGGCAGAAGGATACATCGAGCGAGAATATCGGTAGAAAACCCAAATCGAAGCGCCCAGGCAGAGGGTAATCAAGACTGCGCTTAATGAGAGCCACCTCAATAGACGGTAAGGAGCCCTCGCCTGCGGAGTCGCATCCCTAAAACTCATACTGACCGGTGTGAGTGTCCGTCCAGATTCAGTATCACGCTTCAAACGTTTCAGGTCCGCTCGTAACTCGGCAGCCGATTGGCCGCGGATGTCACGCTCTTTCTCGAGAGTTTTGTGAGTGATATCCTCCAACTTTGCCGGGATGAGCGGATTGATGCGAGTTGGCGGAACTGGTGTTTGATTCAGAATTGAATCGAATACAATGCCGGGAGTTTCTCCTCGGAAGGGTGGTGTTCCCGTCGACATCTCGTAGAGCACAACGCCAAAAGAAAATAAATCCGAGCGGGCATCAAGATCCTTTCCTCGAATCTGCTCCGGTGACATATAGGCAACCGTTCCGAATGTAGATCCCGGAATGGTGAGGAGTTCCTCCATCTTGGAAGCTGCGGCAGAAATCCCGGCAGCGTCTAGCTGCGCCGCAACTTTCACAAGCCCAAAATCAAGGATCTTTGCCTGACCCCGATTGGTGATAAAGATATTTGCCGGCTTGATGTCGCGATGAACAATTCCTTTAGAGTGGGCGGCGTCCAACGCATCGGCGATCTGGATGCTCAAATCAAGTATTGACTCGATCTCCATCGGCTTTCCCGCGATCTGCTGGCGAAGGGTTTTTCCCTCAAGAAGTTCCATAGCGATAAAGGTCCGCCCGGATGCTTCATCGATTTCGTAAACGGTACAGATATTTGGATGATTCAGCGACGAAGCGGCCTTTGCTTCTCTCTCAAAGCGAATGAGTGCCTGCGCGTCACGGGCGAACTCGTCGTGCAAAAGCTTCAGCGCAACGTGCCTTCCAAGCCGAAGATCCTGCGCTTCATAGACCACGCCCATGCCCCCGCTGCCGATCCGTTTCAGGATTCGGTAGCGCGAAACGGTTTGCCCGATGGGCTCAAGAGCTGTGTCCACGGTGAAGTAGTCTCGGCTGTGATCAAGTTCGACTCTTACATGATCCCAAAATGATATTCCCTTTTCCCCAGTAAGGGAGATATTTTCCGTCAAGATCAAGCCGGATCAGAACGAAACGCGCCATATTTCTGCTCGGCGAATTTGCGGCGGCAATCGGTCTATGACCGCACTTCCTTTGCCACCACAATAGGTGAAACGTAGCGACCCGTAATTACTTCAAAACCTCCAAACCGGGTTGAATAAGTCTAAACAGTTTTCCCCCTACCTCCGGGAATTGATATGCCAACCACGTGAGAACTGGGATTGCTCCGAACATCGCCACACGAAGATAAAAGTCCAGACCGAGTTCATTCGCGTTGGTATTGGTGACACGGCTCAAGATCGGATCCCTATGTATCTGGGCGAACACCCAGATGATGCCGATGCCTAGGAGAAACAGCAAGCCAGTAAAGGCTTCGTTCACCCATTGCCTCGGTTGAAAGGGATAAGAGTTCCAGGCCACAATTGTCAAAACAAACACCGCAGATACAAAGGTAATGAGATAGCGGATATTGACCAATACCGCTCTAATCAAGGACAGATAACGAATTGCCAAAAACTCCTCTGCAACCTGGATGTATCTCGACTCCTCGCTCTCCGCACCGATTTGCAGTTGTGAGGAAGTAGGCAAAGCCTTGTTCCTATCAATCTCGGACTCTGAATGAACATTGATCATCATCTCTTCTGCGTCATCGCTGGCAACAAAACCGGCTCGCTTATTCGTCCAATGATTGAGAAGAATTCCTCCTAATAAAGCCTCGCAGAAGGCCGCATAGTATTTTTCAATTGTGAACATGTGATCAAGACCGCTTTGATCCGCGTCCTTACCTTGTTCCTCACTCCGGTGTAACGGGAGATCGCCGGGTGCACCTATCCGGCCCTTCGCCCAGAAGCGACTATATTCTTCGTATTTCTCGGGAGGGACCGAAGGGTCGTCTTGAAAGTACAAATTCTTCGGTGTCGAATGAAGCTCTTCGGGTGGCAATTCCTTCAATAGGTCGCCGATCTCCTTATCCAAGCCGTCCCTAATATCCGTCATCCGATTTGCAAAAGGTTCTTCGACTTTGGCAAGGAAGCCCTTATCGTTACACATCTGGTGTATCGACTCGTTGGAGCGAGCCATGTCCTGCCATTGTTCAGCTAATCCCCCTTGTCGCATCATCGCGATCCAGCCAGTGCCTTTGAGACGATTAAATGCATAACGAATGGGATATTGTTCCAGACGTTGCAACAAACCTCTTCGCAATGAGCCCCAAACAAGCACAATCCGCAGCCATCCAGCGACGGCGATCATGATGAGCGGGTAGAACAACGTTGAAAGCAACCATTCGTATGGCGTAGGCGACCAACCCGAATTCCAAAGAATCCGATCCAGGCTTTCCACGCGGTTAACAAATACGACCAGGAAATACAAGCAAAGATAGAAAAGAAAAAACCACGGCGTAAGCACGCCCCCTTCTGATTCGCCCGGAGAGAAAGGCTCCCAGTGGCGCAGAGCGGGCCGTTCGATGATCCGCTTAAGCCAATTTCGCGTGATCAATAAGCATGTGATGTTGTCAAATAGACATCTATCGGTGGTTCCAGATCGTTGCGCTAGGTCTATGTCGCTAACATAGATCGGGTAGGGTCCAGTACCTTGGAGGGGTCCCGGAAGTTGAGGGCGATTCTTAGTTGAGAACCGCAATCGTAAAGTCTGGAAAACCGCCCAGATATACCATCCCAGCAAGACAAAGAGTATCGGGACAACTGGCGACACACCACTTCCGGGGTGAAGACAGCGGTAACTAAAGAAAACCCCTACGTGCGTCGATACACCGTGAATCTCTTCGGTATTGCAAATGACAATCCAAACAACCACGACCACCAGGAGAGCCAGAAATGCGAACTTGTTGAAGAACCACGGCAAGTTTTTGTTGAATTTGATGCGAAGTATTTGCCAGGCGGATCTCCCGGGAAGGATATGCACGTCCACATCGTGCCATGTCAAGAACTTCCATGTCTTTCGTAGAGTTAGGGACAGAGAGGCGAATGCCGACAAAATCGTAACCATGCTGTAGATCGCGGTAGACCAGTTGGGATGAATCACGCGAAAAGTCGGAAAAAGCGGATACGCAATGACGAAAGCCATGCAAAATAGCATGCACGAGCCGATTTGAATGTACATTGCGCGCAGATGGCGTTTATCTCCTTGCGGGATTGCCAGGTCTCGCGTGGCACTCGACCAGTAATGCGGAAACGTCACAGCGAAAGAATGCACGACGCACACCATCGTGATCACGATGCAAAGCGCATACCAACTCAACGCCGGGTAACGAAATGGTCTCGTGTCGTCGTGATTGGCTGACGACTGCAACGTTTGTGGAGTCTTCTCGGAGGCGTGGAGTGGCCCTCCAGCGGCGTTGGTAATGGCCGGAAGAATGGGTTGGGGACATACATCGGCAGCGATGGACGAGGGATGAATATCGGGAAACATCTCAGGACAGTCGCTCACAATCGCGAGCGGGTAGTACCCGTCTCGTCCGATTGTTGTCGCCCAAAGCAAAGGATGTTGCCGACCGGTCGGATCGAACGGATTGCTGTAATTAGCCAGTAACGGCTCCTTTCGATCATCTGAAAGGATGTAGCTCGTTGCGTTGTAGAAAGCCGCTGTATGAGAATCTGCAAATGCTCTAACTGGTTTTCCCTTCGTCTGAGAACCGGCTAGACTGGTCAATCCATAGGGGGTAAGTGCGATGGCGCCTACGAATGGTGCATTCTGAGTTTCACGCTCATAAAGTAAGTCCGACCCGAGGAAGACTAAGCGCGCATCTGGGCAAGCACGATGCAGGAATTGAGCTAAGAACAGCTGGTCAAGTACATCGGAAGCGACAATCAAGATGAATTTCACGCGGTTTCTCACTAATTGTCGCCCGATAGCCATCAATTGTGCCTCTTGCGAAAGAGGCGTATGCTCGGTAGAAAAATGTGGGACGCTGTCCTCGGCACCAGGATCTCTAAGAGAAAAAGGAAGGAATGGACTTGGAACTGACCCCTCTGAACCATCCTGAATGTCCTCGTTTTCAACGTGGGCATTTCGAAGGAGAGATATTTCACGGGGAAAGCGAATAATTACCGCAGCGAGGCCGTCCGAATTATCGAGGACGTTCGAATTATAGCCAGCATTGCCGTAAGTGGTTGAGTCCTCGAAGAGGATAGCTTCCTCGTCAGGTCTGTAACCTGCTCTCGACAAAAGCTCCCTGATGAGTTCGCTATCATATGTCGTGTTGTCCCCGAAAGAGAGGTAGGTTGGCGAGATATTGTCAACCGACGAGTGATTCAATGTTCCGTCAGAACGATTGTCCGTCAACACATCGCCAGCGAGTTCTGTTGATGTTTCCCCCGCAACTTTAACCACCAATGTCTTTTGGGCAGCTGTTCCTACTTCATTCCGACCGATTTCAATTGCTTCTCTAGTCGATGTCGCAGCTCCCGAGGATGTTGCACCGATGATATCCAGACGATTTCCCTTCTTCATCGAGAAGCTTAAATCGAATGGAGATTTACTCGAACCGTCGGAAGTCTGCGCCCATTGTGCGAGTTCAGCTTCATAATGAAAGGCGTTCTTAAGCTGCGAACCGTCAACCCCAAGAGTAGGAGTCTGACCGACCAGGAAAACGTAGATTACATTGGTGAAACTGTCCCATGGATCGATAGTGACTTTGTCATTGTTTATTTTCGGGACGTATTTGAAGATAATAAGCCCCGGTTGTCGGTCCTTTCTTGCGTCTTCCTCGACGTCCTCCGAGCCGTTCACTCGACCGGCACGCGATAGTCCGGACTGCCGTTTCCACGGCAGCCAGTAATAGCTTGGGACGTACCCGTTGTCCCCGGCAGCCTGGACCAAGGCGTCGACTTCGCGATCAAAGTCCATTGCTAAGTGTGAATGAACCGGGTCGTGCACAGCAGCGATGAGCAAATGTATTTTAGGCTTCAGGTTATCTGGCCGGCCAATTGGTATTCCCCAACGAGCGCGTTTAACAAGCAAGACATCCTCGTTTCCATGTTTGACCGAATGCTGTGAGGATCCTCGCGGCGCATCCTGAGCATCAGGAATTGAACACCCATCGTCGGCGGCTGACTCCTCCCCGGCCGACGCGGTACTTGCAACATTGAAAGCCTCGCCCTGAATCGATAGATTGACAGTTGCTCTTTTCCCCGATGCTTCACGTTTCCATTCACGAGCAGGGGACCAATAGCGGCAAGAGGCAATCCAGGGCCCCTCTTCATCGGTAGGGACAGTCGACTCTTGTCTGACACTGTTCGCCACGGTATGTTCTGCGATGGGCAGCGGAGTCGTGGTTTGGCCGGCAGGCCGCATCAGGAGTCCGGCAGCAAGTATTGCCCCAAGAGTCGCCCCTTGAAATTTGTTATTCACTTCGACCTCCCGAATTAAACGTTGACCAAATCAGATCCATGAAAGGCTGATCTAAACGAAATTAGGTGGAATGAATCAGAAATTCCATTTCATCCGAGCAAGATTGCTTTGACGAGGACCCCGACATTCGGAAGCTGAACTCAAGCGGGATTCTGGTTGTGCCGCAACGCGATAATCCACCGCGTCGCATTCTTGAACTGAGTCAGATGAATCCCTTGTGTCGGCTCTTCGCCGACGACAATGACAACTAATCCGCCATCGAATAGGTCCGGCCTAATCCCGGAATCGGCACGTTTGAAGGTCGCGCAGTTTTCTGTCTGAACAGGAAAATTCCTGCCTGTTCTTCCTGCTGCGAGCGCCAATCCTCCGTCATTATCCTGATCATCCAGATGTTCGAACTGAATATCGTCTGTGTCCCATGGCAGCCGGGAGGAATCGTAAACATATCCAGCGTCGGATTCACCTTCCTGGATTGCCTCAGCCATGCCGTCGAAACTGAGTGAGAAGTGCGTGTACTTAGGATCCGATAAGGTCGCAACAACGAATTTCAGGTCCTTGGCGACCAATCGCAGGTCTGCGGGTCGAGTTGCAGCATCAGGTGGAAGTCTTCCATCCTCATAACGGGAATGAGGTGAGACGAGCAAGGTGCGATCCTCGCCGAGCATGAAATCCTGAAGACGCTTCTCGATTTCGACGCAGAGGTCGTCTTTAAACTTCTCGTTTGTTATCCCTTCCTTAGTCGGCTTTTTGTGGCTGACGTACGAGCGTGCTTTTTCGGCTGGCCCCGGCCGGTCACCGTGCTGCATCGACATACCGACCACTGCTGCCACGGCAACTAAGGTCGATACTCCCCACCCTAAGTTTCCCATCATCAAAGCTCCTTTACTGAAAGAGGAAGCATAAAGGGCATATGCCGTTCTACAGGTCGCTGCCACTCAGGACAGGGCAGCAGCTGATCATAGTGACGTGAGTAGAAAATGTTTCACTTCGGGTAATTCCGAATTTCCCACAGGTGAGAATTTGGTTCATTGCTTTTTTCGAGACTTAATATACTCGAAATCTTGCATCTGTCGGTTTATTTTTTTTCTTGACAAGAAATCGAACGGTGCTATGATGAGCACCAATTTACCCATCCTTCATTCCTGTTCCCAGTCGCAGGGTTCGAGTTTTCCAACGTTGTATTGCCTTGTTGGTCAGTTGCCCAATCACCGCAGCACTCAAGTAATGAGGTGTCCGAATGAAACTCATACGGGCAGGCAGCAACACGCTGTGGTTCCTCCTCGCTTTGGAACTTGCAATCGCAGGCGTCTTGGCCTCATTGGCGGCATTGCCGACGCCCTCGTCGGCTCAAAATAACGCGACAACGACCACAACGCCTTCGGCAGTCACTACGGATGGTCTGCCGTGCGCGAGCAAGCCGGTGTCCACGCCCGATCCTTCGAATAATCAAATGGATCCTTTTTTAGGCCCGTTGGTTGGTCCGAGTCTCCCTCCGGGTTTACTCCCGATCAACAACGCGACCCGCAATTCCATTTTTGGAGTTGGTCTGCCGTGTCAGGAAAGAGTCAATCCAAAAGGACAAGAGAAAGTAGGGCTGGATAACCTGCAGCGCGGCTTCGACTTTTATTCCTGGCGCACCTTTGTTGCGCTCAATTCACCCGCCGACGGGTCCTCCATCGAAAGTGCTAAGGCGGATACACCAACTCTTTGGGAGGACATGAACAGCTTCAAGCAACTGCTCGACGTCATGCTGCCCGCAAACGTGAAGCCACCGAGTTGGCCGGCTGCCAGGGCAGGGATGGAGGCCGAGCGTGAAAGATTAGTTCCGGCGGAATGTAGCGCGCTGCATTCGCAGATGCCCGAAAGAATGATCGTGAAGATGATCGAAGAGAGCTTCAACGAGCCCTTCAAGACCGGTCCGTTGATTGACCAACAGGGTCATTACGCAATCTTCGACATTCTGATGAACCGGCAGATGTTCAATTACATCACGGAGAACCATCTGAATACAAAGGCCGGCCAGGCCGCGAATTCGGGCCTCGCGGTCGACTTTCCCGCTGGGCAGAATTCGAACAACAATCTGGGTGCCTTCATGCTGAAGGTTTCGTGGAAGATATTGTCCGACAGCGAGATCCAGGCCGGAAACTTCCACATGGTCAAAGCTCTCGTTTTGACTCCGCCGATTCCTAATGCAGCGCGGGAGTGCCTACCTGAAACATTGGGTCTGATTGGATTCCACGCTGTGCACAAAACCGCGTCTCGGCCACAGTGGATCTGGACATCATTCGAGCATGTCAAGAACGTGCCTGACAGGGATGAAGTCACCGCCAAAAAGTTCAACGGTCCATACAATTTCTACAAAGTCGATTGCAAGGGCGATTGTAGTGAGAACGCAACGCCGCCGACACCATGGGATCCGGATCCGACCCTGAAGTTGAAGTTCAGACACGATGACTCATTCAAGAGTCAGATCGTCCGTGAGACTCCACTAACAGTTGCGGCCAAGAATATGAACGCGATCTTCCAAAGCATGCTAACGAACACTGTCTGGAAGAATTACATGCTGATTAGCACACAATGGCCGAGCGCGTTCAGTTGCACGAGTCTGCAGGCCAAAAATCCAAGTGCACCAGAACCGAAGACCGACTTCCTCAAGCAGCCCGACATGACCTGTTCGCCGGCGCCGACGTTTATGGCCAATTCCACGCTCGAGACGTACAGCCAGGGAAAGGTCCCGCTTGCTTCCTCGAGTTGTATCGCCTGTCATGAAAACGCAGTGGGCTTTCAAAAGAGCGCCTCCAATCCACAGCCGGGCAGGCCGAACCTGAATCAATCCGATTTCACGTTCATGTTGGAGAAAGCACAGTAGATCGCGCTGGACCCGTTCAAAGGCCTGTAGAAAAGCTCGCAAACGAGGAGAACTTCGATGGATTATGGTCGTGAACTTAGCACGGTCGACATGGAGCCTCTGACTCCCGACGGCAAGATATCCCGTCGTGCCATGGTCGCTGGCACGGTTGCGACGACGGCCGTCGCGGTCCTGCCTCTTTCCCGTACCGCATTTGCGGAAACTTCGGACCAGGATATGGTGGCCTTCCTATTGCTTTCCGAGGCACTGACAGGAGTGAACAGGGAAACTCTTGCGCCAGAATTCACAGCCAACACGAAGGAGATCTTGAATTCGGACCCCGGTATTGACCCTATCAATGTCAAGAATACCTATTTTGACTGGCTTAGAATCCATGCCGCGCCGTCTTCGTTCGCCAAACTACTGAATATTGTTAAAGACAATCCCCAACTCTCACAGGGCAACATCATCGCCAAGGTGAACATCAGCGAAGCTGACGCGAAATTTCTGGCTCGCAGCATCGTTCTGCTCTGGTATCTCGGCTCTTGGTATGAGCCGAGAGATTTGGAGGCAAACGCCTCGCCGGGAACCCGCCATGCCATTTCATCCGAGGTGGTCTCTGCGAAGGCCTACACTCAGGGACTGGTTTGGGAAATCGCGGGCGCCCACCCAATGGGCTACAGCAATTTGCAGTTTGGTTATTGGTCGCGCGACCCGCACGATTCGAATGGTTCGCAAGGTAGTCCACTGCCTCTCTTCAGCGCTTTGAAGTCTTAAGGAATCCGTTATGGCAGACAATTTCATCATGTGCGATGTCGCGCTTGTGGGATCCGGTTTTGCAGGGTCGTTCATCGCCAACGAGTTGAGCAAGAAGGGTATTAAGGTTGTCATTCTCGAGGCCGGCCCGGGTGTCCAGCCGAATTTCAACGCGTTTATGAAGGACTTTTACGAGGCTAGCGTTAAGGTACCGGAAAGTCCCTATCCGCCCGCGGTGGTTAAGGTGGTTAATCGGAAGGACGAGTTCGTAAACCCCGCAAAGGTCACCGCCGGCAGGCCATCGTCACGGACCACAGGCTCCAACTGGCAGGATCCCAACGTAGCCTATCTTGATCAGAGGGGGAGCAAGCTTCCCTTCAAGAGTACTTACGAGCGCCTTGCCGGTGGCACGTCGCACTGGATGGGGCTTACGCCTCGACTGGTGCCGAATGATTTTCAAATGAGGACGGTTTACGGCAATGGTCAAAAGGACTTTCCGTTCCCGGACTGGCCAATCAAGTACGAGGATGTCCTTCCGTTCTACGACAGAGCCGAGGCTGAGCTCGGTGTTGCAGCCGACGTTGACGAGCAGCGCTTCGCCAATCTCAGCTACTCTCCGAACTACGCGTATCCGATGCCGAGGATCCCGCCATCGTTGTTTGACCAACGCGTTAGCCAGGCGCTTGCGGACTTGTCCGACGCAGATACCACTTTTCTCGGGATGGGGAAGTCCGTGACGTCGCTCAAGGTACGGAGCCTGCCGTCGGCACGTAATTCTCAGCCGTATCGGAATCGTCGTGCCTGCGCGGGCAACACCAACTGCATTCCGATCTGCCCAATCCAGGCAAAGTACGATCCTACGATCACCTTGAATGAGGCGCGGAACGGCGGCGCGAAGCTGATCGACCATGCCGTCGCCAGCGAGATCCAGCTTAATAGCAATCGCGTCAGTGGCATTAGTTATATAACTTGCGACCCGAAGTCGGGGGCAAAGACCGGAACCGGTTTACTCAAGGCCACGGTCTACGTGATCGCCGCCAATGGCATCGAGACGCCCCGACTTTTGCTCATGTCAAACAAGCAGAGACCCAATGGCGTAGCCAATAGTAGCGATATGGTGGGACGCAATCTGATGGACCACCCCCAATACCTTGGCTGGGGGCTGTTGCCTCAGCCCGTATTTCCGTATCGCGGTCCGCTCGTGACCTCGGCCATCGGCGATCTGTGCGATGGGCCGTTTCGCAGCCAACGTGCGGCTTTCCGGATCAGCTTGGGCAATGAGGGATGGAATTCCTTGGTTGGGGGCAACGCTCAATTTGGCTCTGATCCGAATGTGACTACGCTCGATTTCATCAATGGGATGAACTCCAGCGGCCTTAACAAAAGGGACTTCAGCCAACTGGCGGACAACAGCGCGCTGTTTGGCGCTGATCTTACTCGGACCCTGGGCAATCTCATCTCACGGCAGTTTCGGATTGCATTCCCGATTGAGCAAAGTCCCGATCCCAACAATCGAGTCACGCTGTCGCCGCTTTTAGATGGCTTGCATTTGCCGCGTCCGCGGATTGCTTACGATCTTTCCGACTATACTCGGCGAGGTTTTGTCGCTGCTGTTCGCATGAGGAGAATGATTTTCAAAAAGTTGGGGGCAATCGACTTCACCGAACGTGGCGCAAGTGATCCCGCCGGCTTCGACATTACTATCGACGGTAAGGTCGAGCAACTGACTTATGGCGGTGCCGGTCACGTCATGGGCACGTATCGCATGGGCGATGATCCCAAGACATCCGTCGTCGACGGGTGGCAACGCTCCCATGATCATCCGAACCTGTATTTGGTTGGAAGCGGAACATTTCCGACGGTGGGCACCGCGAATCCGACCCTCACGTTGTCAGCGTTGGCACTGCGGTCCGTAGAGGACATTGTCAAAAACCTCCCATCTCTGAAGAGCTGAGGCGTCATCATGGAAGTTACTGCGCTCGACGAAGCAGGCAAAAAAGTAGACTGGTTTTTCATCTACAAAGTCCCCCAACTCTCGGCGGGTGCCACTACCGACAAGACGACAGGATATGAGTACGTCTACTACGACTCATCTATTGATCAACAAAAGACAGTCAGTAGTCGTTACATCCAGAAATCTCCCTACGTATTGAACAGTAACCAAGGGGCTCTCAACAAAACACTTGACTCGGTATTTAACAATCCGGACTCGACCACCGGCTGGATTCTTTATAACGACGAGAAGCCCGGAGATGTGCCCGGCAAGGACAACGGCGCTCTCGGTCACACCAAGGGTGTGTTGGCCTTTGATACCGCGACTAAGACCGGGTATTGGCTGCTGCACTCCTGGCCAAAATTTGCTGAGCCGAAGGCCAAAGCCGACCCGACACCCAAGTACGGCCAGACATATCTATGCCTGTCACTGACGATCGACATCTTGGAGACACTTGCTGCGCTGATGATCGATCACCAACAGCCCCAAACTTATCTCAATCGCGTCGATTGTCTAAACAACAAGACAAGCCCGCTTTACAAGCTCGCGCAGGCTGCCAATCCGAATGCAATCGGAGATTCGAAAGCTCTCGACCTTAAGACCGCAGGCGGTATGGCGTTCAAGGTGATCGCCAAGAACCGCTTGTGGAATCAAGATTTCTGGAACGGGCTGGTAGGGCCCAACCTGAAAGAGGATATGGACGTCGATACCTGGATTCGAGGCCCGGTACCCCCAGTGGCCGATACCGATGGTATCCATAAGACCTTTGACATCAAGTACATCAACTTGGGCCCCTTGGGTATTCACATGGCGTGGCCCGAAACTCACGATCACGCGAAGTGGGGCATCACTACGCACATGAACTGGGTGTGCGTCGGCGACATCAATCGCATGATCTCGCAGCGCAAGCGCGGCGGCGGAACCGTTGCGTTCCAAAATCAAATACTGTGGCAGGGACTTTCAAAGACAGACCTTCTGTTGGCGCCACCGGGCATGACGCGCGACCAAGCTCGCAGGCTCATCCACGCGACCCATTACGACCCACATGATCAGGTAGGTTCTTCTCCGGCGCCCAAAATTCATACCATGGCCCATCTGCCACCGCGCACTGGCGTGCCATTCCGCGGGAAACCCAGGCCGCTTGAACCGAAGGCAGGGCCATCGAGTCGGCCCACCCAACAGCCTCGACCGAAGAAGGCCAAGAAGAAGCAGCCAACAAAGAAAAAGTAGCAAGAGTCGTCTGTCGTGTCGCATTGTCACCAGAGTGCGGAGGTTCGACGGAATTCTTCGACGACCATGTTCCCCGCCCATCAAGCACGACACCAATGTCTTCTGTTCGAAACCGCACGATGGACGTTCCAACGAGGACCCACGCATGCCTGAGATGACCACGCAAAGCCCACGAGCATCCCTCGTCGAGTCCATTCCGGTGGGACTTGAAAGTCTGCGCGATACTCCGAGAATCCAATACACGGCAGACGTTCTTGTACGCCTGACGCTAGCCGCGCAATCGACCATCGATCTTACCGCCATGTATTGGGCGTTGTTGCCCGACCCAAAAGGTTCCGATGAGCAGGGTTTTACCGATGAGCAGTTTCGGCAAATGGGAGCCGACTCGGGACGCGCTCTTTATGCGGCCTTGTGCGATGCGGCAAACCGCGGCGTCTCCATTCGAATCCTGCAGAGCCCGGGGTTTTCAGGGGAAAGACAAGAATCGGATAACATTCGGGAACAGTTTCCGAAACAGGTTTCGATCCATGAAATCGACATGAGCAAGTGGTACGGCGGCGGCATCATGCACCAGAAGATTTGGATCTTTGACTCAGTTCACATCTATCTGGGATCGGCGAACATGGATTGGAAGTCGCTCACACAAGTGAAAGAGATGGGCGTCGTCGTAGAGGACTGTCAAGAGCTTGCAGCCGATGCGATCAAGTACTTCGATTCGTGGTGGGCGTTTAGCGCCCTCAGCCCAGCGACTCAGGATGCTTTCGATCCGGTCGCTCGCATTGACCGGCGCGTGCCGTCTTGGTCGAGTTTGGTTGAGGCCTCGACGCGCTCTCAATCGCCACTCGCCGACAAGTACGCGACAGAGTATTGCGCCCACACTCCGCTGCAGCTCGAATTGAATGGAAAGCAATGTGGCGTTTTTCTTTCCGGATGCCCGCAGGAGGTTTTGGGAAATGCGCGCACCTGGGACGGAGAAGGACTAGTGCACACCATAGATGATGCGCAGAAATCAGTTTGCATCAGTGTGATGGATTTTGCGCCCGCCGGTCTCTATTCGCGTCCGAATGAAGGTCCACCCATTGGCGCCGAAGGCAGAATTCCGACTGACACTCCGGTCTGGTGGCCTTTGTTGACGAATCCTCTTCTGTCCGCAGTGCTGACTCACAAACTTTACGTTCGCCTCCTCGTAAGCAAGTGGGCTCATACTTCTCCGCTGATCGAACCGATGTTGAGAGCTCTTCAGAGTGCGGCGGATGCTGGCCGCGCAGACCCTTACATGAGCTCTGGACAGCTGGAGATCAAACTGTTCATGGTGCCCGGATGGAACAGCACGACTGGCAGCAATCGTAAGTACCCGGGTCACACCCGAGTCAACCATACCAAGTACGTCGTGACAGACCGGCGAATCAATATAGGGACTTCCAATATGACCTGGGACTATTTCGCTTCCACCGCGGGCAGCAGCTTTAATACAGATCAGCCCGAGTTAGTCCGTACGCTTCAAGCGGTCTTCGATCGGGACTGGGCTTCGAGTTACGCCTGGCGCCTAAGTTGACTCAGGGATTGGCCATTCGAAGGTAGGAGTCTGAGGAACCACATATGGCAAGAAAGAGAAATTCTCCGCGAGCCAAATCGCCCCCGCAATTAACCGTGCCCACGCCCTTCACGAGGTCGCTGCAGGCTACGCAATCGATCCGAGCTCAGGGCAGTACTCGGGGAATCAATTTTTTGTGCGGGTTCCGTGGGAACAACTTAAACCGGGACCAAGCGGGCAGAAGATCGCGGTCCTCGATTTCGACGCAGCAAACGAGTATTACTATCCGCCGATCGATCTCGCCGCCTCTAATAGAAGCCCTCGAGACGCGCACCGGCAATCGGCTCGTACGGAGTGATTGGGTCAAAGCCGATCATGTGGAGCCAGACGCGGAGGCTCGTCAAGAAATAGCGAAATTACCCGATGCTTTTACGTCACCGCAAGAGGTTCTCTATATCGATTACCAGCTTTAGTCAGTTCGCAAAAGACGAGATGAGACGCGCCTAATCATAGGACGAGCGAAGGCGGTTACTCCTTCTCGTTAACTGGAGGATGCAGTGAAAAGACATTTGCTCCTGTGTCTATTAATCCTCGTCTCCCCACCACCGGCTCTTCCCCAAACTGCAACCGTTGTGCGCAACGTCAATCTTCGGGCGGATCCTTCTACCACTCAAGACGCAATCACAAAGCTCGAGGCCGGTGCGAAGGTTGAAATCCTTGAGCCGAATCCCGTCCGCGGTTTTTACCACGTTCAGACTGCCGATGGAAAAACGGGTTTTGTGTGGGGAAGAAACATCCGCAGTCTCGGTGCAGCTTCGGGGGCGGTCCTGTCCGCTGCTAGGCCCGTGGAGGCAACTTCCGCAAAGGTTTCAGAGGCGGGGCAGCCAATGCCCCTCCTGGCGGTCGGACACCCCACAGATTGGTGGTTCGTGTTTAAGTTCAACGCCGCGACTTTTCCGGGATGTTCCGCCGCGCAACGCAGTTGCCTCTTTGGAGGATCGATCCAAGCATATAAATCCTTCAGCCAGCAATTTGTCTATGCCAGCAGCGAGCACGATGCTCTGCAAGAGGGGAGCGATTGCTTGGGGGATTCCCTTTCCGATCCAGTAGCAGCGACCTTCGACGAGGTCTACAACGGCTCATTGTTCTACGTGATCTGGAACGATCAGTTTTACGACGACCCTGAGATCACTGGCTGCACAAAGGAATGCGGTGCTCCATGGGGTCATTCCAAGGGATTGCTTGCGTGGGATGCCTCCGGGAAAGGATTTGTCATGCAAGTGACCACGCCTTCGTGGCCAGCCGCGGGGAGCAGGGACCATCCAAGGGAAAGCGATGGTAACACGCTGGGATGCGTTAAGGACAATGACGTTCAGGTCAGCCAACATTTCTTCGCGCTGAGGCTTTCAGAAGACGACGTGCTGACGCTTCTGAAGGCACTTGAGAATGCGAGCGTTGTTACCGATCCTAACGATCCGCAGATTGTTCACAATGGGGGTCCCGCGAAGATTCAAGCGGAGGTCGTCAAGCTTGGCGCCAAATCGAACCAGACGGCAGCGTTCACGGAAACCTTGTCCACTGGCGTAGAGGTGATTTCGAAGCCATCCGGACTTCATGTCCCGCCGTGGCAATTGGTTTCGTCTATTTTGGGAGGCGTTTCGCTCCGCGCTGCCACATGGTGGACCAAACCCGCAATTCCTACCACGACTGCGGACGCGTCCCTTGGTTGTTGGAGCGACAGCTTGAGCAAGCCAGGGGCGGTCGAGATCGCTACGACGGGCGAATGGGATGGAACGGTCATCGGTTTGAAGGGAGGTTTGGGCACAAACTTTAATCACGCCAAAATTGGGGTTGCCACGTCAGGATCGAAGGACATCTCCATTTTTGGCGATATGAATCAGCAGGGTGCACTATCGGGGCAATGCACGAGCAGTCAGAATGGGCGTGGCGGACTCTTTTATGTCGTCAAGGACGAGACAATGGCAAAAAGCATAACCGCATTGCTGAATGGCGACACGGCTCCGAATCAATAGCGCTAGTTGATGAGAATTGCCGCGGCACCACCTCCGGGCTCACAAGACTGCGGCCCAGCTTCAGTCCGACCGGATCGAACGCTCCGCGGGAGGCAGAACTGCAGAGAAGAAAACATTGTTCTATGCATTGACGGAATGGGGCCCAAACATTGGTCCGGTAACCTGCACCTAAGCCATCGAACGCCTGACTCTAGCCCGTTGCTTCTCGTTTGTGGATGGGAATCGGAGGATTAAGCAAGGCCGCAAAGACCGATTCCTCTTCGGTTGGCTTCGCGCCAGTTGGGAAAAGTTGAACTCGAACGCGATCAGTAGGAGTCAGCCCAAGTCGGGCAAGGCATTAATCAGCTGCGAGGTTTCGCCCGTGGAGATCGTTCCTTGTCGCAGCTTGAGTGAGAGCCGGCAGAGTTTTCTGTACTCTTTCAATGCCCCTTCAGCAAGTTCTCTGCCTTCGGCTCGTTTGTGGAAAGCATTGAGGGCTTCCTCGATACTTGTTCGCTCTTTGGGTGCGGGCTCGTGGGAGCTTGGAGAACTCTGAGGGGACACTGACCTGTTTCTGGAGTGAGCGGAAAACCCCATCCAAAAACGCCCGAGGAAAACGGCATTTTAAAGGCCTTCCGCTTCGGTTGGGAGTTGAGCGGGAATCTAATATTTTCCGCTCGCAGGGCGCCCGCGCTATTCATTGCCCCCAAGCCTGCGAAGTAAGGCGCTCCGACCGCCTCCTATCTTGCCGCGTGACGCTTCGTTGGGAATTCCCAGAGACGAATTCGAAACGCAACGCCTGCCATGGCACTCGCGCGGCGACGGCAGCTGTCGCTGCGTGAGGAGCGCCGTTGTCCTTCCGCCTGAGCTTACGCAGGAGCCTCCTGTGGCAGCGCCGGTGGCCGATCCAACCCCGGCACCGAAGCCCACCCGGAAGGCCAGCAAGTAACAGAACTCGGCTGCGTTTCATTCTTAACAACGGCCAGGCTTTGGGTTCGCCGTTTTCGTGTTGCATTTGATCGAATTCTGCGATACCGTCTAACTGGATCAACTTTGGGTAGCACGGCAAGCCTGCTCTAGCAGAAACCCCCATTCCCCCACTCCGTTGATCAAGTCCGGCCATACGTGCCCCACTGAGTTACGTGGGATTGTCAACTGGACGCACCCACTCAAAATTGAAACCGGCACTGGCAAGCGAGCGAATTCGTGCGTCTGCTTACAAGTGGCCTAACTGGCGGAACGCTAGACGTGTGCTTAACGAGACACGGATCTGCTCGCCGCGTAGTTGCGACCGAATTTGCGCCACCGAAGAGGTTCAACGTGGTCCTCATCAACCAGACTGGAGAATGACAATGGAAGACTCGAAGATTGCATGGACCAATCACACATTCAATGGAGTGATCGGGTGTAGTCACGTGTCCCCCGGCTGTGTTCACTGCTACGCCGAAACGCAAAACAAGTATTACAAATGGAACGGTGGGAATTGGGGTCCTGGATCGCCGCGCAAGGTCACCAGTGATGATTACTGGCGTCAACCCTTTCGCTGGAACAAACAGGCGGCTCAGGATGGAACCCGTCCGAGGGTCTTCTGTTCAAGTCTGTCCGATGTGATGGATCCTGAGTGGCCATCCGGAGTACGTGAGCGCCTCTGGGAACTGATCCTCCAAACTCCCAACCTTAACTGGCTTTTGCTCACCAAGCGTCCTGAGAACTTCGCTTCAATGCTCCCCGACCGCTGGGCCGCCTACAGCAATGTCTGGCTCGGTGTCACGTGTGAAAACCGCAAGCATGGTTTTCCTCGCGTGGAAATCCTTCGCAACACACCTGCTGTCGTTCGGTTCCTGAGCTGTGAGCCACTTCTCGAAGACATCAGCGACATTAACCTGCAGGGCATCGACTGGGTGATCTGTGGCGGCGAAAGTGGATCACACGCTCGTGAGTTCAAAACTGAGTGGGCCCGCTCTCTGCGTGATGCCTGCATAGGCAAGAACTTCTTCATGAAGCAGCTTGGAAGCTTCGTGCAGATTGAGATTGCCAAGGGAGAAAAGAAAGACCCCCACGGCACCGACCAGGCTCACTTCCCCCCAGACCTGCGTGTACAGACTTGGCCTCGATAACCTCAAATGGCCCAGCTCTAAGGAGGGGGCCATACCAGCTAGGAGATCAAATGGATCGTCAACGAGCAGAAGAATACCTAGAAACCATCAAGGCGGAAAAGGGCATTGAGAACTCCGTCAATGCGGGTGGAGTCATGTTCCTCGTCATGGTTAGCCCCATGGCACCCGAGGGTCACGGAATCGTAATCCTCTCAACCGAAAGAGCAACCAATATCCAGCTTCTCGTTGACACGCCTGCAACCTGGGAGCCACTGGGAGTGGCTCGCTATATTGCTGGTGCACGTTCCTTACAAGTTATGCCATCCGAAATTTGTACCGCTGAAGGGACGGCCTTCTTGTTTGAAGCAATTGCGAAATCTCTTCAAGAAGATCCTGATCTGCTCGCCATTCGAAAACACTGGGAAAAGCATCCCAAAACCAACTTCACAGCAATGGGTGCAGGCGAGCAATTCGAAATGCGTCTCCCTAAGCTGTAGTATTGGTGACGCTCTCTCCTCTCCGCCGCTGAATGTCGCGCGATCACCAGGCCGCACGCAACCTCGATGTAAACGCCTCGCATACCTGACGGATGATCCTGGGGATCTTCTGCCGCCCAGTCAGCCCACAGCTCAATCCACCCTCAGCGGCCCGGAGCAATCCGGGCTTTGCTGTTTCTGCCGACGGAGTTGAACTGAGATACAGAACCGCTAGTTTCAATCGTTGCGACTGGTACCAAAGGCGCCGCGCACTCCAATCGCTTCCCGTTTATTCTGAAGGCGCGGCGAGGGCCAGGGCTACTCGGAGCGATCGAAGCATGACAGGCATGGCTCGTACCCCTACGACATTGATTCTTTCACCCAGTCAGTCACCGATTTGGATACTGATATCTTTCCCAGAAGCGAGAGCCCCCTTGTTGTAGTCGCCGGTCTGAGTGATTGTTTGATTCGTGTCCACATCCCCAACTCCTGACGCAATCTCCTCCAGGAGGTGCGCCAAACGCTCGCGGAATTCCGAGTCCTGCTCTGCTAGTTTCTGAATCTCGACTCGGAGGTCAGCAATGTAGAGTTGACTTTCAGGGTCGCTTACAGCTCGCTCTAGTGCGGCTGCGGCCGCCGTTCCCTTAAACTTTGAGGCAATCCAATCAAAGAGCTTCACGCCGGGCTGGCGAAGAAAGCCGTCGGCAGCCTGGTTGCCGGCGTGCTGCGCAATCACAGGCAAGAGCGGCCCGATCACATTCACCGTCTGGTGAGCGAGAGCTACGATGTCAATCATTTGATACTCCTCAAATCACTGCGAGAATTGGTTGATCAGATGTATGTCTGGATCCAAGCCAAGCTGCCGGCAGCGGAGTATGTAAGCTGCGACGGAATGCTTGGCCATCGGCTCGAAGGCTGTAGGATGCTTCAAAAAGGCGGGCAAGAGCCTGCGAAGGGATTCCTCGGCGATGTCCCGCGCCTCTGCCAACCTTCCCACACTGCTTAGACAATCGCTAAGTACCATGAGTGATCCAGCAAGGTGTCTGGTGAAGCCGCTTGGGTTTCTCGAAGCCAGTGTTCTATAGATTTCGACGCATTGGGTTATGGCAGCTAGAGCTTCCGGTAACTGTCTCAATGCGACTAGCACCTGGGTCTTTCGGTTCAACGACCAAGCGACATCCGGTAGGTAAGCTCCTGGATTCTGGTTCGCCAGAATGCGATCGATCGCGAGAGCTTCCGATATCGACTCCAGGGCCTCCGGGAACCTTCCAAGCGCGAGAAGTCGGTTCGCATGATTTCCAAGGGCTGATGCGAGATTAGGTTGAAAGGCCGCGGGGTCGCTTTCAACGAGCCGATGCATTATCGTAACGACCTCAGTGCTGGTCGCTAGAGCCTCTTCATTGCAACCCAGGTTGCCCTGTGAAATGGAAAGATTACCAAGAGTCTCGCCAAAGAATGAAAGGTACGCGTCTGGGTTGGCCTCGGCCAGCTGCCTGCGGAGCTCGGTGGCTTCTAAGATGGACACGTTGGCTTCGGCATGCTGCCCCATAGCGCTCACCCGGCCAAACAGATTGTTGAGCGAACCCGCAAGAACGTGCCTGGAGAAGAGGCTACCATCCACCAGACTTCTGTGGATCTCGACGGCCTCCTTGATAGTGGAGATTGCTTCGTCGAGCTGTCCCATCTTTTCTAGAAAGATAGCGCGATTGTTAAGAGAGTAGGCAAGGAGGCGCAGGAATGCCGAAGGGTTATCCTTTGCCAGCTGCCGGCGGATCTTGACGGACTCTTCGATCGCGGTAAGTGCTTTGGAGTTTTCCCCGACTTCGTCGAGGACCGATGCGTGAGTATTAAGTATCTGCGCGAGTGTTGGTCGCAGGATAGCAGAATCACCCACATCGGGTGTGTTGAGAATCTCAAGAGCTTTAGTTATGGATCCGAGTGCCTCAACGCGCTGCCCAGTGGCGATCTGCCTTGTAGCAAGGTTGTTTGATAACTCCACAAGTTGCAACGCTTGCGACCGGCGGACCCTCGCTTCCGCTGATCCTGTTGGTAATTCCATCTGCTTCTCAAGCTTTTCAATAAGCATTATGGTGATATCTACAGCCAGTTTGCGGAGAACGAGTGTATCCGGCGGGAGGGCTTTTTCGATCTCAATTAATAGCGATGTGCTTTGCCCCGCTTGTACGAGAGAGCCAAGCCATTCGACGGGCCAGTGCTCTTCCAACGGCCCGAAATCCTGCGCGCAGCGGATTAAACTCTGTACGACTCCCACTGGAGCAATGCGGGAAAGCCTTGCTGATGTTGCAGCTCCGTCGTTGCCAAAGACAATCCGCACCAGAAATTCCCCGAGCAAATCTGGAAGCAACGGCGGCAGTCGGTCATTCGTCCCCAAGAAGTTCGCCAAATCCTCAACGGCTTGGCCCGCACCGGCCGGATAGTCCCGCCTCATTGCTGCGAACTCTTGCTCGGCAACTTCCTGCGCGCGGCCGCGCTCCAAGCCTCCGCACAGAGTTACACAAGCATAGAGGTGAGCCAACAGATCCTTGGCGACAGTGCTTTGACAGCTCCTCCGTATTAAGTCCCGCTCTCGTTTAGCCAGTTCCGTAGCCAACTCTGGTCGTGAGAGCCTTAGTGCTACGTTTAGACCGTCCGTTGTGGCGATCAATGCTGCCATCAACAAAATAAGCGGATCAGCCCATTGGCGTTCAGCTAGCTTTTGATCCAACCAGATGTCTGTCCCGATACTTGGCAACGCAGGAATCTGTTGCCCTGTCTGCAGCAAGGCAGCAGCGGCGGTGAGGCCTTTCTCTAGGACTTCGCGACGTTGTGCAGCCTCATCGAGTGGCTTGATCAGCCTCGGCTCGGACGGATAGAACATTTCTCGGACTTCCCGGCCGCTCCAGGTCGAATCTGCAAGGTCATGAAACCAACCGAAGTGTGCATCGGCGTGCCTTTCTAGCATTAAAATGCGGAGAGAATGACGAGGCTCGGAATGATCTGCCAGCTCGGAAAACCAGCGGCTGAGGGTAGTTGCCATGAATGCTGCATAGTCGGTAATGACAAGCGTCGGCTTTTGCCATTGCCATGCACTGATGTTCTCTTTGGCTAGAAACCGCTCCGCCTCATCCAGTGTGAGAAAGCCTCCTTGCCAACTCGGCGGAAGTTGCTCGAGAAAGTCGAAGGCGAGTCGTGTCTTGCCAGAACCACCGGGACCGACAAGTGCCGTGATGGCAATCTTTTTGTCTATATGAATCCATTCTTGAAGAAACTGCATGTCATCATCGCGTCCCACCAGTGGAACCGCTTGGAAAGCCGGATTGAGGATGTCAATCGCGCGGCTAGGCTGTCTTCGGAGACGCGCAGCAACCGGGACCAGTTGGAGGTGCGCCAAACCGAGCGCGATGTGGAGGTTGTCGCCGTGAGCCTGAACTATGATGTTGTGATTTCCGTGCTGAGAAGCCGACTGCATGCTCATGACCCGATGTGAGCAAGGGTAACATCGGAATGCTTGTCCGGGGCGAATGATGAATCCCTATATGCAAAATCTTCCGCTGGCAAGACCGCGCCGCAAAGCCTTCGGAACACAAGTTGGAGCTACTACCCCTGCCGCATTTGTTGATTTCGACATGAGCACGAAATCAGGGAAGGTAGTTGCCCATATTGGGGGAGCCTCGCGAGAACTTCGCGGTTTCACTGGTCCAGTTCAAGATTGTGCCGGCATTCGGCTGATTCTTTGCCCTGGCTCATGTCAAACCGGCCGGGATCCCGCCGGCGCGCGGCACTGTGGTCCACCGCTTGGATTTGATGATGCGTGCTCGCCGGTCTCTCGTCCGCCATTTGGCCATAGCTCACTACGAAAGCAGACTTCACAATTTCGCCTAGTTTCCAACGACCGCATCAATTGAGATCAGGCGTCCTTCGGTGGCCGGCGGTTTCTTTTCAGCCACTGCGGGCAGTTCTGCCTCTGCTTTCACCGCTGGTCTGCTGGCGGAATCAGCTATATCCGTGAGAATGTGCTGTGGTGCTGCACCTACCTTATCCCGCAGAGCGGTCTCTCTCGCACTGACGATCCGAGTGGCAATCTCCTCAACAGCATTTTCAAGCCAAAGCGAAGTCAGTGAGCCTTCGACGTAAGAGCCTTCCCCAATGCCCTGGACTCGATTCTCCGTTTGAAGGCGATTGGCTTGGACGAATTGGTCACGCATCCTTGGCTTATAAACGGCGAGGGTCCTTCCACCATAATGGTTAACAATGGAGAAGGCGGGCACGTCGCTTGGGCCATCTGCGATGTAAATCATATTCTGGAATGGCACTCGACGGTCTTCTGGGGCGAGTGAAGCATTAACGTCAATTTCTGGCACCTTATTGCTACCCTTATTGATCTCGAAAAGCGCACGCGTTTTAGTTGTGTTGTCAATCGAGTATGCAATATCCGTGATCACTCCGGTGTTCGCACCGGTAAACAGTCCCGGCGTCGCGGCGTCTAGGTAGTCAGGCCGTACAGAGCCTTCTACGAACTCGCAGCCCCACGCGTCCTCTACAAAAGGAGCAATTTGGCTTCCCATGATCATTTGCCGCAATCCGGTGCTGACAATATAGTGCTCGACTGTGACACTCTGCTTCTTGAATCGATCATTCGTTAGCACGACGTCTGAGAGGCGCCCAAAGAAATCCGGAAGACCATCGTAGAACGGAATCTCTGCGCCGAGATCAAACAGCAGCTTGTTTGATAGGTTTTTGAATATGCCCTCGCGCACATAAGTCAGCATGTGGTTCAGATAGAGTGTGTCCTTCGACACGTTGTGCGCACCGCGATTCTTGTAATTCTTTGCCAGGCCATTTGACTCAGCCCAGAATTTCTTTTCGTCCACGCCAAAATGCTTGAACAGTGGCGTCTGCATATAGGTAGGAGTAAGCGTTTTATCGAAATCCCAAATTACGGCAATAACGTTTTGCGTGAATAGTGTCTGCGCCATCCCAACCCCCATGAGAATGAATTAGATAGAGTGATTCCCATTCATCATTATGGTCTCGATTCAAACGAAGTGCAAATCTCTCGACTCGGCTATTGGGCATTTAAATCCTTTAAGCAACAACGTCAATGCACGCTGACCACCGCGAACACCGCATTGCTGATCAGTGGCCGGCGAGAGCGTTGATTCAGGTATGCCAACTGGCTCTTATATCTCTCGGCGTCCGCGGGAGTCCGGTGTATTTCCTCGTCAACATAGAGGACGCGTACGAGCCCGTCTTCGGTCCCCAATTCATTCATTACTCTCGCATCGAGTTCATCAAAACTGATTACGTTGACGCTTGTTGGCGCGAACATCTGCGGAATGAGTGGCTCTAGCGTAAGGATGTAATCCTCTTTGGTTCTATCCTGCACGGCGATTTCTACTGCAGTGATAGACGGCTCAATCCTCATTCGGAATTCATCTTCCACAGCATCGTCGCTGAGGTTCTTCGTGGCCGAATAGCTCAATACAAGAAGTGCGATCCCGGCGCACCCAAGTCCCCACCCACTTACTGCCGTGTGGTCCCTAAAAGCTTGGGTTCGTCGAAGCCACCTAAAGAAGGATGCAAGTCCGAAACCTCCCAGCATCGACCATAGGCTCATCATGGTCATCGAGAAACGAAGCGCGGCACGAGGGTCAGTGCTGCCCGAACTCATCTCGTAGTAGCTTCGAATATGGAATGCATAGAGCAGCACGAAGGCAACGAAAAGGACAAGCGGAAGGAACTGGGGGCCCTTGCGGCGCCAGGCAACGATGCCCCCAATGAGTACTAGAATGACGCCACCCCCATACCATTGAACGATAGAGAATGATTGTACGAACGCTGTCACAAGCCGTACTAATTCGCCGCCCGTAAGAGGAAATCTGCGGAGGAGCGCAGTCTCGCTGTTCATCGTTTGCAACGTCCCCATGTGAAAGCTCAAGATGAGGCCGACCGCCGCACTCACGACAACCCGCCAAGAACTCCAGCTATAGGAACGACTAGCGTGCCGGTCCCTGAGATGCGCCAGGACGGCAATTAAAGGCAAGACGATGATCAGGAGGATGTTCTCTCGCTTGACCGTGAGCGATAGAAGGAGGATTGACGTGAAGGCGCACCACCGGAGAATTTCATGCCAACCGGGACCATTATCTGATTGCGCGAACGCACAGCGCACGCACCACCATAGAGTAAGCGTTAAGCATCCGCAGGAGAACGGCTCAGCGGACGTTTCCAACCCCCACACGGCAAACGCGGGTGTGATGGCAAAGATAAGCGCCGCGCTTGTGGCGGCAATTACATCGGCACCCATCTCCATGCATAGAAGAAAGGTCAGAACATCCACGAGACAAGCTGATGCGATGTTCAGGATCGACCCGATGGACGGTCGATAGCCAAACAACGTAGAAGCCACGGACAGGACGTAGGGGTATCCGATCAAATGTTCTGGATAGTTTGCCGACTGTCTACATGACCTCAGGCTTCCCACGGCGCACACGGAAATTGAATAGGGAAGGACCGTACCATTTGGCTGGATATTTCGATGTTCGGCCATCTGACGGCCTGCCACCGTGTAGATATAAGAATCTTCATATTCAGTTCCGTGAAAGAATTCGCCATTCGTTGGGATACGCCATAGGAGCACAAACACAACACATGGGAGCATCGGCTTCCAGTGCGCCTTTAGAAGCGATAGCATTTGCCGGTCCGTCGAGAAGCTGATTAAGGATGTAATGATGCTTCCCCAGAAAAGCATTCCCACGATCCAGAGCGCGGCAGGTTGCATGCCCGACCTTTCAGTGCTCGCCAAGCGGTTATGAGTGGGCAAGTCTTTGTATATCAATCAGCTACGATGATCGACTACGCTGACGCTCCACGGTCATCGGTTCGGAGCGTTATGGTTTTGATTGCAGGCAGAAATAATTCAGGATTGCTGCCCAGTCTTGGTATAGAATCCGTGCCTAACAGGATTTCACACATAAAGAGGATTGTATGCAGAGCGACAGGAAGCTTTTCCTCGGCGGCATTGCGGGTAAACTGGCCATCCTCATGGGCGGCGCGATCGCCGCGTCCAGCGGGAACGCCTCAGTCTTCGTCCCAACGACCCCGTCGCCCGAAGCGAATATCCTGTCTTCGCCGAGTGCCGCTGCCCAGAAGACCTTGGCTCCGAAACTCATCCTCAAGCAGCAGAATGATGGCTTTAAGATGATTGCGCAGCACTCATCTCACTCTTCTCATTCGTCACATTCTTCTCACTCGTCACACTCTTCCCATTCGTCACACTCATCGAGCGCCTACTGACGATGGACGAATCCGGGAGCATTTCTACGCCCGATGCCAACAGGATAGCGCTTGAGATCGATCGCGGCCTCGTGAGTGCCGAGGCTCTGCTCAAGGCGAGCTACTGGTTCTCACGGGATTTCGTCTGCGAAATTCGCAATCGGAATGACCAGATTGCTGAGGTGGTTCTCAGACCCCGTAACCCCGCGTCGGTCGTCGATACAGCATCGATACAAGACTCCTTTATAACGAGCGCGATGGATTTTGCACTTCGAGAGAAGATCGACGGCAAGACCTCTGGTGTCCGCGATCTTTTGCTCGCAAAGGCATTCTCTGAAGCTGGAGTCTTAGAGGATGAGCCCCAGGGTATCTTCGGTGATGCTGTGGAAGAAGCCAAACCCGAAAGCATGTTCAAGATTCTCGGTACTCCTCGGTTTTGAAGGACTCTGACCCATGGCCCGCGTGTTCTATCCGCTTGAGAGGTTCGCTCCCGCTACGCCGACATTTCACCTGTTGCCATTCCGGTTTACGCGCCTGAATGGGAAAGAGTTGCTTGTGAACGAGGCTGGCGAATTCCTTTTTGTACCCAGGGGAACCGTACAGCGCCTTACAGACGAGAGCCTCGACACAGACAGCGCACTCTACCAAGACCTGAAAGCGAAGCAATTCCTCTACGACAACTCGTCGTCACCGCTTCTCGATATTTTAGCCACGAAAATCCGAACGAAGTTCGACCACATGTGCGGTGGGACGAAACTGCACATCTTCGTCGTAACGCTTCGCTGCGAACATTCCTGCGAATACTGCCAGGTTTCTCGGCAGACCGCCACGCGCGGTGAATTCGACATGAGCCCCGAGACCGCGGATCGGGCCATTGCGATGATGATGGACAGTCCCGCCCCTGCGGTGACGCTTGAGTTTCAGGGAGGAGAACCGTTACTCGCCTTTGACGTGATCCAGTACATCATTCCGAGAGCCAAAAAACTGGCCCGTGAACGAAAAAAGGACCTCGACATCGTCGTCTGCACCAACCTCGCATGCGTGACGGACGATATCCTTTTGTATTTCCGGGATGAGGGGGTAAAGGTCTCCACCTCCCTCGACGGTCCGGCCTTCCTGCACAACAAGAACCGCCCTCGCCCTGGACACAATAGTTATGAGAAGGCCATCGAAGGAATCGAGAGGAGCCGCGCTATCCTCGGAATGGAAAGCGTTGCCGCACTCATGACGACGACGGCTGCTTCCCTCGACCACGCTGCCGCGATCGTCGATGAATATGTACGCCGTGAGTTCCATTCGATATTCTTGCGACCGATCAGTCCCTATGGATTCGCAGTGAAGACCCGCCACCGCACCGGGTATGAAATGGACCGCTTTCTTGATTTCTATAAACAGGGGCTCGCGCATATCCTCAAAGTCAATCGAGACGGGTACCGGATTGCGGAAGTCTACACGCAGATTCTCCTTACAAAAATCCTGACCCCGCATAGCACTCGGTATGTCGATATGCAGTCGCCCGCTGGAGAGGCCTGGAGCGTGCTCGTTTACAACTATGACGGTGATGTCTATGCGTCTGACGAGTCGCGAATGCTCGCAGAGATGCGCGACTGGACATTCCGCCTCGGGAACGTGCATAAGGACACACGTCGGAGTCTGTTCACTGGCGATCCCGCACTGCAATTATTCCAAGCTTCGTGCAATCAGGCACTCGCGGGGTGTTCCGACTGTGCGTTCCAGGCCTATTGTGCCGCCGACCCGGTATACCATTACGCTACTCAGGGTGACATGTACGGGCACCGACCCACCAGCGGGTTCTGTGCTCGCAACATGGAAGTCATCAAGCACTTGTTCTCTTTTATTGAGGAGAATGACCGTGACACCATGCGCATCTTGTGGTCATGGATCACGGGAAAGCCTCTGACTGAGGAGGTCGTCGAATGCGCCTGACGACCACTGGCGTGGCCCGGAATATCGAGCAAGGAATTGTCGGCATCATCACAACGGAACACCTTTCGCGAGAGAAGCGTGCTGACAGGATTCTCTTTCTCGAGGCGGATGAAGCAGTCTGTACTGAGGACCTATCAGGGTACCGAGCACTCCTCTCCCGTGATGAATTGCAAAATAGTCCGAGCATCCCCTACGTGCACAGCCTCCGGGAATCCGACTATTTAAGAGATGGCGATATCGTGGCCCTTGAAGGAAGCCCCGGCACCGTTCGCTCCCTCTATCGCCCCTACGAACAGCATCACCATCTATTTGTCACCGAGCGTTGCAACAGCAATTGCCTCATGTGCTCTCAGCCTCCAAAAGATCGGGATGATGCCGAGGCGCTCACGAAGCGCAATCTCGAACTCATCCGGTTGATCTCGGCTCCTCCTCCGTACCTCACGATCACTGGCGGAGAGCCAACTCTCCTCGGCGACAATCTTTTCACGCTGATTAAGCAGCTCAAAGCGTCAATGCCGAACACTGAACTCCACATGCTGACGAATGGCAGAACGTTTGCATGGCCGGATTACTCGCGGCGATTTGCTGCGCTTGAGCACCCGAATATCAGCCTTGGCATTCCGCTTTATTCCGATTTTGCGGGCGACCACGATTTTGTCGTGCAGGCCAAGGGCGCGTTCGATCAAACGATCGCTGGCTTCCATCAAGCGTCGCGAAACGGAGTCCGCGTGGAAGTGAGAGTGGTCCTACACAAGCTCACCATTCCGCGACTTACGAAACTTGTGGAATACATCTACCGAAATCTGACTTTCACCGAGCACATCGCTCTAATGGGTTTGGAGTACACCGGTTACACTCCGCGCAACATCGATGCCCTCTGGATCGACCCATACGATTATCAGGATGAACTCGAAAGAGCGGTCGAGTATCTTGCCGTGAGAAACATGAATGTATCGATCTACAACCACCAACTTTGCGTACTCAGGCATTCCCTGTGGAACTACGCGCGGAAGTCCATCTCCGATTGGAAGATGCTCTACCTTCCGGAATGCGAACGCTGTGCTGCATTAAGCGCTTGCGGAGGGCTGTTCCAATGGGCGATTAAGAAGCACAGTGACCATATTCATACAATTTTATCCTTGCCCAAGACTTCCCAGGGATACTCGAAAGGTGATCGAAACGGGAGGCTTCTTGGCGTCCTTGCCACCCCCACTCGTTAAAGACAAGACCTACCGAGACGCCTCTCCTTTCGTACGGAAATACGCGGAAATTATCATTGCGTGCGCGGCGGGAAGAAAGATTCTTGACGTTGGTTGCGGCTCAGGCAGAAATGCATTCTTCCTAGCGCGGTTGGGCGGCGCTATGATTTGCCTCGACAAAGACCTGTCCAGGTTCGATAGAAATCCAAACCACCAAAGAGCCATACTGATTGGCTCTGCAACCCGACTGAAACGTCAGAGAATTGATCTACTGAATGATCCCTGGCCTTTCGCCCCAAGCAGCATTGGGGGAATCATCAACGTCCATTGCCTCTTGCCTTCACTCTTTCATGCCTTCGCGATCTCGTTGGTTCCGCAAGCCTATCTGCTGCTGGAGACGGTTTCCGGGCAAGGAGAGAACTATCTAGAGTTGCCACATCAAGGCGAATTGAGGGCTGCTCTCGAACCCACCTTCGAATTGGCGATCTATGAAGAACGCCAGACGGGACCCGACGATCATCGGGCGGTCGCTGTGAAGGTGCTTGCGCGTCGAAAATCCTGACACCGCCTTTAAGCGTCTGGACTCACACATCAGCGGCTCATCTGTCCGCTACTCTGCCACGATTCAGGGAACGGCTTCGGTCCTGGATTAATCCGACCCGCTCAACAAATTTCACCTGTGCGCCCTCGGTTACCTTCCATCCTTCAATATTCCTCCGACAACATGATCGTCGTCTTGCTGCGGTCACCCTCCGTCACCACCAAAATCCTTTCACCACTGGTCAGCGTGTACGACGACAGCACTCGCAGACCGTGCCTCAAAGCGTACTCATTGGCTCGGCAGTCGCTCTCACTCAGTTCGCCCCAGTCGCCATTGGCGTGCCGGGCGAGGAACGTGTCCGGTTCCTCGACAAGATTTTGCGCAAATGCATAGAGCACCTCCATTGAGCAGAAGACTTCTCCCAGTTGCAGCGCCACTACTCCCTAGCCGCCTTCCGCGTTGCTCTTGGCCCTCTGTAGGGATGTGATTGTTGCCACTTCCGTAGTTCCTCTTCCTGCTGTTCAAAAAGCTGACGCGCGTTGCGGCCATTAGCTGTCTCCGAATAGACCGCGCTTGGATCCTCCTCAAATTGAAGACATCCCTGGTGTTCAAACGTCAACAGGCCCGCTCGTGGACTCTTCGCATTGGCGCACACGCCCCAATCCTGTCCCGGCCTACCAGCGAGTACATGGAACCAACGGCAGCCACATGAGCAGTCGCAAATCGTCTTGCGCTTGACTTGTCCGTAGGGCCCAAAGTCCGTCGGCAACTTTCTTACGATTTGCCATAGTTGCTCGTGAGTTTGATAGCCGGGGGAGACGCATATCTCGCTTACGCTCTGCCGTTGCAATATCCGGCGAATGCGCAATCGTTCCCGCTTCTCGCTTTGGATCTTCTCTTTCATATGCTCCGACTGTCAGTATTCCGAGGGCAGCAGAATGCATGTACTCCTCCTGTCAGACTCAGTGATAATCCAAATTCGTTCGCCGTTGCTAAGCGCGTAACTACTGAGAATTCTGAATCCATTCTTCAGGCTGAATTCGTTTTCCTTGCGGTCGTGTTCATCCAGATCGCCCCAATCCCCGTTTACATGCCTGGCGAGCAAAGAAGCCGGGGAAACCCCGGCCTCCTCCAGTGTTCGTAACGCACCCGGCGTAGCAACAACCCTACCGAGGGATAATGTCACGTCCTCGCTCCCTTCCCGGGGCTGCGCGGTTCCTGGGCGGTATCGGCCACCGTGACGTCCGCCGGGGCCGGAGCGGGCTCCTGAGGCGCGGAGGCCACTATTTCGGATCCGTGTGCCTTAGCTTCCCGCGCTTTCCGCAGACCCTCCGTAATGCGCAGTTTCGCATCGTCGGACATCGGCCTCCGCGTGGCGGCTGGAACGAGTTCGCCCGAAAGAATTGCCACACTGGTTGCGATGATTGCGAGTGCGGCCTGAATCTCCTTTCTCTTCGTTACCAGCTTTTCTTCTTCGGCGAGAACTGTGGCAAGGTTGGTTTCAAGTTCCCGCTTCTGCTTGGACAGCGATTCCGGAACGGCAACGGTGATTGGCATGAGGCATTTCTCCTTAGAGTCCGCCAGATAATGCGCGGCTGTTCGACTCTACGGAGTTCTTGATTGAAACGGGGTTCCCAAGGCCCCGAACTGAAAACATCTGCAACTAACACAGCGCGCCGCTAGCAGAGGTACTGCACCCGAGCCTCTTGCGATATGTCTCCCCGGCCCCACATCGCCGCAATGCATTCTCTGCAGATCATGTCAGCGGGTTCTGAGGCGGCGTCTTCTGGCGGCCATACTGGTACCAGGTAATCATGCTTTTCGCAGACAAGCTTCTGGCACTGGGCGCATGACCGCCAGTCTTCAGCCGAGCAAGGCCATATCTTATCTTCAGCGCAATTCGGATCTGTCGGCGCGGAGTCATCCATCGCCAAAGTCTCACCGCCCGTTAAAGCCTTCGCCACCGATAGGTTCCCATATCGCCAGACTCCACGCAGCTGTGAATTGGGCGTGTCGAAACGATGTCGCCTTGTCCTGCGAGCGTTCACCAGTGCAGCTCGCTCGATTCGGCCAGTACCAACGCATGTCGCACACTTTCCTGTTCCACCACACGCGCCGCACTGACACGCCATCGAATACTCACTTTCTGTTTTTGGTTCAGTCTCACCGCTGGACATCTATCAGCCAGACGTCGCCGGTACCGTGCGTCCCTCTAGCGAAGTGTCCCAGCACCCCTGCAAATCCTGCACACCCTCTCCCCGCCGCAAAAAGCGCAGTCTGGCTTTGTTTTATCGACCGTTCCGAATCCAGTGCCTTCTACCTTGCCGGTGCCGTGACAATTGGTGCACTTGCTGGTTCCGCCGCATTTCTTGCAAGTTGATGCCATATCAGATCCTCCATTTTCTGTGGGCGACTTTTACTCGCGCTCAGGCCTGCAGCGTGACGTAGCTTTCTGCGATTTAATGGTGGCTTCTAGTGCTCGACCCCGCTCGCAGTCGTGGGTGCTCGTGCCTGGAATCATGTCTGCTTCTGCTTGGATCGGGCCATTGCAGAGGAGACACCAACCGACCTTTTCGCCAGCGTAACTGGTCATGGCCGCAAACATCCCTTCCAAATTGTTCGGGATCTCAATCGGAACCCAGCCCTCTTTTTCATCGTTCATTGATCTTTCCTCATTCCTGATCCGCAACCTTGCGGTGGCCGTCTTGCGGAAATGACTCGCGTCGTGGTTGTGGATGACGCTGTTTCCAATGTGCTGATCCGAGAGCAATCGTGAGCTCTGTAGCCGGGAGTAGCTGTATCCCCCGCTGTACCTTCACTCAGAAATCCCAATCCGCTTCTTCTTGCTCCCTCTGGCTCTCGGACTGTGAAACGCGCAAAACGCATCGCCAGACTCACCATGAGGTGACGTCCAAAACGATTGGCCTGTTCTCAAGGTCACCAGACCAGCCGAGCAGGGCTGCATTCACAAAGACGGTGGACTTATTCTGTGCTACGCCATATCCCGCGTGCACATGCCCGAAGACATGGAGCCGAGGTTTCACACGCATTACGGCGTTCCGCAGCTGCGGGCAACCTCGCTGTTCATCCGAGCCCCGCTCACGGTCGCGTATGCCCAGCGGAGGGCCGTGGGTAACAAGAATGTCTGTGCTTCGCGGAATTGATGCGTATAGACTGGCCCGCTCTTCTGGCTTTGTATAACCGTGTGCAGAATCGTCGCACGTGACCGGCGACCCCCAGATGCTCAGGCCCAGCACCCTTACGCCCTCATTGATGAGCAACACCCCATTGGTAATCAAGGCGCGAAAGCTCGGGTCCTTGTGAAATGCGCGGTCGTGATTTCCGGGAATCACAACCTTATATGGATGGGGCAGTTCGCCGAGCCACTCGTTGAAGTCCCGAATCTTCGAGGTGTGGTTCCAGAAGGTAAAGTCACCAGCATGAATCATCAGGTCTCCAACCGGCACATTCAACTCCCGGTGCAGTTCGTGCGTATCGGAAATGCAGACAACCCGAACACGGCGAGGCGTGGATTGTGACCCAGTGGGATTCTCATTGCTCGCCATTATCGGTTCTCCCAATTGAGACAACCCGCTTCCATGTAGCAGCATATGAGGTTTGCCAATATTGCTTTGTGCGGGTCTATGTCATGGCCTCTGAGCCAAGGCAGGTCGTACGCTTCAGCTAGCAGCGGCCACCGTTCGGTTCGCCTCGCGATTACTGGGTCCGCAGAAGAGTAGAGCGCCACTCGACGGGCCATGTGCTGCTGCAACTCAGTATCCCCGGCATATGTCGGCAAGCTGATGCAAATTACATGCAGGTCGGAACGCACTTGCTCTTGCAACATTGCCGCTACCAAGCCTCCCAAGCTGATTCCGACAAGGAGCGCGCCCTCTGGTATTCCAAAGGTACGGAGATATTCAACAGACTTGCTCGGCTGAACATTTGGGTCCGCGTGCGGCAGAAGAGGACGCACATAGTACTGCGCCGGGCCACAGCGAATAAGTTCGGCCTCAAGCAGCATGACAGAGCCGTTCGGTGAGCCGCCTGTTCCGTGCAAGAAGTAAATTGCCGGACACTCAATTCTCGTCATTCGGACACCTTCGCACAAAGTTGTCTGCTGTGACTTTTTAAGTCAATGGGGCTTGGCGGGCGGAAAATAAGAGGTTCTCGCCCCGCATTATTGAACAACCGAAATTCCTGTGAATGGCGCATTCTCTTGGCCAATTTTGGTAGGGGTTTTCCGCTCACCGGATTCGAGCCTTGCGCGAATAGTTCCGTATCCGCAGTTGAGCGCGGCTGCAATCTGTCGCAGACTCTTGCCCGCTGCCTGCAGTTCCACAACGCGGTCAATGTCCACATACCGGGTTGGGCGACCAAGACGTTTTCCCTTCGCGCGAGCATGATTGATCCCGGCCTGCACACGTTCGACAATCAAGTTCTTCTCCAACTCTGCGACAGCGGCGACGATTGTGAAAATGGCCCTTCCGAGAGCCGATGTAGTGTCGATGCTCTCCATGTAACTGACGAAGCCAACGCCAAGCTCTCTGAACTCCTCCAGGGCAAGTAACAAGTGCCTGCAGGAGCGCGCAAATCTGTCAAATCTCCAGCAAATGACAGCCTCGATCTTCCGCTTCCTGGCGTCACCCATTAGCTTGTCAAGTTCAGGGCGCGAATTCGTTGCGCCAGAAACGCCTTGATCCACGTATTCGCGGAAAATAGTAAAACCACGGGCGGCGCAGTAAGCTCGGAGGTCCCGCAGTTGAAGCTCACAACTCTGGTCTCGGGTGCTGACTCTGGCGTACAGGGCAACGCGCATGGCTTGTTCTACGGGCGGAATTCATTAAGAGGTTAGAACGGGGGCTCATTCCCAGTCGTTCACAGTTGCGCTCAGTATGCCCAAGCGGAAAGAAGCCACTCGACTTTGCGATCAGAGTGCCGATAATCTGGTGGATGCTCTTAGTGGAACATTCAAGTCATTGTACGTGCCTGATCTTTCAAGTCTCTCGGTTCTTGAAGCCAAGCTTTACAGACCGCTTTTGTTTAAGAATTTGATCTTGCTCTTCGAACGCAAACTTCGCCAAGTCTGGATCTGCACTCTTGAGGGAACCGATTGATGCGTTGGTAAGAAACTTCACCCTGTTCAACATACTAGTGTTCGTTGTGAGGTTCAACTGGTTCAAGAGTCGTGAGATGTCGTTGGCTGCAAGAAGGCCAACCCTCCTACGATCTTCAAGGTGCCTTGCCAGTGCACTCACCTGAGCACTCTGGCTTTGATAATAATCCTCAACCCTAGAGACGTCCGCAGCGCGCCACAGCGTGTTCTTAAGCACCGTTCTTATGTAGTTACCATGTTGACGCGGTCTCCCGTGAGTCGCAAGCGCAAAGACCAGCGGCTCAAAAACCCCGACCATTTTTGGATCATCTCCAATCGTTCTACTGCATAGATCCTCCAATGCGTCCAAAGTTGATGGCTTGGGTCGCCATCTGCGCCACGCAGTGCTTAGAAGCGTGGCTAAGAGTCCGCCAGCTTCGTTGCCTGCCAAGTCCTTCGCCTCCAATATAAGATTTGCACTGGACTCATACAGCTGCATTGAACGGTCCGAGGAATCGAACTCTTTCCGAATGGCATGAATTGAATCGAAGCTATACTTTTGGTGAGACACAATGTCAAAGAGTCCAGAGGTGTCGCTAGGATTCAAATCTGGAATTCCAGCTATTTCTCCGGAACGATCATATTCGCCAGCCATGGCAACAAGGACATGTCGGAAATCCTCGTAAGCTTCGTAGGCCTGCAATATACTCCCGCTAGCCACCTTGGGATGAGCAATCGGAAATTCAGGCTTATCTCCCACCTTGTAGAGAACTACGCGGACGCGCTTGGAATCACCTGCAATTAGAGACGCAGCACTGAGCATGTCATTGATGTAGTCATCCGGAAACCCAAAGCCAATGACTGTCATTAGATATGCTGCCAGCATCGCATCGAGCTTAAACCGCGCGGCATCGAGAGTCATCGCCTGCTGTTTGCTATCACGCGTTGTGATGACAAGTGGCGGATTCTCGATGTTCCCATGGAGGTACAGCACGAATCCTATTCCCAGTCTGAGTGCTTCCGTAAGCCCAACGATATCCCTGGGCCAAATCAGGGGTTTGAAATTGGTGATTGCTGGGAGGAGCATATCCCAATTCGTAGTGATGATTCCACTGCTTCCGAGTCCGCGGATGGGGCTCGTGAAGTTGTGAAGATCCTGTCGACCAACAATTCGTGCTTGCTCGTCCCGAATGAGCGCGATGGTCTTCGCCTCGAGAGTCGCTCGGTTTCCGAGCAAATCACATAGCGTATCAGCTGCCTGATACTCATGCCCGGGCACCGATAGCATGTGATTGATGGTGGAAGCTCCGGACAAGTCAAGAGATTCCTTTGCGATTTGCCTAAAAATGGATGTCCATGAGGGCATTCCCAGCGAAGTTGAAAACCCGGAGCCAACAAAGAGGAGGCGGCGAGAATCTTGTATCGGACGCACCATATTCGAAACCCCTTCGAGTGAAGAGTCGCATGGAATACTTCGCCCAAGCTTCAGAATGCCGAAATGAAGGACGTACTCTTCTACGTTCTTACGAGACTGATTTGCGTTTGCGTGTTTACTCCTACGTGGAAACATGTGTGAACCTTCCAGCAAAGTCGGAAGTCACAGTTCGGGTGCATTTCTGGCTTTAGATAGCCAGAAATATCATAGCCGAATGGTTAGACCGTCTGCTCCTGCGGGCGCAGTGATTCGAAGCAGCGTGCGCTTGTCAACTTCGCGGATCTGCCGACCATGCGGAACCGGAGGAGGACTTGCGGCCGGAGACGCGGAGCAAAGGGCGGTGGGTTCATGACTTCGAGAACTTTCCCGTTACGACGCACCGCCACGAGCCGAGTCCAGAGGAACGGATATGCCTATGCCGGGGCGCACTGGCACTAGCAATCGGGACCGCGGTGATTCAGAGGGCGTGCCTGCATGCCTCCTGGCCGCCTTAGAGCGTCCGCTGCCCGGTCCGCAATGGTTCCCCAGCCAACGAGTTTCCACCCGTCCTCTCGGTGCCTTTTCGTAAAATGTCAGCTATGAGCGGATACGTCCCGATCTTACCCATCACCGATGAGCAGGTCATCGAGACCATGCGGGCGGAAATTGATAAGTCCGAATCGTGCGGGCCAAGGCGTGCCGTTGAGAAGCTGATCTTAGCAGCTCTCAGCAGCATTCCTTGGGTCGGCATTTTGGTGAGCGCGACGGCGAACACGAAATCCGAGGAGGAAGGAAAGCACCAAAATTATCTCCTGACGTTATGGGTAGAAGAGCACCGGCGGAGGCTTATCACGTTGGGGCAAACTCTTCAGGAAGTTCAATCCCGTTTCGAGAATTTCGGCGATGAAATCAACGAACGGATTCAAAGTGAAGCTTACCTGACCTTAGTGCGAAAGGCCTTTCGTGCGTGGGATCAGTCGGATACCGAGGAGAAGCGTCGGATGCTAGGCAACGTGGTCATAAACGCCGGAAGCACTAGGGCGTGCCCCGACGATGTGATCCGCTTGTTCATCGATTGGACGGCACTCTACAACGAGGTTCACTTCGCCGTCATCCGCGAGATATTCCACAACCCAGGCTCGACCCGCTTCGAAATCTGGTCGGCGATTTATGGCGAGCTACCCAGAGAAGATTCGGAAGAGGCTGACCTCTTCAAGTTCCTTATAAGGGATCTCAGCACTGGAGGGGTGGCCCGTCAGGAAAGAGACGTCAACAGCCTGGGCCAATTTGTGAGAAAGAAGCCGATGAAGAGACGTGGGATACCTACAACTCTCGAATCAGCCTTCGAGGACACGAAGCCATACGTGCTTACGCAGCTGGGACGCAAGTTTGTCCATTACACAATGAATGAGGCTATTACGCAGCTTTCTGGGCAACATCCTGAATAGATCGCGGCGCCATCTGTCACTCAGTCCATCCTTCTTCGTGGAAGTTGAAAACTTTACCCGCTTCAGTGATCCTACGGACCAAAGCCTCCGCATCAGAAGCCCGGAAGAATTGCTTCTCGAATTCCTCTGGAGTAAGGTTGGAGTTGAACACCAGCTGGCCATTGTTTTCGTAGATGGCATCAAAGAGCTCGAACACTTGAGCTGTCTTGAATTCAGTGTAGCGAGTCTTGTCTATTTCCTCCAGAAACAACCGGGGAGTCTTTCCGTCTCTTGCTGCCTTCTCGATGATACGGCGATTGACAGACGGTTCCTTCGCTGCTTTCCCGCCAACTTCCTTGCTGGTTGAAAAATTCACAAATTCATCCAACAGATACTTGGCTGACTTGCGCCAGATTGTGGGTTGGTGCGCTCCGTTGCGATCGGACCAGTACTTGGCTACATAATCCCACAGCACATTCTCATACAGCGCCACGCCATATGTCGTTTTCGAGGTTCCTGCCGGGCCAAAGAAGGCATAGCTCTGGTTGGGGTTGGCTTTCATGTACTCAATGATCTCTTTCTGCTTATCCAGCTTGAGACGGGATTTGGAACTAGGAATCAGCTGGCTAAGAAAGATGTCCACATCGTGGAGGGGTACATTCTTCCGAAGTAACATCCACCAGAGTTTGAGAACCTCACATCCACAAGTGAACTTGATCGGATAACCTTTGTCGATCCCCTCAGTGGCCAAGGTTCCATTAGTGAATGTTCCCTTACCTTCACACTTAGGGCATGTCATCAATCCAGTCAGAATTTGGATATGCTTGGGCGCTGCATGCTCTCTAATCATTTGGTCTCCTTTTTCTTAATCCACTTGCTGAAATGGCTGGTTGCTGCGATGGTCGAGTTCTTTTTCTCGGCATCCTTGGTATTCGGTTGAGCCCTAGAGATGGGAGCCTTTGTGTCGTAATGTCTCTTGATCTTCGGAAAAGCACTCGCGAAGTACGCAACCGGAAAGTCTGCATCTTTGATGAAATCAAACCACCTGTGCTTTTTATCCTCCTTGATCAGCTTGAGATATCGCTTGAGTTCCTCAACTTCATGAGTCAGGAGGAAAGGACGAGCATCTTCTACAGCACGAAGATAAACGGGAGACTGATGACTGACATCCGACTTGTCATGCTCCAACAAGCTATACAGAATCAATCGAGCTAACCTCTCCGGAGAAGAATTCTCAATGGAAGATGACGAAGATGATGTCTTGTCTCCCGACACAAGATCCGCAGGATCCAATCTATCTATCGATCCAGTTTCTCTTTCCGTTTTAAAGACCCGGTTAGGGGCCGTCTCTCGAACTTCTGAAGTATGCTTCACGGCCTTCGGAAGTTCGCTTACCGAACTTCTGAAGTTCGGATCGCGAGCTTCGCCCTCTGCTAGCTCTTCCATAGTGCCTGTGCTGTCAGGTTGGAACGCTTCGGCCAATTCCGGAAACTCCCAGAGATACCTGCTGGCGCGGCCGCTACGTTCAACCGAAATCCGATGCCCCTTCAACCGTTGCAGGCTCTCAGACAGAGCAGTCCTGCCCAAGCCCGTGCATTTCATGAGCCGCTCATAGCCAGGGCAGCAGAGTCCAGTCTTATGGTGCTTGTGATGAGCGAGGGCGGCCCACACGAGGACGTCAGTGGGAGTGAGCGCAGGGGAGCCTCGCTCCGGAGATTGCTCCCGCGCGACTGACTCCCGATACGCAAGGTCGAACACCTGGTAGACGTCCTTGAAGGCCATTGGCTCACGGTTCCTACGTTTCTTCGTCAGCGCGTCGGTGGTCGAGGGGCGCCAGAACACGACGGCTGGTGATTGTCGGGCTTCCGTCGTGCCCTATTCCGCGCTTTCACAAACGAACGTTGGGTCCTCAGATTTCCCAGCCCTGATGTCCGAGAGAAGCTGGCGCTGTTCGGCAATCGGCAGCTTCTTGACCGCCTCCGTGAAATCGCTCATCAGGTGGAATATGGAAAACGACAGGCTAGGATCGGCGGCTATGTGGCGAGCGGCGGCCATCCAGTCATACCCGATTAGCTTGAGCACCTTGGGAAGGAGCGGCGGCGGGCAACGAGGGCCGCCACGGTGAAGAACCTGAATCTCCATCCAATCGGTGACGAAGCGGGACGGGCCGTGAAAGAAGTAAGGGGCCTCACGGACCCAGGCCGCCAAAACCTTTGGGTCAAAGCGCAGAAGCGGCTTTGCCGCTGTCCCGATTCGTATTGCCGGGATTTCTTTTCCACGTGCCCAGCGATAGACCGTGTCATGATTCAAACCGAAAAGCTCACAGACTTGGTGAACGGTTAAAAGGCCTTTAATGGTTTCAAGGTGGTCGGCAAAGCTGCTGTTGTTCACGATGTCTCCAGAAGCGAGGATCACATTTACGCAACGGTAGGCTTGCGTAGTTCGCTAACCTTGAGACGCGTAGTTCAATTGCCTGTTCATCGGCGAGACCCAGAGCGAGAGGGCACGGAACGGCGGATTGCTTGCCGCTCCGCGCCGGTTAACAGGTGCTAACCTACAACACCCGCAGCAGGGCATACACTCATCATGTTTTCGCGCAAATAGAAGACGAATGAGATGCGGTTAAACTCGCCCTCTGTTCCGATGATCGGCAGGTTCGCATGCACCTCGTGGACATCGCAGAGCAATACGTCTTGCATCGTGAAGTCCACCGCGATCCGGTATCTTGGAAACCCAAGCTCCCCACCGAGAAATGCTCCTGCAGCCAGGACCGTCAATGCACCGAAGCCGCTATGCAAATCGCCTTCGTCCATGTGCGCGGCGGTTCGCCAATTTCTGTTGATTGTGATTGTTGTGAAGGGTGTTCCCTCGATTACGAAGTTCTGATCGATGAGACTTGCTGCCGCAGCCTGCACAGCATAGAAGCCCGGGAGATAATCGTGGAAGACCTCGGCGACCTTCCGGGTGAGGGGAATGAATTCCATGTGTTCATCCCAATGCTGCTTGGAAAACGACGTCAAGCGACAATTCATTTTGCCGTCTGGATGTCGGTCGGCAACGTAACCCGCAATTCCATCCTTGGCACCCTCCAAATGGGGCTGGAAGGCCACTTCATACCGCTTGCCTTTGGAGCCGTCCTTGCGCGTTCTGGGCTCCATATACGAACCGGCGGCAATAGCACGGGTGCCGCCGGCGATAGGACGAGTTGCTACGCGCAGTGCGACCGGATGAGCAGCCATGCAAAACTCGTAGGGGATAATGTTCTTGATCAGAAGATAGAGTGGCGTGCCGTCAGGCTTCAGACCAATTTCGCTTTCCGTCACAATGCAGTCAACGTCTGCAGGGGTAATTAACGTGGGCCGATTGGTGAGGTCGAGAGCCTCTTCCGCACTCATGGCGGGAAGGAGGCGTCGAATCGGGAGTGTTCTTTGCATAAAGAGAGCCTCTGAAGGGCGGCCATCATTGCGCCGTTCCCTACAGAGGCCCAGGTAGACAAAGTTCTATTTAATTGTCAGTTCTGTTTCGCTAATCGCTTCTCTACGAGACCGCCGAAACGGAAACCTCATCGGTGGCTACTTCCGAGACGACCGGCTTGCGCTCTCCGGCGACAGTCGAATCCTGTAGAACGTCGTGTTCGTCATCAAAATCCAGCAGCAGCTTGCGCCGGGGCTTGGCAGGCGGCTTGGCTACAGGCCCTGAGAGGGAGACAGCGTTCAACTCAGACAAAGCTGATCCGTTGGCGGCAATCGGCGCAACGGAAGGCTCTGAAGCCGACGGGGGATTCACTTCTTCCTCAAGGGCACCAGGCTCGGTGTCCGCAAGCGCCGCCGCGACATTGGAGATCGAAGCGTAAATGTTGCGCCGTTCAGCTGCCGGGAAGAACCGCCCGTAGTTGAGGATGACGGGACGGAATACCTCATCGACAGGTACCCGCGGACTCTGTTGAGCGAAGGCAAACAGGAAGGGTTCTTCCGTCTTCTGCTCAGGATGATCGTTGAGGAACTGCAAGCAGATGGATCGAAGCTCGACGACCGACTTCACTGGAACTGGCTGAGAGGCGACGAGAGGGAGCTTGGGCTTCCGCCGCTTGTTTCCGCTCTTGCGCTTCGAAGACTTCGCAGTTGCGGGCTTGGGCTCATCTGGAGGGTCGAGGCGCGCCAACAACGCCTCAAGTTCCGACTCTGCGGGAATCCTTCCTTTCAACTCCTCATTGATAGCACGCAGAATTTTTGCGGTCCTGGGCTGAAGCAAGTCGATATCCGCGTGTGCAGCGGCCTCGGAGAGATTCGAAGGCGCGTCCCGCGAAGTGCGCGAGTTTTCCGCCCAGTTGAACGCGCTCCTGCGGTTGACCCCAATTGAGAGGCAGTACTCTTCCCAGTTGAGTGCAGGCCCGCCATCTTCGATCACCAATCTTCCACCGGCTTCCTTGATACGGGTGCGCATTTCATCGAGCGCCTGTCCCAAAGCACGCCGGTAGCGATTGAACGACAACCCGTAATTGCGAACGTGGGCATTCAGTTCCTTAATTTTGTCGTGTAGTTCCGGGATGGTCATCATTTTAAAGCTCTTCGGGACAGGGGCAAATTTGCCCGGAGCCCTATTCGATGACGAACTTGATTTTGCATCGTTTGACGCGTCTGTTGACTCGATCCGTGCTGCCATCGCGCCAGGCTGGACGCTGGGGGCTTCCTCTGCAACCGTGAACTCTTCTTCTGCAACATCCTCTACAGCCGTGAAATCTTCTTCGATCGCGAGCGATTGCGGCTCGGAAGAAATCGTGTGAATTGACTTGATTTCATCCTCTTGCCCGTTGACGATTGGTGCGCTGTTCGCGTGCCCTTTTTCAAAAACGACAGCCACATTGTAGGTGGCTTCCGTTTCGGCATTTGCCTTTTCGCCACTCATCTTCTTCTCACCGTTGGAATGGCTAGCTACTTTATTTGCGGGAGTAGTTCTGACTATTTCCTTCGGTTCGTAACCGATCTCGCTCATGTGCGACTCCTTGCCTACGGTTGATGTTTTCCGTGCCACTGTTCTTTCCTCTCACTCAGCATCCTTCTAAGCGAACTTCGGGGCTTTGGATCTACCGGACCTGCCATCCGAGAGAATCTGGCAGTGTTCAGCGACCGGCAACCGTTTCACTGCCTCCGAGTCGCACATACCAACAGCAGATAAACCCGCCTCAATACCTTTCTCTTCGCTGAGCCAAACCTGAAAATAGAACGCGCCGAATAGGTTCGATCTGGAGACAGTCGAGATTCTGACTGGGGACTGAATCCGGGCTGGGAGAGGGAAGCGGCTCCACGATCTATGCGAAGGCATTTGAACCCAGGCGGACGGAACACAGACATTTCCTTCCAATGGCAACAGTCGATGGCTACAATTCCCACATGGCAGAGCGCAAGAAACGGCAAAGAGGAAAGTCGATCCCTAACGACAGGCGCCGCATTGCACAACGGCTAGTCGGTGAGCGGCTGGGCATTGAGCGCGGGTGGGAGGACAGTGCTTTGGCACCTGCCACCTTCGGTGATCTTCCGGATTTCGGAGAGCCAAAGCTATCGCCCGAAGAAGCCAGCAAAATCGAAGCATTCATCGCGAAGTTGATCGATCTCGGCTGCAACCGATATGTCGTATATTGGTGCATTCAAGAACTGCTTACCGATGCCGACCGCCTTCGTGGTGGAGGAGGGGCAATGGCTACTCGCGAAGACATGGCCGGACTCAGTAAGAGAATTCAAGGCGCTGAGGAGTTGATTCGGAGATATTCCAAAGAGCTTTTATTGGTGGCGGAAGCGTGCCCAGATGAGCATCCTCTTCGTAGCGGGTGGGAAACGTTTCCAGCGCCGATTCCTGCGGAGACAATGCATGACCTTCTAGACCATCTGACCTGGGTCAAAGGTCTTGCTGAAGCTTGGAAATCACCGAACGTGAATTCTTTAATGAAGAACAAAGGCCTACTGTATTTGCTTGCGTATGCTTTGCTTCACTCCGAGGAGCGACTCGAACCGAAAACGGGAAAGAAACAGCAAAAACCCTCAACGCAGCCGCCGCCATACAGGCTGGCGCGAGAAAGAGCAAACATCGTTGCGGAGATTGCATTCGCGTATCGCTGGAAGGGCACTGAAGAAGAGGACCCCCGACGGCATTACGATAAAAGCTATAGCGCCGAGGATTTGCAGGACAAACTGCAGGACTTTTGTACTGAACACCCAAGTCTTTTCAAGAATATGTTGAGCTTACTGGAAGCATTAGAAAGAAATTCTACCGAACTTCCGCGATAGCATGACTTGTTCGCTGGCGAGTCTGACACATGCAGCACCATCACTATGTGAACTTGATGCGCTCTCCCTTTGCGCCAGCTGAGCTTTCGCGTTTCCGCAGAAGGTTGATTCAGCGGTCTGTGCCGCTGCTACCTCCCCAATCGTCCCAGCTAAGGTTTGTATCTGATTTTCTGTCCTATCCATCGGACCAGCCAACTGTACCGTGTCCCAGACATGATTTCCGTCTTCTGGGTCTGGGCTACCCACGAGTTTTGAAGGTCCCCTTCAAAACTCGGAGTCAGTCGCCCTTGAAAATCTCGACTTCCTCCGGATCGGTCTTGGCCAGCCAGGCGCATCATCATTTCATCGCGGCGAAGTAAGAGCGCAGGAAGCAGAACGGCCGCGCAGGACGTTCATGACAGCAACGCCATCCGCGAGCGGCGGCAGTTCGTCCAGGACTTCTCAATGCGACCATCACGCAACTTTAACTGTTCGAAGAAAGGAACCAACAATGAAACTCGGCATGGAAGAGGCTCGTGAGTTAGCCGAACTCACGGATCGGATTGTAGCCAACTTAAGGGCCATCGACGATGACGGTTCAACCGAAGATAGCCTCAAGGAGATGCTCGACACCACGGAGCGTATCGTGAGCGGCTTGCAGACCGTTGAAGAGTACCAGGCTGCGTAAGTCTCTCCCAACTAATCAAGACATGAGAAGGCAGAAATGAGGCTGACACAATAAGTCGCCAGGGGAACTCGGCCGATTTACTCAAAGCTGAGATTCGGCAACTACACCGAAACGGGAGTTAAAGGTTCCTCGCCAGAAAAAGGTGATGGCTGCTCGAGAATCGGCGATGTGATTGATGGAGGACAATCGCCGGGCGTTCTCAATGTCCATCGGGATGAAAGCATTGAATTGTTTTAGTCCGATAGGTTACCCCCGACAACAATCCCGATACGGGGCGCTGAGGGAAACCGGAAAGAGGGAGCATATGGATCGAATGACAACCGAATTCAATAAGGCAATTAATGAAGGCTATCGGAATGGCAACGCAGTGATTGTTTTCAGCAGTACCGGCGACCTGCTGCATGGCCGCGAAGAGCTGGAAGCCTCTGTGCAATCCGGGAAGGACATCTTAGGCCATGTCATCTACGGCATCGACCGCGAGGCCTGGAACCTGAGCGAGTGGCCTGAAATTCTTGAGGCTGCGCGGCAGGTCTTCTATTCTAAAGAGATTTAACAAGCACACTGGTGCAGCGCGCATCGCCTGCACATCACCCTACTAGAAAGGATTTTCACAATGGCAACGATTCAGATACCGACTCCCACGGCTAAAAAGCGCGTTAGCACCAGCTATGGCGACTACAACCCTCGCCGGATGAGCAAGCCGTGGATTGCTCGGATAACAGCTTGGCCCGTTGGCGGAAACCCTGTGCTTGAGTTTGGTTCCTATGTCGGCGATGCCAACGGTGGCGAAGTCGAAATCATGGCCAAAATTGGTGACATCATCCGCGATGGTCAGAAGGACTACCGTGGGCACGACTCTATCAATGACTGGTCGGTAGTTGATGTAGATTACACGCTCCTGCGCATCAATCAGGTGGACGCGCGGCACATGTACGCGGCGGCGCAAAAATAGACCTCACGCCGCTTCGTGGCAGAGTAAAAGCAGACCACCCCGCCAGACTGAAGTTTCACAGAAAACAGGTTTCTTCTGAGGTTCCGAACGAGGTTCGGTGACGATAGGATTCGTGTTTTCTGTGGGACACCGGAGGGATGAAGAAGGTCGAACTGTACGCGAGGGTTCGGCGGTCGGTGCTGGTAAAGGGATGAGCCGGCGGTCGGCAGCGCGGGAGTTCGGACTGGCCCGCAAGACTGTAAGCAAGGTGCTTGGCTACTCCTTACCGCCGGGTTACTGGCGCCTTCTTGCTATTGTCTTTGGCGTGAAACCTGACGGAATTTTTGATGGCATTGTCAGAAACAGTCAGCGTTCCGACGTTAAGTAACGTACCCATCACCGGGCAGGCAGTCCACCGTTTGGCCCCAACCGCAAATCACAGAAAGGTGACTATGCCAAAGACTACAAAGTACGAGCGGGAACGTAGGAAGCAGCTGGAGCAGCAGTTTGACCCGTGGGTTATGTGGCACAGGTGGGTTGATGCTTCAGACGATTGGGCAGCACGTCTGAGCTTGGAAGAGATCAACGATGGCCTCAAAGAACTTGAGCGGAGGCGAGAGCAGGACCTATTGGAAGCCCATCAGGAGTTCGATGAGTACCGCTTGAGCCGGATGACAATGCGCCTGTCACTAGAGGAGGAGCTTGAAAAGCGCATGTCTGCCTTCCAGCCCGCAAGCCCGGTGTCCAACTAACCACACCAGGGCAGACTGCCACTGCGCAAGCCCGGGGACGATGCCTTCGGCCTCTTTGAAACTCCACGCCTATTCTGGGCCGACCGGCCATGTACTTTACCGTGCTTATCACTCAACCTTCGCAGGGACTAAGGCGCCATGAGCGAGCCATTGACCAGACGTTAGCTCGCCGTGCAGCGAGAGGCAACCACAAACCGTTTGATCCCGGAAAGACACTTGAGCCGAAGTTCCGATCCGTTCTGTCTTCGCGTCGCAAGTTTGAAGCCGCAAAGAAAGACGTCAGGACCATTCCCCACCAAGCTGGATTGGAAACAGTTGTCACCTGGCTGACCGATGGTAACCGTTTTCGCGGGATCCTCCGTGGAAACATTGGGGCAAAATAATATGACGGAAGCCTACATTAGCGCCGAAGAAGCAGCGAAGCTCATGTGCTGTAGGCCACGTCACGTCACCGATCTGGCCGCCAGCGGCCAGCTTATCGGCTACCCGATTGGCTTCGGTTCAACACGCCGGATGTGGCGGTTCAAGACGAGCGATATCCAGAAATTCCTGGAGGACAGGCGCTCCGTGTTTACTTCTGCCTCGCGAACGCGTATACCCGCTCGAAGGCAGCCTTCTACGTCGGAGAGGAATTGACGATGCAGAAGGGAACATTACGCAGGGAAACTCGCAGGAGCGGGGACGTGTGGTGCTTACGGTTCTACGCCATCCGGGCGCTGGATAACCGAAGGGTCGAGCGGACATTGGTCGTAGGACCGTGTTCGCAACTCCAAAAGGAAGAAGATGCTCGCAGGGAAATGGACCGCAAGCAGCTGCTCCTGTACATCAACCAACCGGACCAATATCAAGGTCCCATTACCTTTGGCGATCTGGCCAGACGCTGGGAAGCGCACGAGCTGGTGCCGGAAAACAGCCGCAGGGCGAACAGCACAAGGAAGTCCTATCAGATGTACCTGAAATTGCACATTCTGCCGCGATGGGAAAAACAAGTGGTCGAGGACATGAAGCCTCTACCCATCGAGGATTGGCTCCGGGAACTGCAAGCCAAGCGAGGTCTGGCAAACGGTACCGTGGTTCGGCTCCGGCAAATCTTGAAGTTGGTCATCGATTGGGGCGTGAAGTACGAGATGGTTCCCAAAGACACCGATCCGCTCAAGCACGTTCAGTGGTCGTCGGTTTCGGAGTATGAGCCGAAGGTGATCGCGCCCTCGCAAGCCGGAGCGATCCTGCGTCATCTGAAGGCTCCCGCCTCGACCATGCTCTTGTTGCTGGCGGGAACCGGAATGAGGGTGAGCGAAGGTCTAGGTCTTCGCTGGTCAGATATAGACCGAAAGGAGGGGGTGCTTTCTATTAAAAGAAGTTGGACAGCTGCCAAACTTGGGAAAACAAAAACCAAGGCCAGCCGCTCGACGCTCCCGCTGATTCCGGTCCTGGCTGAACATCTTCAGAAGTGGCGCGACGAAACGCTGTTCAACGGAGCCGAGGATTTTGTCTTCCCAAGCGAGGTTCGGGGAGGGAAGATTCCTCGGAACGGGGGGATGCTTCTCAAGGATTACGTCATTCCAGCCGCTGTACGAGCCGGGGTAATCAAGACCGGTGAACGGGTGGGGTGGCACGCGCTACGGCACGGGTGTGCCAGCTACCTGGTTTCCTCCGGCCTGAATCCAAGCACGGCACAGCGGATGCTCCGGCACGCCAATGTGTCGCAAACGCTGCAAACCTACACGCATGCCAGCTCCAGTGATCTAGCTCAGGCGCAGGACGCCGTCATGCGGGAAATTTTGACGTCCAAGAATACGGGTGGAGAATACGGGTGTGGGGAAGCGGCATAAAGATGGGCTAAACCATTCAGAATCAATGGTGAGCTCGCTGGGGCTCGAACCCAGGACCCACGCCTTAAAAGGGCGTTGCTCTACCAACTGAGCTACGAGCTCGTTCAGGCCGCTGTTTCAAAACTACCACAGAAGAGGGATGAATCGAG
>Ga0182030_10001350_pt1 | contig 50439 bp, 47 predicted proteins | sample 812S3MmetaG_FD_121299 | JGI IMG/M metagenome (GOLD analysis project Ga0182030, IMG submission 121299) | Permafrost microbial communities from Stordalen Mire, Sweden - 812S3M metaG (Illumina Assembly) | ecosystem: Environmental > Terrestrial > Soil > Wetlands > Permafrost | place: Sweden... | reverse complement strand
TGCTCATCTCCGACGACGATGCCGAAGCGCGGACCCTGTTCTTGCCGCAAGTCGCGCGCGAAGTCGACCGCATGATTCGTCTGGTCGAGGACCTGCTGGAACTGGCCCGCTCGGAGTCGGGCAATCTGCTGCTCCGGCGCGAGATCTTCGACCTCACCGAGGTCGCGACGTCGGTCGTCAATACGTTCGCGCAGCGTTCGAGCGCGGCCGGCATCGAGCTGGACCTCGAGGCGCCCGAAGAAGTTTTTGTCGACGCCGACCGAAACCGCCTCACCCAAGTCGCCCTCAACTTGCTCGACAATGCGATCCGGCATACGCCCAGCGGCGGGACGGTTACTGTTGAGGTGTCCAGTGAAGGGCGGAACGCCTTGTTGCGCGTGCGTGATACCGGACGCGGGATTCCCTATCACGACTTACCACATATTTTCGAGCGCTTTTATGTCGTCGACCGGTCCCGCTCACGCGAGCACACGGGCACCGGCCTCGGTCTTTCAATCGCGCGGCATCTGGTGGAAGCGCACGGCGGAAGCCTAGCCGCGCACTCGATATATGGCCGCGGCGCGACGTTCGTTTGCCGGCTGCCGCGTGTCGCTGACGCATCCGAAGCGAGGAATTTTGCCGAAGATTAAGGCAAGCGCCGGCGGCGGTAGGTGCGTCCGGAGTGTCGCTCTCACGTGCCGTGGTAGGCACGTAAGTAACTGGATGCTTGCCAATCCTAAATTTACATTAAGAACAGTCCTGCAGGACGACCATATGCTACGTTTTCCCTGATGCGTACAGCGTACCATGCCGCCTTAAACGACACGAGAATGGCGGTTTTGCGCCTCGGGGCCCTTACCGTTGACGCCGTCCGGTCGTCCTATCGCGCGCTCGAGCGGCGTGATGCCTCCCTAGCGGCGCGCGTGGTTGCCGGTTACGACGAAATCGACAGCATGCGGCGTAACATCGAAGCCGCGTGCATCGAATTGCTGTGGAAGCAACAGCCGGTCGCAGGCGAATTGCGAGCCGTGGCCGGCATGCTGCAAATCGCCACCGATATCGACCGCGCCAATTACTATGCAGTTGATATTGCAAAGGTTGCAATCACGCTTGACGATCTCCCAAGCCGGCCCGCTTCGCTGGAACTCGGGCAGCTTGCAGAGGCGTCGCTTGGGATGCTCGATGACGCCGTGCGCGCCTACCGCGAAGAGACGCCCAAGGTGGCAGACCAGGTATTGGCGCGGGCGGACGAGATCGACGTGCTCTACCGATCAGGCATACAAGCCTTGGAACGAGCGATGGCCGCGGACACCACCGTCATCCCTGCCGCAACGAAGCTGCTATTTACGTTGGGGAATCTTGAGCGCGTGGGGGATCGGGCTCAGAACATCGCTTGGAAAGTCAAGGAAGTCTATGAGCCGTAGTTGTCCGGCACGGTGGCCTTAATCTAGTCTTTAAGAAATCTTGCTATGTTGTCGGCGTTTTCATCTCCGCCGTAATTATTTGTAGAAAGGGACCCGTTTTTTATGTTTCGGATGACGCGAGGCCGATTGTTTGCCGCCCTGGCCGGTACGCTAGCGGTAGCCACTGCCGCATTTCCCGCTCTTGCAGCCACGCAGCTCACAGGAGCCGGTTCGACGTTTGACTACCCATTTTTTTCTAAAGCGTTCTACCAGTACAGCCAGAACAACTCGGATGTCACCGTCAATTACCAATCAATCGGCAGCGGCGGCGGCATAGAACAGTTCACGGCCAAGACCGTCGACTTTGGGGCCACCGACGTCCCAATGACGTCGCAAGAGGTGCAGCGGGCCGGCGGCGGCGTGCTCCAAGTCCCGATCGCGCTCGGCGGTGTAGCACTGACGTACAATCTTCCGAGTGTGAAAGCACTCCGCTTGACCCGGGAAAATGTTGTCGACATCTACCTTGGCAAGATCACCAAGTGGAACGACGCAGCGCTGAAGAAAACCAATCCAGGGGTCGCCCTCCCGGACCTGGCTGTCATCCCCGTGAATCGCTCGGATGGTTCAGGCACGACGTACATTTTCACCGATTTTCTGAGCACGGTCTCGCCGGAATTTAAGACGAAAGTCGGCGCCGGCAAAAGCGTCCAGTGGCCGGCAGCGGGTTCGGTGGGTGGCAAAGGCAACGAAGGGGTTGCAGGCTCTGTCAAACAAACGCCAGGCGCGATCGGGTACGTTGAGTTGGCGTACGCGCTCGAGAATAAGATGGAGCAGGCGCTTGTTCAAAACAAGGCAGGCAAGTTTGCGATCTGCACCACCGTCGGCGTTAAGGCCGCAGCTGCGACCCGCCCGGACGTGAATGCGACCAACTTTTCGATCGTCGATGCAGCCGGAGCCGATTCGTGGCCGATTTCCGGCTACAGCTGGGTCGTCGTCTATCAAAGCCCCCAGGACAAGGCGCGTGCCAAGATGACGAAGGACGTCCTAGCATGGACCGTGACGAAAGGCCAGGCGATCGCCGGAACCTTGGATTACGTCCCCCTCCCTGAAAACGTTCAGGCGACGGCGATGAAAACTCTCAACCAGATCAACCTCTAGGCGCAATATCGCAGGACTTGAGCCGCTGTGAACCCATGGGTTCCGCGGCTCCTCCTATTTCTCAGCATCATCCGAGAGAGGATGCGTTAGCAGGCTCCCATGACCCCGACAACCCCGACGAATCCACCGATAACACCGGCAGCCTCGGCCGGTCGAGCTGACCGTGCGTTCTTCATAACGCTGTGGGCAGCGGTGACGATTTTTACTGCGACTGCCGTCGGATTGTTCATCCAGTTGGTCAATGGATCGTGGCAATCGCTGACGACATTCGGCTTCGGCTTCATCGTCGACAGCCAATGGAATCCGGTTACCGGACATTTCGGTGCGTTACCGATGATTTACGGAACGGTTGTCAGTAGCTTCATCGCGATCGCCTTCGCGGCCGTGATCGGTATTGGGGCGGCGACGTACCTCGCCGAATTCGCTCCGAGGCAGATCGCGGACCCGCTGGCTACTCTCGTCGAGCTTCTCGCCGCTGTCCCGAGCGTCGTCTACGGGCTATGGGGCCTCTTCGTGCTCGTACCGATCCTTCGTGCATTCGTAGACCCATTTCTACAAGCCCACTTTGGCTTTCTCCCGATCTTCACTGGTCCGATCTACGGCGTCGGCTTACTGACCGCCGGCATCATTCTCGCGATTATGATTTTGCCCACGGTTAGCGCAATATCGCGCGACGTCATACGTGCCGTTGGCCGCGAACAGCGCGAAGGAGGCATCGCCCTCGGTTCCACGCGGTGGGAAACTACGTGGCGCATTGTTCTTCCCGCAGCCAGAACAGGAATTTTCGGTGCATGCGTCCTGGCACTCGGCCGCGCGCTTGGAGAAACGATCGCCGCCACGATGGTCATCGGTAACAAATCGGTTATTGCTGCTTCGCTCTTTGCGCCGTCGTATACGCTTTCGAGTGTAATCGCCAACGAATTCACCGAGGCGACCAGCGACATCTACATCAGTTCGCTCATTGAACTCGGCCTGATACTTTTCATTATAAGTTTCATCGTAAACGGTGCTGCACGGCTGCTTGTAAACAGCGTCTTTAGCCGAAACGAGGGGCGATGATGGTCACGGCGGAACCTGCGCATATGGCTGGGGTGGTAGGCAAGAGAGATCCGGGCGTTACCGCGCGTTACATCGCCAGCAACGCATGGATCGGTTTTACGATACTGTGCATCCTTATCGCGGCCGGCGCCCTCATTGCGATCCTCGGCTACGTTGCGCTGCAAGGCGCCTCAAGCGTCAACTGGGCCTTCATAACCGCTCTTCCCCGCCCAGTCGGCGTAACCGGTGGCGGCGTCGCAAATGGCATCGTCGGCAGCCTCATCATCGTCGGTATAGCAACCATGATGGCCGTCCCGATCGGTGTGTTGACCGGTGTCTACCTGGCGCTCTTTGGCCGAAACGCTTTCGCGGAAGCCCTGCGGTTGCTTGCAGACGTACTTGCGGGAATTCCGAGCATCGCGATTGGGCTCTTCGCGTACACGTTGTTCGTCGCACCCTTCAAGCATTTCTCGGCAGTTTCCGCTTCGGTCGCCTTCGCCATCATTATGTTGCCGCTCATCATCCGGACCACTGAAGACGCTGTGCGCACCGTTCCGCGGGCCATCCGGGAAGCCGGTTTTGCGCTTGGGCTTTCGCAGTTTTCAACAACGGTAAAGATCGTGCTACCCGCTGCGCAGGGCGCGATCCTGACGGCTGTTCTTCTCGGCGTCGCTCGGGTCACTGGCGAAACTGCGCCGCTGCTCTTTACGGCTTTCGGTAGTCAATTTTGGGAATTGAATCCGACGCACCCGATGGCGGAACTCTCGTTACAAGTCTTCACCTACGCAATCTCCCCATACGACGACTGGCATCGGCAAGCGTGGGCCGGAGCATTGCTGCTTACTCTGGCCGTTTTTGCACTCAATCTCCTAGCACGTGCTGCACTACGATTGGGGCGGCGATGAACCCGCAATACGCCCTTGAAGAGCGCGATGTCTCCGCCGACGTCGTTGCCCTTGAAACACGTGATTTATCCGTTTTCTACAAGGGAAAGAAACTCGCGGTTGCAGATGTGTCGATGTCGTTTCCCCGTAATGCCATTACGGCGTTGATCGGACCCTCGGGAGCCGGTAAGTCCACTCTTCTGCGCGCGCTCAATCGGATCCACGAACTTGCCGTTGATGCAAGCGTTGAGGGCGCGGTGTTTTTTGGCGGCCATAACATATACGAGCGTGGTGTGGATGCAGTGGCCGTACGGCAGCGAATCGGGATGGTGTTCCAGCAGGCGGCACCCTTTCCGACAATGTCGATCATCGACAACGTTACGGCTGGATTACGCCTCCGGGGCATACTTAATGGCCGGAAGCCGCTGGATATTGCTGAAAAGGCCCTCCGTCAAGCAGTACTCTGGAATGAAGTCAAGGACATTTTGAACCGTCCCGGCATTTCGCTATCGGGTGGTCAACAGCAACGGCTTTGCATTGCGCGTGCGCTCGCGGTCGAGCCGGCAATCTTGTTGCTCGACGAAGCGACCTCGGCACTCGATCCGATATCGACGCTGCAAATTGAAGAACTCATGCAAGAGTTGGTGAAGGACTATACATTGATTGCGGTCACCCACAACATGCAGCAGGCGGCGCGCGTGTCGGACTTCACGGCCTTCTTGATGGGTGACGACCATGGCGTTGGACGTTTGATCGAAGTCGATCGGACGAACACCATCTTCACCAAGCCGCATGACAAACGAACAGAAGATTACATCACGGGCCGCTTCGGCTGATTTCTTGAGGACGTCATAACTTGAGGAATTTAACGTGATCAGTGAACAGCCCAATCCCGTGACTGGCGAGAATTACAAAGTCGTCGCGGAAGATGTGGACGTCTATTACGGGACTTTTCACGCGATTAAGAACGCGACTCTTCAGATGAAGGAGCACGCGGTAACAGCGCTCATTGGGCCTTCCGGCTGCGGAAAGTCGACTTTTCTGCGCGCCATCAACCGCATGCACGACATGACGATCGGCGCCCGCGTTACAGGCAGCATACGACTCGATAATGTGGACGTGTACGCTCCCCACACCGACCCGATTGACATACGGCATCGAATTGGCATGGTCTTTCAACGGCCGAATCCATTTGCCAAAAAGATCTACGATAATGTGCTTTATGGGCCGATGGTTTTCGGCGAACGCAATAAGGTCAAACTTGACGAAATCTGCGAAACATCTTTGCGGCGAGCTGCTCTCTGGGATGAAGTTAAGGATCGGCTGAACGATTCTGCTTTGTCCCTTTCCGGTGGGCAGCAGCAGCGTCTTTGCATCGCGCGTTGCCTCGCTGTCAACCCCGAAGTCATTTTGATGGACGAGCCGGCCTCAGCGCTCGATCCGATTGCGACATCGAAAATCGAAGACTTGATTGAACAACTTAAAAACGACTTTACCGTTGTGATTGTCACGCATTCGATGCAGCAGGCGGCGCGCATTTCGGAAATTACCGCATTCTTTCACCTCGGTGAGATCGTCGAGGTTGGAACCACCCAGCAGATCTTTACTAAGCCGCGAGAAAAGCGCACCGAGGATTACGTCACGGGTCGCTTCGGGTAGTCAAAGATAGCCCTGTTGCAGCAGCGCGAATGACGTCCACCGAACGGCACGCATTCTTGCACGGCACGGTTTAACGGGCTAGATACGGGCTTGCCCGACACGCGAATCCCCTAAACCGTCACCATCAGTTTGAGATCGTGGCGCTGGAAGATGCGGTGGTCGGGAACGGTGACACGCTCGTTTGAGAGCGTGTTTTGTTTGGTGCGCACGACCACGTCGTAAGTCCCCGGCTTGATCGCGTGGAGGATGAAGGCGCCGAACTTATCGGTCTGCGCGGCGTAGGTCTGCTTGCCGGGTCCACCGTAGAGCGGCGTACCCGGCGGGGACACGAGCGTGGCGGTCACGGCGGCGTCGACGAGCGGGTGACCCAGCCGATCGGTCAGGTAGCCGCCGATCGCCGAGGCCGGGACGCCGTCGTTGGCGTCGTCTTCGCCCGGAACGAAGGCGCGCAAGATGCGTTGCGTGTGTCCGGCCAGCACGCCGATGCCGCGTAAGGTGAGCGAGAGTTCGCCGCGGGCGGAGATGACGAGGTCGAACACGCCTTGGGGAAAATCGGCGCGGAACTCGCCGCGTGAGTCCACGTCGACTTGAACGATTCCGCCGCCGATGACGCACGTGACCCGCGCGTCCGCCAGCGGGACGCTCGAGCGGCGATCCACCAGCGTGCAGAAGAGCGTGCCGTGCGTGCTGGGAGCCGGGGAGGTCATGCGCTTCTCTTCGGCACCCCCGGAGCGGTTGGCTCTGTGTTTCAAGTCAATTTTCAGTTTGGCCGGATTCTGGTACGTCGATGAGGAGCCGTTCGATGTCGAGGATGACGGGATATGTTGCCACGGGAACCTTGCACGGCGGGTTCTGCGGTTCTCCGGTGATGATGTCGAACTTGCCGAAGTGGAGCGGGCATTGCACGGTCCGTCCGTCCAGATAGCCGTCGGAGAGACGCGCGCGCCGGTGCGTGCAGATGTCGTCGGTCGCGTAGAAATCGCCGTCGTAGTTATACAGCGCGATCATGCGTCCATCGAGCTCAACATGCATCATCGTGCCCGGCGGGAGATCCGCGGCGTCGGCGACGGAGTAGATCACGCCGGCCCGACCGCCTGCGGCTTCCGTCCCAGCAGCTTCGCAGCGTCGTCTTCGAGCACCGTGCCCACGAAGTAGTCGGGATTCATCGAGAGGTGCATCATGGCCGGATTCTCGTACACGAATTCGCGGAAGTTGTCTTCGTCCATGAGGCCGCCGTCGACGAGGCTCCACGCTTCGGAGAGGATGGTCGTGGCGTCCATCACGTCCCAGTGCCCGATGTCGGAACCGAACACCGGCTTGAGTTTCCCGCCCACGGGGTTGAGACGGCGGTTGAACGCAACCGAGGTCATGCGATCGTCGGCCTCGCAGCCGAAGTAGAAGCGATCGATGAAGAGCGCCTTGAGATCGTTGACTTCCGTCATCCCGCACGGCGCGAATTCGTCGAACGGGACCGGACGAATGAGGTTCGTTTCCCAGTTCTCGAACGTCGCGGTCTTGATGCGTTCGGCGGTGAGATATTCGTTACCGTATTCGCCGAAGAGCCGGCTCAACAGCTCGATGTCGAGCTTGGCCGGATCGAGGTTGGTCTCCATGTGCTCGACGTTGCGCTTCTCGAAGTGTTCGACGATGTTGTTCAAGAGCGTCAGGGCCCAGGCCGCTCCGCCCTCGAGAAAGCCGAAGCTCAGCGTCGGAAAGCGGCGCGTTACGCCGCCCATGAATACCGCACGACAGAAGTAGTCGGCGCCGGTGGCAAAGCCGCCGAGATGGTTGAAGACGTAGTTGCTCGGTGAGTTGCGATACGCGTTGAAGATCGCCGCCGTGTGACACACCGGCGTGACCTTCAGCTCGACGCACTTGGCCCAGAAAGGATCGTAGTCGTGCGGCGGATCGATGGCGATCGATTTGGTGAGGTAGGGTGCATCGCCGTGCGCGCCCGGAACGGGCCGGATGTGTTCGGTGCCGATCATGATGGCTTTGTGCCCGAGTTCCTTTACCGCGAACTCGAGTTCGGCGATCGCCTCTTCGGGTGTGAACGTCGGGATGAGCGCCACGGGGCGCACGCGGTCGGAAACCTCACGGAACATGTCGGCGTAGAGCATGTTCGTAGCGCGGCAGAACGCCTGTCGCACTTCATCGTCTTGATAGTACAAGCCCGGGATGCCGGCGGTACTGTAAAGGTGCGCGAAATCGAAGCCGATGTCGTCCATGCGCGCGCGAAAGAGTTTCGGCAGCATCGACATCGCGCGGTCGCTCGTGTGCGGCCCCGACGGAACGCCCCACCAGAAGCCGCGGCTCGGCTGATTGTACTGGCGATAATTCTGGCATTTGAGATAGCGCTCGACCACGCTTGGACCGGCCAAGTCTTTAAGGAAGTCTTCGATCGCGAAGCGTGCTTCGACGACGTGCGCATCGCAGTCGATCACCGGATGATCGAGCCGTGCACGCACCTCTGAACCGGGGAAATCCGCAAACCCGGACATAGTCACCTCCGAACGCATTTGGGTTTCGAGGTGGACGGGCGTTGCTCATCGTACGGGCGGCTTATGAAGAGACTCGGGATGCTCCAAACGTCCTCTGCCGCGCTGGTTTCGGCCGGTTTAGCGCCCGCGGCTGCGCTGGCTGCGCCGGGCGATCCGTTCAAGGTCGGTATCGTCTGGTCGTACACGGGCGGCGGGCCGGCCTCCGGTCCCGAGCTCGACGGGGCGATGGCGGCGTTCCAAAAAGTGCATGGCGATACCGTAGCGGGGCGTAAAGTCGTCATCGTGCGGCGCGACGATACCGGTGTTGCACCCGAGACGGCGCGGCGCGCGGCCCAAGAACTCGTGGTTCAAGAGAAGGTCGACATGATCGCCGGCTTGATCTTCACCGCGAACGCGATGACCGTCGGCGACATCTCGAATCAATCGAAGACGCCGGTGATGCTCGTCAATTCGGTGGCGACGGGGCTGCTGCCGAAATTCCCCTACATGACGCGCTGGTCGTTCACCACGCTCGAACTGACCGACGTGCTCGGCAAGTGGGCCGCGAAGAACGGCTACAAGAAAATCTACACGATGTACGCCGACAATCAGTCCGGCGTCGACGCGCATGTCGGCTTCAAGCGCGCGTTCGAAGGCGCCGGCGGCACGGAGGTCGGCGTGAGCCCAATGCCGCTCGAAGCAACCGACTTTTCCGCATATATCCAACGGGCGAAAGACACCAAGCCCGATGCGTGCTTTATCTTCTTACTCGCCGGCGGCGGCAGCGCGCAGTTTCTCAAACAGTATGAAGCCGCCGGGATGCAAAAGGCCGGAATCAAGATCCTCGCGACCGGCGATCTCGTGAGCGAGAACAACCTGCCGCAGATGGGCGACCCGGCGTTGGGCATCGTGTCGGCGTATCATTACTCGTCGGTGCACAAGTCGGCGCTCAACCGGCAGTATCAGCAAGAGACCAACGCGATCACGCACGGCAATCCGAACGCAAGCTTTGCCGGCTGCGCGATTTGGGATATCCTCACCGCGACCTATAAAGCGCTTGCTGCTCAAGGCGGCAACTGGGATCCCGACAAGACGCTGGCATTTCTCAAGGGCTACAAGGCGGAAAGCCCCCGCGGCCCCATCATGATCGATCCGGCAACGCGCGACATCGTCGAGAACATTTACTTGCGGCGCGTCGAAAAACAAAACGGCGTACTGGTCAACGCCGAGTTTGCGACGTATCCTATGGTGGTCAGTCCGGAGAAGTAAATTGCGCGTTCTCGCCCTAGCGATCGCCCTGCTGGTTGCGGCTGCCAGCGAAGCCCTCGCCGACCCGTTGCCGCTTCCATCGATTCCGCCCGATGTGCAAAACAACCCGATCGTGCAAAGCGTCCTCAACGCGCTCGGCAACGTGCTCTTGCAAACGACTAACGGGAATACCGCGCATGGCAAAGTGACGTACTTCCGCCACTTCGATCTGCAACTCGAGACGGCGCCGAACGTCTACCGTGACGTTCATCTGCACCAGGGAACGGTCATCAATCCACGCGGCACGACGCTGGCGCCCGGTATGACCGTAGACGTAAGCGGGTCCGCGCAGAGCGATCACTCACTCGACGCGGACACGATTACGGCTCACTGACGAGCGCTAGTGGCCCATGCGGTTGTGGTAGGGGTCGCGCGCGACCGGATACTCTTGCTCGGGGACGTAGGCTCGGCGCGTAACGCCTTGATGGTGGCCGCGATAGTATGTGGCTTCTTGCTGGGTGACGTAGTAGCGATGATTATTGCGAACGTAGTACGGATGATTGTTTGCGTCGTAGAGTAGAGCGCCGACGATCCCTGCCGCTCCGGCAATGATCGCTGCGGTGCTTGCCGTGTCGGCCTTCGCGGGTGCCGGAGTTCCGGCGACCGAGCCAAGGACGAGCAGCCCACCGAGCGCGGGCAAAACCAGTGACGAAATTTTCATGATAACTCCCTTATAGGAAACCCCTTCCCATGGAACGGAGCAGTCTAACAGGCGATTACTTCCTGGGAAAACGCTGTCAGGGAATAGGCGTGGGCGGAATGGGATCGCGCAGCGCCGTCGCCATAGCGGTGTAGACGTTGAGGCGGCCGCAGCCTTGATGCGGGCTGCCGATATCATCGGCCGAGCTGCACAGCAGCGTTCGCATCGCCTCTGCGGACTGGTACTGCGACGACGAGCCGCCGGTCGCGGAAAGAATCAAGGCTGCGGCGCCGGCGACGTGCGGCGTTGCCATTGACGTTCCGGCAATTTGTACGCGACAGTCGGCCGGCGCAGTTGGGTTGTTTCCATTGGGGTAGTCACCGACGCACGTACCGGCAAACGTGAGATCGGAAAGCGACGATTTGAACGGTGCCGACGTCCAAATATTCTCGATCCAATGGAGGTCGTCCGTGTCTCCGCCACTAGACGGATCACCGCCGGGCGCAACAATTCCCCAGGAGGCGGCGCTGCGAACCGTATTGGGGTGGCCGTACTGCGTGTAATTTGTTACGTATTCAACCGGCGACGACGGCGAACCCAGTGCATTGCCGCTTCCATTGGGATTGGCGGCTCCGTCCGCAAGCGATGTTGCCCCAACCGCGATGACACCCGAGTCGCACGCAGGTGTTCCGAGTCCGCTGCCGCCGCTGTTACCGGAGGCCGCTACGACGATAATTCCCGCTGCGATCGCGTTGGCGACGGCAGCCCCCTCCGTCGGGTCGGAGTCGACCCCGGGAGAGGAACATGCCTCGCCGCCGAGGCTCATCGAGATGACATTGACGTGTTGTGCAACCGCATCGTTAATGGCATCGGCGATGTCGAGCGTACTCGCTCCGCACTGCCGGTCGTTGGAGTTGTCAGACGCGCAGCTGTCATCGGGTGTCGGAAACACCCGGTATCCGGCGATCATGACGTTTCCCCCGGTTCCAGTGAAGCCGAAGGCGTTGTTCGTATCCGCGGCCGCGATTCCGGATACATCCGTGCCATGCCCTAGCGGGTCGGTTTCGAAATTGCTCGTCGATTGCACACCGCTGGTGTTGCTGATGAAGCAGCGCTGATATGCCAGCTTCGAGGCGATTTCCGGGTGGTTGGGATCTTCGCCGGTGTCGATGATCGCGATCTTCACCGCCGCTGAACCGAGCGCGCCGGCGTTGACGATCCCGCTTCCGTTGCCGGTTTGGCTATATCCGAGCGCATACTCCAACTTGATCGCATGCATATCCCATTGCCCGGGAACGCTCTCGCTTTCGTCATACGGCGGAACTTGAAACGTACTCGGTTGACTGTTGTTGTCGCTTGCATTTTGCGCAGCCGTGAAGCCGTTGAAGTACGGGTCGTTCGGAAAATACGGCGTTGTAACTTTGGTGACGTAGCGGCGCAGCCCGGTCGGCGCGACGCTCTCGACGCCGGGCTGTAAGCGCATTGCCGCCGCGACGGTAGACGACTGGGATGCGGGAACGGAGAGCACGCGTATCATCGTGCCGGTGCGTGCAAACGTGAGCTGACGGACCAGCGTTCCCCCCGCAGCATGCTCGCGCAGAGCGAGTGTCGATGCGTTGTTGACGTTCGATGCGGCCCTGCTATACGTGACCGCAAGGAAGCCGGTGTCGCCGGAAGCCGGGTGTTGCGCGCGCAGTCCGGCCGTGCTGCGGGCAGCATCGCTTGCCGCGACCGCATTCGACCGTGCAATCAGGTTGGGCGACGAATCGTTCGTCGGGCACGTGAACGCAACGTCCGCCGTGGGGGGTGCCGCCGGTGACGCGGTTGCGGTTGCGGTTGCGGTTGTCGTCGGTACCGGCGTCGGCGTCGGGAGGGCCGAGGCCAGCGTGAAGAAGAGGAAGCAGTAGGTTTGTCCACCCTGCAGCGTCGGGCCCGGCGAGCTGCCGCTAAAGCCGAGCGTCAGGCCGGAGCCGCTCGCGGGTCCTTCGATCGTGTTCCAGCCCGCGCTGCTGTTGGTCGGATCGTACAGCGCGACGTATGCGTAACTGCCGTTGATCGCGGACGGAAGCGTAAGCGAAAACGAGGGATACGCTGCGAGCAGAACGGTCGCGGCCGGCGTGATGCACAAGTACGCAATTGCGCCGATGGGGCTCGCGCCGATCTTTTGTGGCCGGCGTTGCAGATTCTGAATCGTCGGGGTGCCGCTCGGTTGCGCCGACGAGAAGGTCGTCGACAGCGTCGTCGCAACGTTGCCCGCCGGTATCGTCGCAATGCTGGAGTACCCGCTCACCGAGTACGTCGCAGCCTGTGAACTCACCGTGGAGAGGGACACTTGTTGCGATTCCGAGGTAACCGCGGTCGCGGTCACGGTTGGCGCGGCCGGAACCGAACTCCCGCCGCTTCCTCCGCCGCCGCCGCAGGACGCCAGCACGATGCTCGCCGTCGTTAGGGACGCTAAGAAATACGAAAGCGAGCGGCGGATACGCATTACCCCCTACTATCGGCTCGCTAGCCGGTCTCCTTGAGTTCGTTAGGCCAGCTTTCCGGTGTGGTTTTCGAGTAATTCCCACGCCGTCGGACCGAATGCCGTCTTCCAGCGGCTGTAGAATCCGCTCGTTTCGAGGCGCGTGCGGAAGCTGCGCGTCTCGGCCACCGAGACCGCCATGCCGCGACGTGCGAGTTGGTCGGCGAGCGAGGCGTTGCGTTCGGCGGTAGCACGCCGTTGCTGCAGTGCGTATTTGGTGAGATTGCGGTCGACGATCGCCCGGACGTCGGCGGGCAAAGCCTGCCAGGCATCGTTGTTGCCCAGCAGATGGTAGGCCGACCACATGTGGTTGGTCACGCTGAGGTAGTGCTGCACTTCGTAGAGGTGCGCGCTGTCGATGATTGCGTACGGGTTCTCTTCGCCGTCGACGACCTTCGTTTGCAGCGCGGTGTAGGTTTCGTTGAAGTTGATCGGCGTGGGTGATGCGCCGAACGACTTGAACAGATCGACCCACAGTGCGCCGGCCGGCGTGCGGATCGTGAAGTTGTTCAAGTCGGCGGCGGTATGGATCGGCTTCGAACTCGACGTGATCTGGCGCATCCCGTTTTCCCACATCTTGGGGTGCACGTAGAGGCCCTTCGCCGCGATCTCTTTGCGGACGTAGTCGCCGAGCGGACCGTCGAGCGCGCGAAATGCGTCGGCCGAATCCTTGAACGCGAAGCCGATCCCTTGGATCGCCGCAACCGGGACGACCCCTTGCAGAATGCCGCCGTCGAGGGAGAAGAACTGGACCGCGCCCGAGCGCAGTTGCGAGAGCACCGCCGTGTCGCCGCCGAGTTCGCTATTGGGGAAGATCGCGACGTCGAGCCGGCCCCCGGTCTCGTGCCGCACGGCGTCCCAGCACTGCCGCATGTAGACGTTCAGCGGGTGATCCACCGAGAGATTGCTCGCGTACCGGTAGTTCCAGGTCGCAGCCCGCGCCGGTGCCCGGATGGCGGTGATCGTGCCGAGAGCGGCGGCCGAGCCCGCGAGAAACTGCCGGCGAGTGTGCGGTGGGCGCAACGTCATTGAGGTTCGGTTCTCGCCCTTGCCGGCCGGCTACTGTGACCCCAGATACGCCGCCTAGCCGAAGGAGCCGGCAATATCTGGTGCACGGCGATCGGCAGCCCGCCGTTGGGTCAAGGCTTCATCGCCACGACGGACTCGATCCTGAGCTGGAAGCCGCGCTAACCGCTAAGGCGTGAGCGCGGCCGAACTGATCAGCGACTGCGGCGGGATCGCAACCTGTAGCGCCTTGTACCGCAGCGCGGCATCCAGGATCGGTTGCATCGTTTTTGGATCGAGCGTCTCGCCGTACGTGGCGCGGTTCATCTTCGGCAAAAGATCGGCCGGGAACGGCGTGTACTTGTTGAGGATCTCGCCCGACTTCGCGTGATTTGCCGGATTGTTCGCCCACACGGCCGCTTCGCGGATGGCCTGAGCGAACTTCCGCGCCAGGGCCGGATTCTTCGCCAGCCAATCGGCTGACGAATACCACACGTTGAGCTGCCACGTGTTGCCCACGCTCTGAAAATTGTTGGCGAGCACGCGACAGCAGCTCTGCGATGCGACGAGGCTCGGCTCGTTGATCACGGCCGCGGCAACCGTCCCGCGGTCGACCGCAGCCGCCATGTCGATGGCCGGCAGTTCGATGAACGACACCTTATCGAGCGCCGCGCCGGAATTTTCGAGCCACAGGTTGGTGGCGATGCGCGACGGCCCTTCGGGTGAGATCAGCGCGATCGACTTGCCCTCGAGATCTTTGCCCGACTTGATCGGCGAGTCTTTGGCGACGATCACTTCGGTGGTGGGCGCCGATGCGCGAAAAATGCCCGACGGTCCGAGCAGCACCATCGGGATGCCGCGTTGATGCGCGTTGGCAACCGAGACGAGATCGCCTTCGCCGATGTCGGCGGCGCCGCCGGCTACCGCAGCGACCGCTGCCGCGCCGCCGCCCTTACGCAAGAGCGTAATGTCGGCGTTGATGCCGTACTTCTTGAAGATGCCGAGGTCTTGCGCGTAAAACGCTTCCGCATCCACGTCTTGTCCGGCATCGACGATGTGGATGGTCGTCAGTCCCGGCACGTCCGCGCCCTGAACGGACACCCCGCTGAAAACGATCGCGGCGGCTACGATCAGCGGCCGCGCCAGGAACAATAGTTCACGCATGCGTGAGGACTATCGTCGTCGGGCCCCGCTTCCCTGGTCTGCTAGGGCTTGCGGTGAGCGCAGACGATGGGGGCGACGTTCGGGGGCAGCGATTTCATCAAGACCGCCAAGGCTTTCATACACGCCGACCCGCTCGTATAGGGGCCGCCGACGATACGGCTGCCCTGCATCATGTAGTACCCCATCGCGCCGGTTGCGGGCTGCGCCGGAATCGGGATCGGCGTCTGCTGCGCAAGCGCGGGCGCGGCGGCCGGCACGGTAGCGAAGGCCACCAAGAGCGCGAGCAGAACGCGCTTGCTGATGTCCCGACCGGTTTGGGGAGCGGTGGTGCTGGTAGGCATCTTGTCCCTCCTTCGCGCCTATGCCGCGTTCAACTTTCCCTTGACCCTGGACGAAGCCTATTATTGGACCTGGAGTTTGCATCCGTCGTTCGGGTATACCGACCATCCGCCGATGGTTGCGTGGCTCATCACCCTCGGCGCGCTCTTCGGACACAGTTACGGCGCCGTGCGCCTGCCGTTCATCATTGCGGAAGCGTTTGCCGCGCTGGCCGCCGGGATGGCGGCGAAGATCCTCGTGGGCAGTTCGCGTGCCGGTGCGTACGCGGCGATCGTCTTCGCGCTGATCCCGCAAACCAAGCTCGAATTCGCCGAGTGTATTCCCGACGGCGCCTACATCACGTCCTGGGCGCTCGCGCTCTGGGCTGCGGCCGCACTCGGCCGGCGGACGTCGCCGCAAGCCACGATCGCACTCGGAGCCGCGCTCGCGGCGTGCGTCTATTCGCGCACGTTCGGCTGGGCGCTCGTCTTCGGCATTGCGGCGTGGGCGATCGTGACGCGGCGCGATCTGCTGCGGCCCGTCGCCGCTGCGTGCGCGATTGCCGTGGTTGCGTACATCCCGTTTCTGATGTGGAACGCGTCGGTCGGGTGGGAGACGTTTGCGTTTGAATTCGTGCACCGCCAATCGATGGCGTTCGGTCTCGGAATGCTGCTCAACGTCGTCACCTTACGCACGCTGCTTTTCGGTCTGCTCATCGTCGCGCTGACGTGGTTCGTCGCGTTGCGCCGGACCCCGGCGCTGCCGCTCGTCGCGTGGACCGCGCTGCCGCTGCCGGTCATCCTCTTCGCGTTGTCGTTCGCAACGCAAACGGAAACGTACTGGATCCTCGGTCCGGCAGCGTCGCTGGCCATCGGCTGCGGCGCGGTCCTCGGGCGGACGACGGCGTGGTGCCGGAGCGTGGCACTGACGATTCTCGGTATCGCGACCGCGGCGGCGACCGCGCCGGCGATCTTTCTGGCGTTGCCCGAGAGCGCGCAGGCCGCGGCCTTTCACGCCGCGCCGTCGTTGCGGCGTCAGTTCGCGTCGGGCATGTACGCGTATCGTCCGCTCGCCGATGATCTGCGCGCCGACGCCGCGCGCGGCGTGACGATCTATACCGACCGGTACGAGACCTCGTCGGAGTTGCTCTGGTACGGCATCCCCTCGTACATCGTGGTTCAGCGGGGGCAACTCGCGCAGTGGATGCGCTGGTATCGCCCGGCCGCCGTTCCCCAACACGCCGAGCTCGTGCTGCCCGCGACGAACACCGGTGCGGCGTTCGACATTCCGCCGTATTTGTACGCGGCGTACGCCCACGTGGGTACCGCGCGCCGGCTCGACTACCGGTACGCCGGCGAGCCCGAAGGGACGTTTTACGTGACGCAACTCGACGATGCCCTGCCCGCTTCACGGCGGGTGTTGCCGGGTATGTAGCAAAGGCTCGGCCATCTGCTCGAGCTTGGAGGGCTTGGACATGATCGACCGGGTACCGGGGCCGCGTATCGCCGGCGAACTTCGCCGATATTGGTGGCTCTTTCTCATTCGCGGACTGCTCGGAATTGCGTTGGGGGTCTTCGCGCTGCTCTATCCGGGCGCTACGCTGGCCATCGCGGTCATTCTCATCGGCGCCTACCTCATCGTCGACGGGGTCGTTGCAATCTGGAAAGCGTTCAGCGTGATGCGCTCCGACGCGCATTGGTGGGTACTGCTGCTCGAGGGTATCTTGGGCGTCGCGGTGGGACTGGTCATCTTCGTGTGGCCCGGAATCAGCATCATCAGCTTGGCCTACCTCGTCGGCTACTGGGCCATCATCACCGGCGTGCTCGCGCTCGTCACCGCGTTTCGCGTGCGTACGCACGTCCCCGGCGAATGGCTCTACGTGCTCTTCGGCGTGGTGTCGGTCGTCTTTGGATTTTTCGTGCTGCTGGCACCGGCAACCGGGCTCGTCTACATCGTGTTGATGATCGCCATCTACGGCTTCGTCGTCGGCGCAACGATGATCGCGCTGGCGTTCCGCGCAAGGAGTTTGCCCGCTTAGGGCGGTGAATCTTAGTGGTTCGGAGCTTGCCTGCGGCGAAGGAACGCTGCATGGCAAGCTTTGAGTCGTGGGCTTCCGCGGTGACGGACGTGGTCGAGGAGAAGCTCGGCATGAAGAACGTCAGCTGCGAGCTCTACGAAGACCACGCTATTTGGACGTCCAAAGCGAATCGCGGCATCGCGCGCCCCGACGGTGACGGGAAAACCGTTGCCGTGGTGTTCGACAAGGGCCGCGGCCATGCGTATCTGCTCGCGGACAACGTCGCCGGTGCGGCCGCCGAGATCGTCGGGAGATTGCTCGGCCTCGGCTGATTCTGCGCACAGTGGATTAAGGCGTGGCTGCCACGAGACGCTCGAGCACGTCGCCGACGGCGATCGTGCGGCCGCATTGGCCGGCTCCGGGACGCGTGTTGACGGTCAGGCGATAAAAGTGATCGAACCGGCTGCGGTCGGCCCATCGCGGCAGGGTTGCCGCGCGCTGCTGTGACACGACCTTGGCAAACATGGGGAGCGCGACGCCGGTGATCGTGTCGCGGCTCGGGACGATGCAGCGCGCACACGGGTTGGTGCCTTCGAGCACGGCGCTGCCGATACGAAACGGCACGACGTCGCCGGCCGTCGTGAACAGCCCGTCTTCCCAGAACGCGGGAACGTCGCCGATCTCGATGTTGGCGCGCAGGCGCAGGCGCACGTCGTCGGCGGAGAGTCCCGGAAACCATGCGGCGACTGCCGCCAGCGTTGCCGTTGAGACCAGCGTCGGACCGGGCGCTTTCATATCGTCGGGGAAGCCGCCGTCGGGGTCGCGCCGCACCGCGACCGGCCGCTCGAAGTGCGCGCTCAGCCAGCTTGCCAGACCCTGCGGATCGTCGTCGAGCGCGAAGACGTGCGGCGTCGCGATGCGCGGGCTGACGAACGTGGCGCGGGTAACGTCCGCATCGTAGCTAACCCGCAGTTCGTGCACGCGCGGTTCGCGTTTCGCATTCACGAAGCCGCCGTTCTCATCGAACAACGCGAACGCGCGGTCGGATCGTAATCCGCCGCGCGCGACGAGCGCCGACGTTGTCACGTCAGCGCCGTCCAGCGACTTGAATGGGTAGACGCGTAACCGCGCGACGAACGGTTCTATGATTGCCCCTTCATGCGGCTGCCGCTTCGGATGCGAGTTCGGACGTCTCCGTCTGCGTCCGGGTTCGGCGCGCCACGAAGACCGCGAGGCCGACCAGGAAGTACAGCAGGAAGACGTAGACGAACGTGTTGACCGGCGGAGCAGGGACGGGATACACGCTTCCGATGGCGGGTACGAGCAGGCACACGAGCGCCGCGACGGAGTAGGCGATGTCGCGTGGGCGCAACTCGCCGATCTTCCTGAGGTGCATCGGTGCCGCCACGGAGACGAAGATGTACGCTCCGAGGAAACCAAAGGCCCCGAACGTTCCGGCATCGTTGAAGACGTCGGTAACGGCCAGGCCCTTGAACGACAGGATGATGCAGGGGATAGCGAACTCGAGCAGCGCGTAGATCGTGATCGCGACGTGCGGGGTTTCGTTGGTGGAGTGCGCGACGCCGGTGGCTTCGTGGAAGAAACCGTGGCGGCCCATTTGGAAGACGACGCGCGCGCCGGCGTTCATGCACGAGAGGGCGAGCGAGAAGAAGCTCAACATGGCGCCGAGATCGATCGGGATCTGCAGCACGTCGAGGTGCATCATCGTCGCGAGGGTCGAGAGAGGGGCAGTTTGTGCATCCAGCGACGGCTTCACGCCGCGCAGGCCTAAGACTTCCGTATATGTGATGAAGACGAAGAACACGCCGGTGAGGATCAGGCTCACGATGACCGCGCGCGGGATATTCTTCAGCGGGTTTTTCGCTTCTTCACCAAACGCCGTCGCAGCTTCGAAGCCGACGAGGCTGAAGATCGCGACGACGACGCCGAGGCCGAGGGTATTGAGGGTATTGCCCTTGAGCGATAGCTGGTCGGCATCGAGAGCAAAGTTGTGGTGTCCGAGGACGACGAACGCGAGGACGGTGATGAGCGCGACCGAGACCGCCTCGAGCACGAGCATCAGCACCGCCGAGAGGCGGACGTCTTTGTAGGCGCAGTACCAGCAGATCGCCGCGCAGACCGCGAAGAGCGCTACGGCAGGTACGTTGAGGTGCATCATCACGAGCAGCTGCTGCGCGAAGATGGTGAAGCCGGCGACTCCGGCCGTTCCGATGAACATGTAGGCCCAGATCAGGCACCAGCCGGCCATGCCGCCGGCCGTCGGCCCGAGCCCGGCCACCGAATACAAGAACATCGATCCGGTGTGCGAGGAGCGGCGCGCGAATTGGTTGAGATTGAATGCGACGAATAACAGCATCACCGTGCCGAACGCGTAGGCGAGCCAACTCGCGTTGCCGGTTGTGCCGAACATCAGTGGTACGATCAGCACCGCAGTCATCGTCGGCGAGATCAGCGCAATGCTCTGGGCCAGTACGGTCCAGAAGCTTAGACATTGGGTGCGCAGGCTTGTTGCTTGCGGTAACATGGTTGATTGCTTCTCCTGAACGACATTGAGGGGCGTTGACGTTAGGAGAACTATAGACGTAAGCACGCGCAACACGAATGTCAATTTGCGACGCTGATAACGGCGCAAAGTGGTTGTTTGTATAAAATTGCTATCGCCGTTGCAGCGCGACGAAAATCAGTTCCATGCGTGCTTCGCCGTCTTGCACGCTTTAGCGTACGCAAGATGGATAAAACGGAACTGATTCGGTGTCACATAGCGTAATGGCGCGAGTGGTCGCACTCAAGTACCATTTTGGTGGAAGGAGACCAGACCACTGTAAGGCATGGAGCTGCCGATCGAACTCGACGCGTCGAGTAACGTTCCGTTGCATCGGCAACTCTACGAAGGGCTGCGTGGTGCGATTCTCAACGCCCAAGTCGCCCCCGGTACGCGCTTGCCCTCGACGCGCGCGCTGGCGGAAGCGTTGGGTGTTTCGCGTTCGACGATCATCTCGAGCTTTGCGCAGCTGCACAGCGAAGGCTACCTGCAAGCGACCACCGGTTCCGGCACGTTTGTCAGCTCCGAGTTGCCGGAAGGCCCGTTACCGCGCGCCGGCGATGGTGCCGAACGCGGTAAGGCCTCGATTCGGCTGTCCACGTATGGGGCTTCGCTCACGGAGGGCGGGCCGCTCGAACCGCCGCGCCGCGCGGGACTGATCGACTTTCGCGACGGCCGTCCGGCCTTCAACGCGTTTCCGCACGCCGAATGGCGACGGGCGATTTCCGCGGCGGCGCGTGACGGGTCGCTGCTCGACTACAGCCCCGATCCCGCCGGCTACTTGCCGTTGCGTGAAGCGATCGCGGCCTACTTGGGGCGCGGTCGCGGGATCGCGTGCACCGCGCGCGACGTCACGATCGTGAACGGCTCGCAGCAAGCGATCGACCTGGTCGCCCGCGTCCTGATCGAGCCCGGCGATGTCGTGGCGCTCGAGGAGCCGGGCTACCTGGGTGCCCAACGCACGTTCAGCGCGCACGGCGCCGACATGCGCGCGATCGCGGTCGACCACGACGGCATCCGAGTCGACCTCTTGGAGCGCTACGCGGCCGGCGCACGACTGGTCTACGTTACCCCCTCGCACCAGTTTCCGCTCGGCTCGCTGCTGGCGGCAACGCGGCGGCGCGCGCTGCTGGCGTGGGCCGAGCGCAATAGTGCAATCGTGGTCGAAGACGACTACGATAGCGCCTATCGTTACGAGGGCCGCCCGATTCCCGCGCTCTACGGCATCGATACGTCCGGGCGCGTCGTCTACGTCGGCACATTTTCGAAAACGATGTTTCCGGCACTGCGCATCGGATTCGTCGTTGCGCCGCCGGCCCTGCGCGAAGTCATTCAGGCCGCCAAGGGATTCGCCGACCGGCAGTCGCCGATTCTCGAGCAGCGGGCGCTCGCATCGTTCATCGTCGAGGGCGGCTTCGAGCGTCACTTGCGGCGCATGCGGGTGCTCTACCGCGCGCGGCGTGAGGCGCTGCTCGCAGCCTTGCGGCGCCACATCGGCGATGGGCTGGAGGTGAGCGGTGAAAGCGCCGGCATGCACCTAGTCGTGCGGTTGCCCCTGCTCGAAACTGACCGCTTCATCGAGCGCGCGCGCCGCGCCGGCGTCGCCCTGATGAGTACCGGGCCGCACCATCTGCGCGATCCGGTACCGGGTGAATTCATCTTCGGCTTTGCCGAACACGACGAGGCAACGATGGAAGAGGCGATCGCACGATTGGGCCGCATCTTGCCGGAATGTCGCTAGACGCGGACGGCATTGGGCGAGCGGCCGCGTTGTTGCGGGCAGCGCAACGCGTGTTCGTCCTCACCGGTGCGGGGATGGGCGTCGGCTCGGGTCTGAAAACGTTTCGCGGCGATGGCGGCTATTGGCGCGAGAAGTCGTTCGCGGAGCTGGCGAGCCGGGCCGGGTTCGAGCACGATCCGGTACTCGTGTGGACGTGGTACAACGAGCGCTTCGCGGCCTATGCCGCGGCCGAACCGAACGCCGGGCATCGTGCGCTGGCCGAACTCGAGCGCGTTGTGCCCCATGTGTTTCACGCAACGCAGAACGTCGACGGGCTGCAGAAGCGGGCGGGGTCGCGGGCGCTGGTCGAACTTCACGGCGACCTCCAAACCGTCCGTTGTACCGGTTGCGCGTATCGCGAGGTGCTGGATGCCCCGTTCGATCTCGCGCGGATCGCGCACGCTTGCGGCGGCAAGCTGCGGCCGAACGTCGTGTGGTTCGGGGAATCGTTACCGGAAGGCGCGTGGGAAAGCGCGGCGGGCGAATCGCAGTCCGCCGACCTCATCATCATTGCCGGAACGTCGCTGGTGGTCTATCCCGCCGCGTCGTTGGGTCGCGTCGGCGATGAGAGCGTGGCGGTCATCGAAATCAACCCCGACGCAACCGGCGGACCGAACGTGCTCGCGCTGCGGGCCGGGACCGAGACCGCGTTGCCCGCAATCCTCGCGCGGGCTAGTGCGTAGCGGCGACGCTGCTGAGCAGGTCCTTCGCTACGATGCGCTTTTGCAGCGACTTCTGGTCGTAGGCCGCATCGAGCAGCGGCTGCATCGTCGCCGGGTCGAAGAACTCGCCGTATTGCGCGCGATGCATCTTCGGCAGTAAGTCCGAGCTGAACGGCGTGTATTTCTGAAGAATGGCGGCCGACGCGGCGTGATTCTTCGGGTTGTTCGCCCACGCGGCCGATTCGCGCAAGGCCGCAACGAAGCGCCGGGCGACATCGGTGTTGGCGCGGATCCAGTCCTCCGTTGCAAACCAGCCTGAGACTTGCAGCGGGTTCCCGATCGCATCGTAGACGTAGCCGAGGACGCGCACGTCGTCGAGCGCGCCGGCCAGGTTCGGCTCGGTCGTCGTCGCGGCGGCGACGGTGCCGCGGGCGATCGCCGCAGCCATCGCGGTTTGCGGGAGTTCGACGTATTTGACCGATGCAAGATCGGTACCGTTCTTTTGCAACCATGCAACGGTCACGAGCTTCGCCGGACCCGTGAGCGACGGAACCGCGATCGTTGCGCCGTTGAGGTCGGCGCCGGTATGGATCGTGGAGTTCTTAGCCACGATCAATGCGCTGACCGGCGCTGGCCCGCGATGAAGAAACGACGGTGCGATCAACAGCAGCGGCAGCCCGTGCTCCCGTGCGGCTGCGACAGCAATGATATCGCCTTCACCGACATCGAGCGCGCCGCCGATGACGGCGCCCGCGATCCCCGAGCCGCTGCCCGTGCGGATGGTCTGGATTTGGGCCGTGATGCCGTACTTGCGAAAGACGCCGTTCTCAAAAGCGTAGTAGGCGAGGGCGTTGCCGTCGTTGCCGGGCGTCCCGATGCGCAGAACCGCCGGGGCTTGCGCGCTGCCCGCGGCCGGAAAGACGAGCGCAGCACCCGCCATAATGGTGAGCGCGTGAGCACGGGAAACGGCCATGACGATGAACCCTCCGAAGGCGGCGGCGAAAGCACGCAGAAAACGCTTTGCCGACGCAAGTCGCGCTCCCCTCCGCTTCGCATCTTAGGAGATCTCCGCGTATGTTGACGCCGCAAGAGAACGAACGTTTGACGCGAGTCGGCCGCGGAACACCGATGGGCGAGACGCTGCGGCGCTATTGGCTGCCGGCGGCGCTGTCGAGCGAACTTCCCGATCGTGACGGCGCGCCCATACGCGTGCGCATCCTCGGCGAGGATTTGGTTGCGTTTCGCGATAGCGACGGGAAGGTTGGACTCGTCGATGCGTTCTGTCCGCACCGCCGCGCGCCGATGTTTTTCGGCCGCAACGAAGAGTGCGGCTTGCGCTGCGTCTACCACGGCTGGAAGTTCGACCGCGACGGCGCCTGCGTCGACATGCCGTCGGAACCGCCGGACTCGCTCTTCAAATCGAAGGTGACGATCAACGCGTACCCGACCTACGAAGCGGGCGGGATGTTGTGGACCTATATGGGACCGCCCGAGTTTCAACCCGCGCCGCCCGACGGCGAACTGCTGCGCGCTCCGGCGACGCATCGCCACGTCTCGAAGACATACGAGGACTGCAACTACCTGCAGGCCGTCGAAGGCGGCTTCGATTCTGCGCACGTGCTGATCTTGCACAACCAGAAGATCGGCGACCGCTCGTTCTTGAGCAATTACGACGCCACGGTTCCGCGCATCGAAGTCGAACCGACCGATTACGGTTATCTGTATACCGGGATCCGGTCACGCGGCGATTTGCAGCACGTGCGCGTCTATCACTACGTGATGCCGGTGATGCAGATCCGGGGGCAGAACCATGCCTTCGATCCGGAGATCCTGACGATCAACGGCCACTACTGGGTGCCGATGGACGACGAGCACACGGTGATCTACAACTTCATGTACTCGGACAACCCGGCCGTGCCGCTGACGCAGAAGTTCATCGACGAATCGGAACACGAGATCGGGCGCGGTCCGGAGGACCTCGATCCCGAGCGTCCGTTTCGACTCAAGGCACGGCTCTCGAACGACTTCTTCATCGACCGCGACTTGCAGAAGCGCACGTTTACTGGCATCCCCGGAATCAACACGCAAGACATCGCGCTGCAAGTGGGGATGGGACCGATCGTCGACCGTTCGCGCGAACATCTCGGCACGACCGATCGCGCCGTGATCGTGTTGCGCCGGCTGTTGCTCGAAGCGGTCGACACGGTCGAGGCCGGCGGCTCGCCGCGCGGCACCGATCCGGCCACGTTCCGCGCGTTGCGCGGCGGGAACCACACCGTCGAGCCGGGTGCCGATTGGCACGAAGCGCTGCAGGCGGAACTGCTGGTCCGCTTCTGATGGCGATTACACGCGCGGCGTTGATCCAAGGAGCGCTGCTTGCCGCAGCAACGCCGGCGGCGCTGGCACAGAACGCGACGCTGACGCCGGTGCGGTTCATCGCCTCCGTCGCCGACGCCGTCCGGCCGTTTCTCTATGCGCTGAATGCCGGGCTGTTTCGCCAGGCCGGTCTCGACGTCGATTGGCAGCAGGCGACGACCGGCGCGGTGGTCGCGCAATCGATCGTGGGCGGCGCGAAGGACATCGGGATGGCGAGCATCACGTCGATCATCGCGGCGTATGCGCGGAATCTTCCGTTTGCCATTCTGGCGCCGTCGATCATCTACCGGAAAGACGTTGCGACCGCAGGCATCGTGGTGGCTGCGAATTCACCGCTGCGCACGCCGCTCGATCTCCAGGGAAAGGTGGTCTCGTGCTCGGCGATCGGCGACATCGCCTACCTCGGCTTGCGCGCGATCATCGATGCGCGCGGCGGCGATTCATCAACCGTGAAATTCATCGAGCTGCCGCCCAACGCCGCCGCGTCGGCCGCGATCGAGCAAGGCCGGATCGACGCCGGATTGGTTGCCGAGCCCGTGATGATGCAGGACGTGCGCGCCGGAAAACTGCGCTTTTTCATCGACGAGCTGACCGGCTACGAGCGCCCGATCCTCGAGGTCGTCTATTTCTCGAGCCGCGATTATGCAGCGAAGAATCAAGACACCGTTGCGCGTTTTGCCAAGGTGCTCCAGCGCGCGGCGGCCTACAGCAACGCGCACGTCGCGGAGACGAGCCAGATCTTCGCCTCGTATTCGGGCATGGACCCGAAGGTGGCCGTCGAGATGCGGCACGGCTTCACGCCCGCCACGGTCGAGCCGTCGGCGATTCAGCCCGTGATCGACCTGATGGCGAAATACAAGAACATCCCGCAACGGTTCGACGCGCGCGAGCTGCTGCAAACGGTGGTTTCGTGAGCTTGCAACGTTTCTGCGGGGCAGCGCTGTGCACGGCATTGCTCGCCGGCGGCATCACCTCTGACGCGAACGGTCAGGCGATGTCGGCGGCGCAGGCGCACGTGGCCGCGGCGATGGCCGACGTATCGCCGTCGACGCCGAACGCGAAGCCGTGGCAGAGCTACGGCTCGCTGTTCAAGCTGGTCTGCACGCAACCGAAGGCCGGCGCGAAGCCGCCGTTCGTCGGTGCCGGCGAGCCGGAAGAAAAAGAGAAGCTGGTGCCGACCCCGCGCGACCAGTGGTACGTGCCGCCGGTTCGGGTGTTCGACAACCTTTATTATATTGGAACGCAAACGGAATCGACGTGGGCGCTCACCACGTCAGCCGGGATCATTCTGCTCAACACGAACTTCCCGTGGGTGACTCCGGAGCTCTTGAACGAGCTGAAAACCTTCGGTTTGGATCCGGCCAACATCAAATATGCGATCGTAGTGCGGTCGCATTCGGATCAATCGTGGGGCATCAACGCGCTGAAGAAGATGGTGCCGTCGGCGCACGTGATCATGTCGGCGATCGATTGGGATCTGCTGGCGAAAGACAACTCCCCGGCGAGCGTCAAGCCAACGAAAGACATGGTCGCCTACGACGGTGAGAAGCTCACCCTCGGCGACACGACGGTAACGCTGTACTCAACGCCGACGTCCACGCCCGGAAATCTCTCCATCATCTTTCCGCTCAAGGACGGCAACCAGCGGCACATGGCCGGGATGCTCGGTGGGGATTTCATGCGTCTCGTCCAGGAAGGGGTCCAGATGTTCCCCGACATGGCGGCGATGAGCACCACCTATATTGCCTCATCGCAGCGCTTCAAAGATCTCGAAGACCAAGCCGGCGTGGACACGATCATCCACATCCACGCCGAGTACGACAACACGCTGCAAAAACTCGACGCCGTACGGGCGCGAAAGCCGGGCGATCCAAACCCTTTCGTCAACAAAGACGACGTCGACCGCTTCATGAATCTCCACATCGAATGCGCCCAAGCCCAACTAGCCTGGGCCAAAGACAAGTAAGTGGCGATCCTTCGACAAGCTCAGGATGACATTAGGGGACGGCGGCGGTCTGCGATAAAACTGAGGAACGCGTCGTAGAGCGTCTGCGTGCTCGCCGGGAGCGTGCGATAGTAGTACGTGCTCGAGATCATCGGCATGTCCCGAGGCTTCACCGTCTCCGGCCTTTCCTGGGCAAACGCCCCGAGGGCCGCCGTGACGGAGCTCTCGCTGCCCGGCCAAGTGAACCAATACGCCCCGAGCCGCCCATCTTGGTGAAGACGTTCGAGCACCTGCGTACAGTACGCGGCATTCTCGTCATCCGTGTAATACGGATATGACGGGTTCCCAAACCCCGTGACAAACGTGGGCTTGAACGAAAACGCCGCCGTCAGCATAGCGAGAAACGGCAGCCCTTCGACATCGAGGCGGTCGCGAGCGAAGTCCAGCGAAACGTTCGAGCCTTGAATCGATGCAAAGCTCAGCGGCACGCACAGCGTCGCGAGGCGTACGTTGTTGTCGTGGGTTAGATCATCGCTGGTCGTTCCAACCGTGGCCGGGAGGCCGGACGCCGTCCGAAACGCATCGGCGAGGCTCTTCGACCACCCCGCCAGCGTCCGTTCCGCCGCGGGTTCGCTCGCGTGCTCTCCGGAGGTGACTTTCCCACCGGGCGGCGGGCTCACGGTCGTGAAGGCATGCCCGATATCCCAGGCGACGATCGCGGGATGCGCACGCAACCGCGAACCGGCGTCGCGGGCAAACGCCACCTGGCGCTCCAGGAGCGTACCGCTGTAGATATTGCCGATTCCGGCTGTACACGTTAGCGACGGGAGACAGCGCAGACCGGCGTCCGCAATGAGCCCAACGAATGCCTCGAGCTGTTCGAGCACGGACGGTGGCCCATCCCACGGCACCAAAAACCGGACATCGGTGATGCCGGCACCAACGATGCCGGCAAGATCCGCTTGAATCGTGCCCGCATTGAAATCGTGCCACCGCGGCGTGTGGTTGACGCCTACCGCAAAACGCACGACCTACTTGGGTGGGGTTTCTTCTTCATCGAGCAGCTCGACGACGCGTGACCCTTCGCTCTGGACCATGCCGGTAACATCGGCTGCCAGGACGCCCTCGCGCATGTCGTCGACCGCCCGTTCGATCTCGTCCTCGAAGTCATCGTCGGCCGGCACGTTTTTTGTATCCATAGCAGATTCATACCCAAGAAATGACCGGCGGCCTCTACGACCGGCATCGCAGGGCGGACGACCGGGGCGACGGCGCGAAGCGCCCAAAGTGATGGGCAAAACGCTGTTCGAGAAAATATGGGACCGCCATGTGGTAAAGGACCTTGGAGATGGCTTCGCCCTCATCTTCGTCGACGCACAGATGCTCACCGACCTCTCGTCCCCGCAATTCGTGCAGCTCAAAGAACGCAGCCTCCCGTTGCGGTTTCCCAAACGCACGTTTGCCGTGTCCGACCATACGGTTCCGACGCTGGTTGAAGGCGCTGCGAAAAGTGTGTCGCGGCGCAATTCGTGGACCGACATGATGCACGACAAAGCGACGCAATTCGGAGTCACGCACCTCGATGCGGACGATCCGGACCAAGGCATCACCAGTATCGTCGCGCCGGAGCTCGCCATCGCGTGGCCCGGAAGCACGTTCACCGTGCTCGACAGTCACGCGTGCACGTCGGGCGCGCTCGGTGCGATGGCGTGGGCGTCGACCGCGAGCGACGTATTGCATACGCTCGCAACGCAAACCAGCATCCTCAAGAAGCCGCCGGTCATGCGCATCTCGCTGGTGGGAACGCCCGGCACCGGCATCACCGCGAAAGACATGATGCTGCACGTGCTGCGCGAGCTGAGCATCGCCGGCGCCGCCGGTTACGCGGTTGAACTTGCCGGGCCGGTGATCCGCGCGATGCCGATGGAAGGCCGCTTAACGTGTTGCAACGTGGGGGTCGAACTCGGCGCCCGGGTGGTGATGATCGCACCGGATAGCACGACCGTCGACTACCTCAACGGGCGCCGGTACGCGCCGTCGGGCGCCGACTGGGATGTTGCCGTACGCGATTGGCTACAGCTCGCGTCGGACGACGACGCGGTGTTTGATCGCGACGTAACGATCGACGTAAGCCGGGTTGAACCGCTCATCACGTGGGGTCCGAGCCCGGACTTCGTCATCGGGATCAGCGAGAACGTTCCCAATCCGGTCGACGAACCGGATCGCGAACGCCGGGCCGTGCTCGAAGCGGCGCTGGCCTATACGAACCTCACGCCGGGCGCACCGATCGCCGGAACGCCGGTAGATTTTGTCTTTATCGGCTCGTGCGCGAACAACCGCATCTCGGATCTGCGCAGCGCCGCAGCGGTCGCCAAGGGACGGACCGTCGCGAAATCGCTCGATGCGTGGGTGATTCCGGGATCGCAAGCGGTGAAACGTCAAGCCGAAGCGGAGGGACTCGACGTCATCTTTCAAGCTGCCGGTTTCCATTGGGGTGAGCCGGGCTGCTCGATGTGCGGTGGTCAGGGCAACGGCTTCACGGAGTTGCTCGGGCCGCGCCGTCGCGCCGTTTCGACGATCGCGCGGAACTTCCCGAATCGTCAGGGTCCGCAAAGCATCACCCACCTCGCGAGCCCGGCGACCGCCGCGGCCGTCGCGGTGGCGGGACACATCGTCGATGTCCGGGAGTTCGCGTCATGAGCGAGGTGATCGGAGCGGCTGCGGCTGTCCTTCGTCCCAACATCGACCCGATGATCATTGCTCCGCGCACGCCGGCTGAAAAGGGCGGCGCCGCGACGCAGGGTGCGGCCGAATCGGTAAAGTCGACCGATCTCTTTCGGTTCTGGCGCTTCAACGATGACGGCACGGAAGTTGCCGATTTCGTCCTGAACCGGCCGCCGTTTCGTGAGGCGCGGTTTCTCATCGCCGGGCCGAACTTCGGCTGCGGCAGCGCCCGCGAACACGCCGTTTGGGCGTTGCTCGCGTACGGCATTCGCGCGGTCATCGCGCCGAGCTTCGGGCCATTGTTTCAATCGGGCTGCTTCAAAAACGGCATCGTCCCGGTCGAGCTCGACGAGAGCGAGACGGTGCGGTTGGCGGAAGAGTGCGCGCCCGGCGCTCCGAGCGCCTTGCTGACGCTCGATCTCGAGAACTTGCTCCTTATCTCGCCGCGCGGACGCAAGCTGACCTTCGCACTGCCTGAATTCCGCCGCCGTCAATTGCGTGACGGTCTCGACGAGATCGACACGACGCTGCAGTCGCTCGGCGAGATCGAGCGATTCTACCGGCAAGCGAGTGCCGTTCGGCCGTGGATGTACAACGGCGAGGAGTTAGCATGAAGCTTCCAGCGGCCGTCAAGCGGTTGGTGCTCCCGGCGATCGTCATCGCCGGCATTCTGACCGGCATCACGGGCGTTCGCGCCGCCGATTACCCGACCAAGCCGATCACGTTCATCATTCCCGCCGCTCCCGGCGGTGCGTACGACATCAGCGCGCGACTCCTGATTCCGGCACTGCAGAAGGCGTTGGGCGTGACCATCCTCCCACAGAACTTCAGCGCGGGACCGGTCGCGCCGACACAGCTATATAAAGCACGACCGGACGGCTACACGATCGGCATCGTGAGCATGCCGGGGACGCTGCTTTTACAGTTGATGGGAAGCACCGACTACGACGTTGACAAATACACCTGGCTCGGTCGCGTGGCGCACGAAACGTACGCGTTGGCCGTCGCAGCGAATTCCCCGATCAACTCCATCGCAGCGATGAAAGCCCTGGGACGCCCGGTATCCTTCACCAGCGCCGGCCCCGGTTCGACGGCGTTCGCCGCCACCCAGTTGGCGATGCGCCGGCTCGGCTTGAACGCGAAGATCATCACGGGGTACCCGAGCGCACCGGAATACATCCTCGGCGTGATCCGCGGTGATGGCGACGCCGTGATCACGAACCTTACCGCGCTCACGCCCTTCGTCACGTCGCATCAGGTGAAACTGCTGCTTTCCTTCGATGACGGCAACGCGGTCCCAGGCGTGCCCAACGCTCGCGCCGCGCACGCACCGGACCTGGCGAAGATCTCGCTCGATACGCTCGTCGGCGCACCGCCGGGGCTGCCGCCGGAGATTCGTAAGCGCCTCAGCGACGCGATCGCGGCGGCAATTCGCGATCCGGACACGCAGGCGCGCGCCAAGACCGCCAGCGCCGACCTCGCGCCCGGCAATGCAGCCCAAGCCGCGGCAGTCGTAGCCGCGCAGCACGCGTTCTTCACCAAGAATGCGGACCTTATCGGGAAGCCGTGATCTGGCAGGCCTGGTGGACGGGGTTCGCGAGCCTCGTTCATCCGGCGCAACTCCTGTTGCTCGCGCTCGGCATGGCCTACGGTCTCTTCGTGGGTGCCTTACCCGGGATCGGCGGCGCTACGGCAATTGCGCTCGCCGTGCCGCTGACGTACGGCATGGACTCATTCGGAGCGATCGCCTTCGCGTGCGGCGTGATGGGAGCCGTCCCGATGGGCAGTTCGATCACCGCCATCCTGCTCAACACACCGGGCGCGGCGCCGAGCGCTGCAACGTTGATCGACGGTTATCCGCTCGCACGCCAAGGAAAGGCCGGGCTGGCGATCGGCGCGGCGGCGAGTTCGAACGCGATCGGCGGCTTGATCGGAACGATGTCGGTGTTGGTGGTCATGCCGCTGGCGCGCCGGATCGTGTTGCTGTTTCGGCCGCCCGAGTTTTTCTTGCTCGGCATGTTGGGGCTCGTCGTTGTCGCGTTGTCCTCGCGCGGCAAGATGTTGCGCGGGCTCGTAACCGCCGGCCTCGGTCTGATGATCGCTTGCATCGGCCAGGACTTGGTGACCGGCGAGCTGCGCTTCACGCTCGGGAGCCAGTATCTCTGGAGCGGGGTGCGCATCGTGCCGGCGCTGATCGGACTTTTTGCGATCGCTGAGATGATCAACTTGTCCATCAAGGGCGGTGCCGTCGTTTCGAACGCCGATGCCCGCGTGAAGGTCGAACGCATGAGCGCCGGTCTGATAGAAACGCTCCGTCATTGGCCGACCGTGCTCCGCGGTTCGCTCATCGGTACGGTCGTCGGCGCTGTACCCGGCGTCGGCGGTACTGTCGCGGCGTTTCTTTCGTACTCGATCACCTCGCAAGTGTCGAAACAGCCGGAGACGTTCGGCAAGGGCAACATCGAGGGCGTGATCGCGGCCGAATCGGCGATCAACGCGAGTGACGGGAGCCATCTCATACCCACGCTAGGTTTCGGCGTGCCCGCCGGCGCCGAGATGGCGGTGTTCCTCGGGATCCTGATGCTGCACGGCCTCCAACCCGGCCCTGCGATGTTGATCGACCATCAAGCGGAAATTTACGGCATCGTCTGGGCGCTCACGTTCGCGTGCGTACTGGCATCCTTCATCGGCTTGGTCTGCGTCCGGCCGCTGGCGGCGATCACGACGGTGCCGACGCGGGTTTTGGTGCCGATCGTCGTTTGCCTCGCGCTCGTCGGTTCGTACTCGGTCGATCAGAGCATCGGCAACGTCATTGTGAGCGGCGTCTTCGGCGTGCTTGGCTACGTGTTGATCCGCCAGGACTACCCGCGCCTTACGATCGTCATCGGCATGGTGCTCGGCGGCATCATCGAGCGCAGCTATCACCAATCACTGATGATGTCGGACGGCAGTTGGGGGATCTTCGTCGCGAGTCCGATTGCGATGACCTTGGCCGCGCTTATCGTTGCGGCGCTGGTCGTACCGCCCGCTCGACTCGCGGTGCGTAAGGCGATGGGGGCTTGATGCCGGCAGCGGCTCGCACCTTCGTCGTACCGGCCGCGATATGGCTCGTCACTGCGGCGTTCATCATATCCGCCTCCCGGCTGGGACCGGTCGCGCGTGCGATGCCGCTGCTCGTCGGGTGGTTGACCTTGCTGCTCGTCACGCTCGACATCGTCGCGCGCACCGGTACGCCGGTGGGCCGAGCGCTGACGAGCGCGCTCAATCCGGCGGCACTGACTCCGGCCGATGCACAAGCGACCGGCTCGGCGCGCGCCTTCCGGGTAGGCCTCGCGCCGATCCTCGCGCTGATCGCCGGCTTCACGCTCATCGGCGCCTTGCCGTCGGTGCCGGTCTTCGTCTTCGCATCGCTGCGCTGGCACGCGCAGCGGGGTTTCTTGACGAGCGCGGTCCTCGCGGTTGCCGTGACGCTCTTCGTCTACGGCATGTTTTACAAAGTATTGCAGTTGCCGCTCTATCCCGGGTTGCTCTTCGGCGGCGCCTGGCAATAGTTTTCGCCGTAAACCCATGAACGTTCTGTGAAGGCGCACTTCCCGGCCCCCTCACCGACTCTTCACACCCCCAGCGTACGCTCGTACCAATCGGTATTGGGAGGGCGGTATGAGCATCTTTTCACGCATTTTGGTGGGTACGGACGGTTCGGACGCCGCCGAGCAGGCCGTCGATTTTGCGGCCAAGCTCGCGAACGAGCACGGGTCCGAACTCATCGTGTCGCACTTCGTCAACTGGGTGCCGGTGGTAACCGAAGCGGCGGCTTCCGGAGCAATCACCGACCCGGGGATCATCGACGAGCTGCGAGCGGCGGGCGACCAGTTCATCGAACGGGCCAAGAGCCGGGCGAAGACCGCGGGCGTGACGGCGCAAGGCCGGCTGGTTGACGGCGAACCCGCATTCGGCATTCTCGAGCTTGCCAGGGATGAAGCATGTACGCTGATCGTCGTTGCGACGCACAACCGTTCGGGCTTCGAGCACTTCTTTATCGGCAGCACCACGGAAGCCGTGCTGCGCGGAAGCATGATTCCGGTGCTCACCGTCCGTTCCGGCGACCAACTCGTGCGATCGGGGCGCTGCTTCGAGCGCATCATGGTCGGCATCGACGATTCCGAACCTTCGGATGCGGCGCTCGAAGCCGTCATGAATTTTCCGCTCGAGGATCGTGGCAGCGTCGAGTTGGTCGCGGTGTCCGGCACGGCCTTCGTCGTCGGCGGGAGCGACTATCATCAGGCCGCGCTGGATGAACTCCACGAAGATGCCGAGCGCGTCGTGGACGCGGCTCTTGCGACGGCGCGTAAACGCGGCTGTGCATTCGAGGGTCGCGTTGTCGACGGCCGGCCGGCGAACGCTTTGGTGGTGACGGCGGAACATGACAAGGTCGACCTCATCGTGCTCGGCAGTCACGGGCGGCGCGGATTACGGCGCCTCTTCATCGGCAGCGTTGCGGAAAGCGTCGTTGAGTCGTCACCCATACCGGTGCTCGTCGTGCGCGGTTTGCAAAAGGCGCGGGTGCCCGTCAAGGAGTCGGTGCGCGGCTTGGCGACGGTGAGTGCGTAGCATGTCGGACTTAGAAGATTTCATCGCGAATTCAAACGGAATCACCCTCCACCGCAAACGCGTGCTCAAGGCCTTTAGCCACGTCGAGGATAGCCCGCTGATTCAGGTGCTCTATAACATGACACGGCCGGCGCTGCGCGTCACGAAGCCCGATCGCAAAAAGGCGGCTGCGCCGCCCGCGGCGCCAAAGATCGTGCGTAAGGGCATGGTCAACTACCGGCGCGAGCTGCACGGCTACTCCGACCAACCGGACACCAACTCCAAATGACGATGCAAACCTTTCCGCAAAAGCGCCACGCGACATCGCCCATCGAAGAAGTCATCTGCGAATTCGAATTTTCGCAGGTGGGTGCGTGGGACCCACACTTGCCCACTCGCCTCTACGATGAAATGCGGTCGGTCTATCCCACTCCGCCACAACAGGTAACGGCCGAAAATTCGACGCTCTCCGAACGCTCGCACGGCCCGAAGATCCTCCTGACGACGGCGGATGGCAAATACCAGGCTCGCTGCGGGGACATGGCGATGACCCTGCATGCGCTCCGTCCCTATCCGGGCTGGGCCGACGTGTACGATCGCATCGCGCATGCGCTGCGCAACTACCTGCAAGTGGCCAAGCCGAAGGCGATCGCCCAGATCAACCTGACCTATCGCAACCGCATTATGGTCCCCGCGCAGTCGCTCCTAATGTCCGATTACTTCACGCTGGGTACGACGATCCCGCACGGCCTGCCGAAGCGCTTCATCTCGTTTGCGACCGGCTTTCGCGCCGCCTACGATCACGATCCGCACAGCGTGCTATCGGTCTCGTTCTCAGCGTCGCCCCCGCAGCACGACGTAAGCCTCGCTGTGGAGGCCAATATCGACGTGATGACCTCGCGCATTCAGCTCCACGAGGCGGTCGAGCTCGAGACGTTGCTGGAGATCGTGCGAGACCTGAAAGCCAAGGCCTACGACGCGTTCGAGAAACTCATCACCGACCACACGCGAAAGCTCTACGGCAGATAACGGTACAACGTTTTCCAGGACAAAAGTCACTGGTGCGGATGCCGGCGGGCCTGGGTTGGATCGAAAACGGTTGATTATACTCATCCGGAGTGTTCACGGCACAACTGGGTCCCAAACGAGTCATGCCCTTTCGCGGGCGAGGGGGCTTCACACTGGCCGTCACCGGTGCGGTGGTGCTCTCGCTTGCGTTGGATTCATTTCGGCTTGCGAAAAGCGGCCTGACGTTTGACGAAGCGGCGACGATCGCATACGCGCGACTTGATGTTCGGAGCCTCTTCGCGGCCTTGCAATCCAGCGACGTCTTCTTCGGTGCGTATTATGGCTGGATGCACGTCTGGATGCGTTTGGGTGAAAGCGAAGCGGTGCTGCGCTGGTTCTCCATTCTCTGCGCCGCCGGCGCGGTTATCGCCCTAGCGTTTCTTGCCCGACGTCTCTCCGATACGAAGGCCGGTGTAGCGGCCGCTATTCTCGCGGCTACGAGCCCGCTGCTTTTTGACCTCGCGCGGCAAGCGCGGCCGTATTCGTTACTCGTTCTCGTCGCGGCGCTGTCGTCATTGGCGTTCTTACGGGCCTCTGAACGTCCGTCGTGGCCGCGCTGGACGTGGTACGTCCTCATCAGCGCGGCGGGTTGCTACGTTCACCTGTTTCTCTTGTGTTTGGGTGCGGCACATGCTCTCTGGGCCGTGATCTGCCGGCGCGATCTGTACCGCTCCGGGCTGACCTGGGCGCTTGTCGCCATCGCGTTCTCGACAACTCCGCTGCTCGTCGTCCTCCATCACTATCCAAGCGTTAACGGTTACATCGCTCGCCCGACGTGGCGCGCTCTCGTAGAGACCTGGGATTGGTTTGCGGGTTCGCGCGTGCTGGTCGTGCTCACCCTCGTGCTCGTCGCTGCTTGGATCACGGTACGGCTACACCGGCGGCAACGCATCCTTACTTCGAAGGTACTGTTCCTCATCGCGACGATCGCCGTTCCGCCGCTCCTGGTGTTTGCGGAGTCGTTGATTCTGAAACCCTCATATATGCAGCGATACCTCGTGGAGGCATGGCCGTCGTACATCGTTGCGCTCGCTATCATTCTCACCCGGTTGCGGCCGCTCTACCTCGTGCCGGTCGCTGCGCTTGTTTTGGCGCTGCAGACTGGCGCCATTGTCCGAACGCACATGATCGTAGCCCAAAATTGGCGCACGGCAAGCAGCGTCATCTTCGCGGGCGAGCTGCCGGGCGATCAGCTCGTCGTCTTTCCGGCGTTCGGGATGCTGCCCTATGAGTATTACCGCGAGCGGCTACGTGTGAGCGGAACGCCGGCGCTCCGGTTTCCCCGTTTGCCGCCCTTTCCGCTCACGATGACGAACAATGACAGCAACAAGTTCGCAATCGACCGGGGTGCACTCGTTGCGACTGCCGATCGTCCATCGCGGATCTGGTTCTTGGTCGGCTGGACGGACGATCCGCGAACCGGGCAGGGCCTTCGCATCCTAACGCGTGCGTTGCCTTCCGGCTACCGGCTCGCGCTCGAGCGGCGCCTGGTCCACGAAACGGTGCTGCGTTACGACTTGAAAAAAGGCTAAGACCGCGACGATCGCGTCTTCAAAAGCGGCTTAGGCTATCGAGCGATAATGCGCGCATGAATTATCGCGCTATCACATTGCCCGCCGCCTTGTCGGTTGTCGCGCTCGCCGTCTTCTCGGCGTGCAGCGGCGGCTCGAATAGCACCTCCATGTCGCCTCTCGCGGCGCCCGCTACGGTAGCCCCTACTGCGCCGCCCGCACTCCCGCAGGCAGCCTTCTCGACCGCAACGCGCGGCTCGCAGACCGGCCTCGCGGCAATCAACGGCTTCGCCGTATATAATTTCGATCTCGACCTCACGACCCCTGGATTGTCGGCGTGCGCGGCACCGGTGCCGCCGGCGACCGTTGGGTGCACCACGTTCTGGCCGCCGGTGGTTCCGCCCGCGGGCGCCACGCTGGTCGCGCCGTTTGGTGAAATTACGCGTCCCGAGGGCACGCTCCAACTCACCTATAACGGTCATCCGCTCTACACGTATGCCGAGGACACGACGACGGCTAGCGACGGTATCACGGCATCGGGCGGCCTCTGGCACCTCGGACAACCGTCAACCACGGATCTGGAGATGCCCGATTTCGCACCGACATCCACGGCCACCCGTCGCACCCTATTCTTCATCGCGGACTACACACTAGCTTAGACGGCCCGTCTTTGTGGAAGAGACGGGCCGGAGGGTTGCGTCATGCTTGAACTGCGCGCCAACTGCGAATGCTGCGATCGTAATCTCCCACCAGACTCGCCGGAGGCGATGATCTGCACCTTCGAGTGCACGTTTTGCCGAACGTGCGTGCAAATTGCCGCCCGAGGGTCGGAGCGGCGGCCGGGGGGGCAGGCTAGAGCAGGGGGACCCTCGGTTCTCTTGCTAAACACGGAAGAGGCGCCGGAGCCATTATGGCCTGGAGCCTTGGAAATGGAGCTAATCTTGCGACTCGAACGTGCTTGCGTGGTGGCACGGATAGCGATGGTTCTCGTTCTGCTATCCCTGAATGTAGCAAACGCTCAAACGGCAACAGATACTCCGAATCCAGTTGCCCCTGTGCCAGCGCCGCCGACGGGCGCCGCCTCGTCTATGTCTCTGCCGGCCTCGCCGGCGCCGAGTCCGATCGGCGAAGATTTGCTTGGGGGCACGACGGTCATGGTCTCACTCGCTGAACCGATTTCGTCGGCGACAGCAGAGGTTGATGACCAAATCGCCATTGTGGTTCGGAAGCCAGTGGTAGTTAAAGGCTACTTGTTTATCGCCGCAGGTGCGAACGGGCACGCCACCGTGACCTCGGCAGAGCATTCCGCCGGTAATGGATCCGGCGGTAAGCTGGCGTTTACGATCGATTGGGTCTACGCGGTAGATGGCGGGAAGATCAAACTCTCTCAAACGAATCACGCGAGCGAAACCGGTGATACAAAGGGGGCTTCGAGTACTGCGACCATCGCAACGTACTTGCTTCTTGGCCCACTCGGCCTTTTCGCGCACAACTTCGTGCACGGAAAAGACGTCACGATCACGCCGAAGCAGAACTTCGTGGTGTTTGTTGATCACGACGTGTACCTACCCGCGCAGCCTTACGCCGGTCCCAGCCCGGAAAGCACGCCAAGATAACGCGGGCTCGCTCATCGCCGATAGTCGCTAACGTCTTGGTATAAGCATCGGTTTGCGTGATGCGCGCACAGAACGGGCCCTTTGCAGAGCAGCGCCTTAGCGGGCTTTGGAAGTCTTACGACCCGCTATCCTTTCAAAAGTGCGATCTCCTCGCAGAACGATTTCTGCTTGCCTCCCAGGGCCAATACCGCGTTTTCTTCGCTCCGCTCGGTGGATTTCCGGAGTCCGGCAGCTGCATCGTTTTCGTGGGTCTAACTCCCGGACTCGCTCAGCTACAGCTCTCGGCAAAACTTTATCGTGAAACCGAGGCTGCTGAACGCGATGATGCAGTAGTATTTGGCCGGATGCTGAGGTCCGAGGTGGCGTTCGGAGGTCAGATGCGTGCGAATCTTTGCAAGATGCTTGACGAGATCGGTTTACATCGAATCTTCGATGTTGATAGTTCGCTCTTACTATTCAACAAGAATGACGAAGCAGGAATTGCCGCAACCTCCGCGCTCGTATATCCGGTGTTTAAGGGTCCCGAAAATCGCAACTTCGGCGGCACGGTCGACCTCCCGAAAACCAGGCTTTTCCGTGAAATGATTGATGTGCTACTCGCACCTCGATTGATCGCAGCACCGAATGCGTTGATAGTGCCGCTCGGGATGTCAGCGTCAACGGGCGTATGTCATCTTATTGATCAAGGACTGATCGATAGGGGTCGAGTGCTCATCGGCTTTCCTCATCCTTCCGGCAACAATGGTCACCGTAAGGCGCAGTTTGCAGAGCGTCGCGAAGATCTTGAACGGCAATTGCGTCAATGGTCGGTCGACGAGGGCGGGGCAAAGTGCCCATCAGCTTAGCTCGATGGAGAGCGTTCCGCGTCATCATCTACATCGCCGGTTGCTTCCAGGAACTTGGTTCACTAGACGATCATGCATGAAGTCCATGCACCAGACATGATTTGCCTGCGTTGGCGCGATGCGAACGCGCATCACCGCGGATTTGCGCCGGCGCTTCGGGCCTTTTGCGCATAAAACTTAGACCTTCTAGGCGATACAGACGAGATAACGCCGATCTTGGGCTTATATTACATCGACTTGCGATTGAATCGCATCGTCTCGCAAATGCGCCTTTGGCTTGCGCCGTAATCTTCCTGAAGCTCGCCGGCCAACACGCGCTGCTTGGCCGGCTTCAGAGCTTTTTTGAGAGCACGTCTTGGAGCATGACTTTGTCGAGCGTCAGATCAGCGACGAGCCGCTTGAGTCGCGTATTCTCGTCACGCAATTCGTTGATCTCGCGAATCTCAGGCGTACCGAGCGCGCCGTATTTCTTTTTCCAGAGATGGATCGTGTTCTCGTGGACGCCGGTTTTGCGGGCGAGTTCGGCGATCGGAATGCCGGATTCGGCTTGCCGTAGGACCTTCGCGATCGACTCGGGGGACTGGCGTTTGCGGGCCATGGGGACCTCCTTTCGTTCGGGCCGTTTAGGCGGCTCGAAATTGTGGTCCCGCTGGCGTAGTTTTTGGGGTGCCCTCCACCGCGGTAGCCATTCGGTAGCCGCGTCGGTCGATTTCACGGGTCCTGAACTCGCTCAGCGTGATCGACTCAACGCTGGCAGACGCGGACTCCGTCAGAGCGCTCAGTGCTCGAACGGGTTGCGGGCAGCGCGGACGGCAGGAGCGCGGATTCCGGACGCCCGTCACCGTATCAATGAAAAACGCCGCTGTAGCGGGTCTGAGTGGTGCGCCAACGAGAATCGAACTCGCTTACGTCCGTATCAGATAGTCCGCCTAGTGCTGGGGAGTATCGTTCCATATTTGGCCGAGCCTGTCCAGCACGGGTAGGCTCAGGTAGTACCGTCCTGTTGGTGGGCAGAACGATGGGCAGCTAAGCCTGCTAAATAGCTTGGTCAGACGAGCGCGGTCTTTCCTGATACAGGCACTCCCGGAGCGGAAGTGCCTTTGTGGGTTAGGTGGTTTCGAGCCAATGGGCATCCGAACGTGTAACCGCGGACCGACGCGCGCACCAGGTGAACAAAACCGACCTCCGCGTCGAAGCAGCCATCCATGACGCAACTTCCGCAGGGGCCCGACGAGCGGTCGACACCCGTACCAACCCGCCAGGCGAATGCCGAGCGATATGAAGAGATTGCCCAAAAGCTGCTCGACCGCTTCGCTACGGACTTTGGCCTCGATCGCGTTGAGGGCAAGCAACAGGTCGACGGTACGGTTACCTCATGGGAGCTCGACGGAGTAGCGTTTCTTGCTAACAACGAGGGCATGTTCTACGTCGTCGAATGCCGCCGCTACACGACCTCGAAGCTCAAACAAGAAGCGCTCGCTGCGATCGCCTATCGCATACACGATACGGGTGCCCTCGGGGGCATCGTCGTCTCACCGATGGAGCTACAGAGCGGCGCCGAGCGAATTGCAGAGGCCGAGGACATCATCAACGTTCGTCTTAATGCCGACGCGACCCTGACATCGTTCGTCATGCAGCTAAAAGGGCGCGCTTACGTTGGCCTGGCAGAGACGCTACCGCCATTTTCCGAGAACCTCGCCATGAAAGTCATGCGAGCAGCCTGCTCAGCCGGCCGTCACGCTGACTGTTCCGGCGACTGTAGCTGCGACTGCCACGCGCAGCCGACAACGATATCTGCGTGAGCACTGCGAGCCGCGCGAAGCAAACGCGACGTCAGTATGCTCGGTTCTTTTCGTCAGCGCTAATAATCCATCAAAATGAAGCATACTTTAGCATTGCTGCCTATATCCAAACACGAAAGCGGCCGCAATTAATCGGCGCGCTTCAAGTACGTCCAGATCGTTTCAGTAGCGAGCGCGATTACTCCGGCGTCGTCGGCAGCCGGCGTGAACCGCTCAACGTGGAAACTCTCAACATCAGCTTTATCCCAGAGTTCGACGTGCACGAGCTTGTCGCCGAGCAGATGCGCTGTCGCCCAGCGAGAATCTCCATTGAGCGACCATTCCGCAGTCGGTCCATGCACCATCGAGTACAACTTCCTACCGCCGGACAAAACGTCGACCTCACGCTTCTTACGTAGCGCTCGGTCCACAGCGCCGGCCCACGCCTCAAGGACGGTGGCGTTCGACTCGACAGACCATTCCGAGAGATCGTAGAGGAGCGCCGCCACTTCTTCCATCTCAGCCGCGAAGGACGCGAGGTCAAAGGTCGTGTTTGGCTCGTTGTATCGCTTGCCTCTTTTATCGCGCGTGTACCGGAAAGCGTAAGAACCGGGATCCATCTCATGGAACTCGCTGATTCGACCTTTTAAAACTCTCATCTCCTCAGATTGGGCCAGCTGCGGATCCACCGCTTCCATTCCCCCCGCGATCAATTCGATGAGTGGCTCAATCGCATGAGCGCTCATTGCTGCGTCGACTTTGATATTATTTGGGAATGTCGCGAAACTCTGCATGCTTCGAACGATGTGCTTCAACATCAACTCAACGAATTGCCGGTAAGCGAAGACGAGCGGATAAACGAGCAAGTGGGGATGCGGGCCGCCTTCTTTTAACGACGCAGCCAAGATCTGGGCGGCGCTTTGAAAACCGCTTGCGATCAAATAGTCGTCGTAGCCGAACATCCCGAGTTGTGCCTGCGTGCTTAAGCTTTCGCCCTTACGAAACAGACGGCGTTGGCCTTCGACCGGCTTCGGTGCTCCCGTCAACGTCAACCCTCCATATTTCTCGATTTACTCGCCGCGACGTCGCGCAATCTGAAGTCGATCGAGTCGATGTCAAACGAGCCCCGCTACGAAAATGTACAGATCGGTAGCGAGCGCGAGCGACAAACTCGCAGTTCGTTTGTCAAATGCGAATCCGCCGAAGTGATGAGAGGCCGAAGACCATCGAAAAGCCGCATACATCAAAGACACGAGCAACTCGCCGTCCGCTGAGCGGTCACCGCCGGTCGCGTCTTTCCATCGATTGTTCAAAACATTTCCGATTGCTTTGCCCCACTCTTCCATGCCTTTCTCGCCGCGCGCGACCGCAAATTGCGAGCCCAAGATCGTTGTGAGGCCTTCGATCACGAGCCGGCACTTCGATGCAACCTCGCGGTATTCACGTCGGCGCCAAGCGAGTGATGCCGCTTGCAGCTCGACTGTGCATTCAGCCCAGTTCGACGTATCGTTTCGGAGCGCGACTGAGGGCAGCTCCAGAAGCCTCCGATGATCGCTTCCGAGTTCGGCTAAAAGGCGCAGCCAGTGCTCAGCGTCGATCTTCACGTATGTCGGATTTTGACCGGACGAAACGGTCACGAGGTGTCGATCGTCGATGTTCTCGCGCGGAATGAAGGATTGCTTCATATCCGCCAATGCGTTGAGCCATAGATATAGTGTAAACGACGCTGGATCGCGCTCGGCATCGATCAGCTCTAGTTGAGCAGTCGACATGGGAACGACGAGGTTCCGCTCAGACGTCGTGACGAGTTGCTGCGGGATCATCACGCCGTGCGCGATGCCCGTTGGATCACTACGATGCGAGATTCTGCCGCCAACGCTCAGTAGCATTTGCGACGCCGGCCGTAACGCTGCATCACCGATATGCTCGAGCACTTCGAACGGGATAATGACTGCGGGCGCCGTCGCAATGGCCGACACGTGAATACGTGATTCGTCGATTCGAACGACAGCATTCGTTTTCGACGGATAGCCTTCGTGATGCAGATGAACGTCAGCCACTATTCAATTCGCCTCTCCGCGGACAGCTGTACTGCTTCTCGCATTGCGTTCTTCGCGCGTGGCGTGCGTGATACAGTCGTTATTAGTCGAAGTTCGGACCGGCATGAAAAGTGCTTACTTGTTATGGACTAGAAGACGGCCTTTCTCCGAAAAGGCCCCCGGGGCCCCAGACAGTCAGTTGACAAAGCGTATGTCAGTTGTTTAATATGACCTGAGATGAGCCTCGCTCCTGAAACCTGCCGCGCAGGCCGCGCACTCCTGGCGTGGTCGCAGCGACGACTCGCTGAAGAAGCCCAAACGGCGATTTCGACCGTGGCCGACTTCGAGCGCGGAGCTCGCACGCCGATCGCAAACAGCGTCGACGCCCTCACGAAGGCGCTCGAAAACGGTGGCGTTCGCTTCACCGGCGAGCAAGCGAGTCTGGCTGCTGCGAATGCTCAGGAGCCGGCGCTGGCTGACGGACAGCCGTTTCGGCTGATCAACAGCGGCGATCTCCTCGAATGGGCCAACCGCCTTGACGGGCGCAGCGGTCTTCCGGAGCTTATCGACCGGCTCGTCCTTGCTGGGGCCGGTCCGGACGTCATGAGACATTTCCCAGCTGGAGAGAGCACGCAGGCCGGCGGATGGGACGGGACGTGCGATTCCCCGCGCGCCGTAGCGAATCGCGTGCCGATCGGGAAGTCCGGCTGGGAGCTGACGGTCAACAGCGGCATCGACAAGAAGGCCGACGGTGACTTCAAGAAGCGAGAAGAAGCGCTCGATCCCGAGACGCGTCAAGCGATGTCGTTCGTCTTCGTTGTAATGCGGAATTGGCCGGGGAAGGACGTCTGGATCGCGCGGCAGCGCGCGCGGCGGGTCTTCGCGGACGTGATGGCGCTCGATGTCGACGATTTAGTTCACTGGCTCGACGAGCATCCGGGCGTGCAGCTCTGGCTTGCGGAACGGATCGGGAAAGTTCCACGCACCGGCATCGAGTCGCTAAAGGAAGCGTGGGAGCGTTTCTCGCTCGCGACGGTACCACCGCTCCCCGAGGCGGTGCTGCTTGCCGGGCGCGACGACGAGGCGACATGCGTGCACGCGTGGTTGAAGGCCCCAGCATCGGTGCTGACCGTTCACTCGTCGACGAACGAAGAGGCCAGCGCGTTCCTTTGGAGCGCGCTCTCTATGCTGCCGGCGGAAGTCCGTGAATCGCATCGGCTGCGAACAATCGTTGCGCGGACGGACGATGCCGCTCGCGAACTCAGTCGCGCTATGCGTCCGATGATCATCGTCATGAACAGCGACGATCCCGGCTTCGCGAGGAGTATCGCGGCCAAGGGGCATTACGTCTACGCGATTGCACGGAACCGTGATCGATCCGGCGTCGACGTAACGCTCGGTCCGGTGCATCGCTACGAACTCGAAGAAGCGCTCATGGCCGGTGTACGTGAGAGCGGCGTCGGCGTCGACCTCCTGCGAATCAGCCGAAGTCGCGGTGAGGCGCGTTCTCTCGCGAAACGCGCCGGGGGAAGTGTTTCGGTACTTCGTCGCATTCTCGCAACGCAGACGATGCCTCCACCAAGTTGGGTCGGAACGACATCGAAGGGCGTACTGAGCGCATTGCTGCTAGCTGGTGCTTGGGACGAATCGTACGAGGGTGATCGCGCTCTCATCGAGCGCCTCGCGACCCAGCCGTACGACCATGTGGCCCGCGAGCTCGAACCGCTTACGGCGGGCATCGATGCGCCGGTCATCCGGTCCGGAACGAAGCTACGCTGGGTGTCTCGACTTGACGCGTGGTTCTTCCTCGCGCCGGCTCTGACAAAGTCCGACCTTGACGCGTTCTTCGACGGGGCCGAAGTCGCGCTGCGCGAATTCGATCCGCGATTCGACGATGTCGACCGCTCGCGGATGATCGCATACGGCGAACGAAAACCGGGTCACTCGCATGAAGTGCGTGCCGGCCTCGCCGAAGCGCTTGATGTCATGGCGGTTCATCCGGAAGAAGCGCCGCCGAACCTTCACATCGATTCTCGCGTCGAGGGATTTGTCCGCGGGCTCCTTGACCACGCCGACGCGGCGCTCTGGTGGTCACTGCGCGCCGAATTTCCCGCGCTTGCAGAAGCCGCTCCGGATCAATTCCTCGACGCCCTTGACGCATCACTTGACGCGCATGACGCGCCGGTTTCGGTCTTGCTCAAGAGCGACGGGGGTGTGTTCTCGCGAGACTACATCTCCGACTTGACTTCGGCGCTCGAGCGTCTAGCGTGGGCGCCGGCGTACTTCGCTCGAGCGGTCGCCGTGCTCGCGCGTCTGGCCGAACGCGACACTCGAGACAATCGCCAGGGTAATCGCCCGACAGCGACCCTGCGCCAGATTTTCTTGCCGTGGACACCGCAGACATATGTATCGCTCGAAGATCGGCTCACTTGTCTTGACATGATGCGGAGTGATGCGAATCGTGCCGCTTGGGATCTCATGCTCTCAATCCTGCCTAAAGGCGGCGGCGATCACTCGTCTTACTCCTCTCAGCTGATTTGGCGCCGCGTAGAAGAAGACGCGCAAGAATTTCCGACGCAAAAGCTTCTGCAGAGGAGCGCCAACGAGGTGTTCGAGCGGCTTCTCGCAGATGTCGGGTCCGACGTCGAGCGTTGGAGCGATTTTTTCAAGAACGTGGTAGGACTCACGCATGGCCAGCAAGAGCGGATGGCTCGGGCGTTTCTCGATGTCACGCGAGAGATCGTCGATGAACGTACACGCGTCGACGCGCGTGAATTCGTCCGTGGTGTGCTCAACCGTCATCGCGAATCGTCGTCGACTTGGTGGGCGATGCCGGAACCGGTGCTTGGGCTCTTACAGGAAGCCTTTGACCTGCTCGCACCGACAAGTCTCGTCGAACGTGACGGGTGGGTCTTCGCGAATTATCCGAAGCCGCCGGTTACCAACGCAGGTCATGATCTGTACAAAATGCTCGCGCTCAACGATGAGAATCGACTTCGCGTCGCGCGCGAGCTGATCGAAGCTGCCGACATTGAGCTGATTTTCGAGATGGCTTCGGCTGTCGAGAATCCAGTTGCGCTCGGAACCGCATTGATGAAGACCGGTTTGGACGATCCCGTTCGCCCTGCAATTGTCGATCGCGCTTGCCGCTCGGAAGATTACAAGCTGCGCGAGTTTGGCCGCGGGCTGGTTCTTGGCGCGGTCGAGGTACTCGGAAGCGAGTGGGCCGCCGGTCTTGTTCGAGATGCGGTGACTGCAGGTTGGTCAGCAGAGGCGATTGCGGTCATACTTCGCGGGATGCCGTTCGATACGGTCACGATCCGGGTTGCGAGCGAGGCAGGCGAAACCGTGGACGACGCTTACTGGAAGAGCGTCCCCTGGATGTTCATGATGCACGCGAGCCCGGCGGATCGGGTTGTCGCAGTCAAAGAGTTGCTGCGTGTGGATCGGCCCGTCGAAGCCGTCGCTTTGATCGGTCAGACGGGGCCAAAAGACTTTCCGTCTTCGTTGCAGCTGAGAGCAATGGAAGCAGCCAGCTCGCAGATCGGCTCCGTGCGTGGCGGCAACGATTCATCGATGCTCGGGCATTATTGCGGATTGATTCTCGATCGCCTTGAAGCCGACCCTAGTATCGATCGCGTGGCGCTCTTTGGCCTTGAGTGGACGTACTACGGTTTCTTGCAGAATTCGGGGCGCGAACCAAAGCTGCTCGAAACCGGTCTTGCAGAAAGCCCCGATTTCTTCCTGACCGTCGTCTCGTCAATCTATCGCGGTGACGACGACGGTACGGCTACTGCTACTGATGAAGATCCGGAACGCCGAGCCGCGTTAGCGACGCAGAGCTACATGCTGCTCGACAGCTGGAAGCGCGTGCCCGGATCAGACGAAGACGGTCAGATCGACGGAGCCGCGCTCATGGCTTGGGTGAACGCCGTACGCGCTGGAGCCGCCGTAGCAAAGAGGTCAGCGATTGTCGATCAACAGATCGGCACGATTTTGGCGGCTGCGAAGCCGGACGGGAATGGAGAGTGGCCCCCGAAGGCCGTTCGAGACACGATCGAACGGGCCAAGAGCCGCGAGATCGAACGTGGCGTTGAGCTCGGCGTCCGGAACGGACGGGGTGTGACGACCCGCGGTCCACTCGACGGCGGTGAGCTGGAGCGTGGAGAAAAGCGTCGGTTTGAGGATTTGGCGAAGCGATATGCCATCACCGCACCGCGGACTGCGGCGGTACTTCGAGCAATCGCGAAGTCGTACGGCATCGATGGCGTGTACATGGATCAGATCTCAGGTAGCATAGGCGGGGTGTAGTCGGATCGCGCGATGCGTGCGAACGACGTTCTAGAACGGGGCGTCGGCTCGGAGGCACCGGTTTCAGGCGGTACTTGCCGAAATACTCGACGAGCGGCACGACGGCCACAGTGTGGAGGTTGTTGTCGAGACGATTCGCCCCGCCGTCTATTTCAATGGGAGCGAAATGGCCAGAACTTACCCCCGCCGACGACAGCAAAGCCGTAGGCCCTACGATATCGGGCAGACTCCCGAGATTGTCATCCTAAACGGTTCCTGATTCGAGTATACGCGCGCGCGGTGACCTACAAATTCAACCTCGATACCGGCCGCTGTCCGACGCAAGACGAGCCGAGAAATCTGCTCCACGCAGTTCGTCGTAATGAGCATCAAGGCGCAAAGAAGTCTGCCGACTTCAACGAGATCCGGGTCATCGAAGGATGCGAGCGGTGGTAGCGGCGACCTGGTAACGATAAACGACCCGTCCCCTCCGCCGCTCCGACCGGAGACGAACCCCTCAAGCGTTTCCTCGTTGAGCCGCTGGGTTGAAAATTGTCCCAGTTCAGATTCGACCGGGCGCTCATCAAGAAGAATTCGGCGCGCTCGACGAGTGGCGATCTGATCCGCGGTGATGCCGTTGACGCTCATGTCCGACGTCATGCTTCCCCGACGATCTTCTTCCACCAAGACGAGTTCGACGCTGCGCCTGCCCTCTCGGGTCACTTCTCTGTAACTCCGGACGCGCACGAAGGCGGCCTCGAGTCCCCAACCCATCGGCAGCGTCTGGGAATGATTCCTCAACCGCGAAACGCTCGCCACCTCATCGTCATCACCAGCGACAAGCGTGACGTTGATCGAACCGCGCTCACGAACCAAATCGGCATAGCGAGCGAAAATCAATTGGCCCTCACGTGGCTTGAACACAGCCAGCGGGAGTTGCGGCGCGCTCGGGGCGACTGAGGCTGTTGCTTCCGTTGCCGGCGCAATCGGTGGAGGACGGCTACCAGAACCTGCAAGCGGCGGCAGTGGACGGACGGCACCCAATGGAGGGCGCACGTACGCGGGCTGGTTCGTCAGCACGCGATAGAGATCGTCGTATTGGGCAGGCAGCACGAAGTGCGTCTCGTCGCGCAAGAACTCGGGAATCCACCGAACGTCAGCCGCATCGAAGAGAATCGGGATAACCCCGTGTTCAGAACCTTGCGCTGCCACCACGCGCCGGTTTAGCATTCCGCTTTCGTACGTTGCGCCTTGGCCAACGCCAAGGGGCTCCTCAAGATGAAACCTTCGGTAATATGCCTCCGAGCAGACGACGAGAACGATCTCCGTGCCGCTCATCTTCTCGGTCATCCATCGAGACCAACCGCCGCGCGGGCGCGGATCGAAGAGGTCTACGTCGCAGGGAACTCCCTCCATAATCAAGCGCTCTGCCAGGCCGATAACCTGCGCGTCGTGCGAACCACGAGCGTAACTGATGACCGAGGGCAATCCGACCCCGCCAGTTTCCATGCTATCGTGTCGCTCCGCTGAAGACGATTCGGATTCCTCGGGCGCACGTGCGGGTCTGCATACGCGTAATCAACGCACCTCGAAGTACTCTCCCCATTCCTGCGGGCGGCTTTCGTTCGCATCTCGCCTCGCGGTAGCCGCGTCGACTCGGTAGATCGCTATCGACACCTCCGCGCGCGCCTCTCGGGTCAATGGAACCTTGAAGTGCTGAACAACGGATGTATGAGTCCCAGCTGGTATCTGCTCCACCATCGTAAATGACGGGCCCGTCGGATCCGGAAACACCTCGACCCGGTACACGTCGCCCTTTGCTATGCCTCGAACATCAAACTCAAGGGACCATCCGTGCAGGTTACGCGGCGCGACGGTCTGTGACACGCCGGTCGGGTCTATAAGACGAACATTGTCAACGCGCGGTATTTTGCTCAAACGAGTCCAGCGCGCAACATCGAGAACCACGAGCTGGCCAGGATCGGAGACAGCATAGTATTGACCCTTGATGTTCCCGAGCAGACTCTGGGGAACAAACGGGATGACATCCTCATGCTCGCCTTTCGCGTTGTGAAGGCTTACCGGCGCACCACGCGCCACAGCATCATTGAAATCCGAAACTACATCGGTCAATCTAACAACCATCCAAAAACAAATGGAACGCCCCCTTAGCGTGCCAATAATGTTCGACGGCGACTGCCCTTCGCCGCTTCGAGGGCCCGTTCTCGGGCTAGGCCACTCGGATAGGCCTATCCTTAGGCTCGACCGCCAACGCGGCACGGATTAGGGAATTAAATCATATAACGAAGCCAGCTGGGCGGCGTCGCACGACGGAAAAATTGCGCGCGAAGGAGAAGGTCGCGGGTATCCCGGGTGCACGCTTCGCTCCTTCCGGAAGCGACTGTTCGGGAATGCTTCTCGCTAGCGTACTTCCCGGTCGAATTAACGGTTCCGCGATCCGAGCACCCAGAAGAATAAGAAGCAAGAACAATTCTAGAGGAGCAATGTGTCGGCCTCAGTCGAAGGTGCCGTGCCGAAGGCCGTTTGGAATGCAGCTGCAATCGATGCGTATCTCATGCGTCTTGCGTATGCCGTCCAGGGGCAACTTGGCGCATATTGGTCAGACATCTGCGCAGCTGCCGATCGACTTTCGGCGGGCGATGCGGAGCGACGGTCAATCTGGGACTCGATCCTGCGGGCGTCACCGCAGTATGTTGAGTCCGTGCTCATCAGCGGCGATCCGGTTGCACGGCCGCTCCGTGCAATCTTCCCATTTTTTGCCATTTTTCCGCGTGACGTTCGAGAAGCGCATCTCCGCGCGACGGTGCTTGCCGGCCCACTGCGGGACATCTATGTTCCGCGCTGGGCCGATGACGCGCCACCGGGTGGCTTCGTCGACAATCTCGTTGAGCACGTCTTAGCGGCGCTTAACACCGGTACTCCGACGATGCGGCAGAACTTTACGGAGTTCGTAGTACGCGGCGCAGAAGCGAAGTGGTTGATTTCGGCGGACTTCTGCCTTCATGACGAGACGCGCCCAAACGATGTGTTCGCATTCACGGTATTTCCCTC
>Ga0182030_10001349_pt1 | contig 50444 bp, 44 predicted proteins | sample 812S3MmetaG_FD_121299 | JGI IMG/M metagenome (GOLD analysis project Ga0182030, IMG submission 121299) | Permafrost microbial communities from Stordalen Mire, Sweden - 812S3M metaG (Illumina Assembly) | ecosystem: Environmental > Terrestrial > Soil > Wetlands > Permafrost | place: Sweden... | reverse complement strand
CGTAGACTTCCGCGCCTCTTCCAGAGGGTGCTTAGCTCAGCTGGTAGAGCATCGCCTTTACACGGCGAGGGTCGGGGGTTCGATCCCCTCAGCACCCACCAACAGCGGAGTGGTAGTTCAGCTGGTTAGAATACCGGCCTGTCACGCCGGGGGTCGCGGGTTCGAGTCCCGTCCACTCCGCCATTTCCTTGACGTTGCGCGTGCCATTTGGCCGCGCTCTAGGGTATGAAAAGGGTGGGATCATGCTGCAGTCGATACACGACAAGTTGAAGGGTTGGTTGGCCGGCGTGGTGCTCGGCGCGATCGGATTGGTGTTCGTGTTCTGGGGCATCAACTGGACGCTATCCGCGCCCACCTACGCCGCCAAGGTCAACGGCAGCGAAGTGTCCGCCAATGAAGTCAGGCAGACCTACCAGCAGCAGCTCGCCCAGCTCGAGCGCCAGTCGAACGGAACCCTGAGCGAGGCGCAGCGCAACGAGATCAAAAAGCGCGTACTCGACGAATATGTCGGGAGCGAAGCGCTGGTCACGCGCGCCGATTCTCTGGGCTATCGCGTGAGCGACCAGGAATTGCTCGACGCCATGTCGTAAGTGCCGCTCTTCCAGGTCGACGGCAAATTCGACAAGGCGCACGCCGTGGCGGTACTGCGGTCGCAGGGTCGCTCCATCCCCGAGATCGAAGCATTATTCAGGCGGGACGTGAAGCTGCGCCAGCTCGACGCGGCATTGAATCTCTCGAGCTTCGCGACGGCGACGGAAATGAAGCAAATCCGCGCGCTCACGCGCCAGCAGCGGGAGCTTTCCTGGGTTTCGCTGTCGGCGGAAAAATACGCAAGCCAGGCGACCCCGGACGATGCGGCGCTCAAGGCCTACTACGACGCACACAAGGGCGAGTACATGACGCCTGAGACCGTCGATCTGCGCTATCTGGAAATCAGCCTGTCGCAGCTCGCCTCGAAGGTGAGCGTCGACGATGCGCAGCTGAAGGCTTATTACGAGGAACAGAAAACCAAGACGCCGGAGCGCTTCACGCAGCCGGAGCGGCGCCGGGTGAGCCACATTCTCCTGCCGGTCCCGAATCCGAAGGACGATGCGGCGGTCAAGGCCAAAGCCGAAGAGATATCGAAGCGCGCGCAAGGCGGCGAAGACTTCGCGAAATTGGCCAAGGAATTCTCCCAAGATCCGGGGTCCGCAGCCCAAGGCGGCGATCTGGGATGGTCGGAGCGCAAGGCGTGGGTGGCACCCTTCGCCGACGCCGCCTACGGCATGAAAGTCGATGAGATCCGCGGACCCGTGAAGACCCAGTTCGGCTACCACATTCTGAAGCTGGCCGGCATAGAGCCGGTGACCGTCAAGACATTCGAGCAGAGCAAGGCCGATCTTGAAACCGAGTTCCGGCGCAACGAGGCCGAGAAGCTGTTCAACAATGCGCAGGATCAGCTGGCGGATGCCGCCCTGCAAAACGCCACCGACATCGACGTCGTCGCGCGCAAGGCGGGACTGACGGTCATGGACGTGCCGGGATTCAGCCGCATCGACGGCGGCGGCGCCCTGGGCAAGGTTCCCGCGGTGATCGAGGCGGCGTTCAGCCAGGACGTGATCGATGGGCGTTTGAGCCCGATCGTCGAAGCGGAAAAAGGCCGGGGCGTGGTATTGCGCGCCGCCGATCACAAGCTGCCTCAGCAAAAGCCCTTCGATTCGGTGCGCACCGAGTTGACGGCCGCATGGAAGAAGCAGCGCGGCGTCGAACTCGCCGCCGCCGCCGCCGCAGACGCCGTCAAGCGCCTCGGTGCGGGCGAATCCTGGGACGCCGTGGCAAAGAGCCTGAGCGCGGCGCCGCCGCCGCCGAAATTCATCACCCGGGCGGATCAAGAAGTGCCGCTGGAGGTACGAACCACGGCCTTCGGCGAGCCGAAGCCGGCCGCCGGCAAACCGATTTACTCCGATGCGCATCTAGCCAATGGCGATGCCGCCGTGATAGCACTCACCGGGGTGCGCGAGGAGCCGGGCGATCCGAAGCAGCAGGACGCCGACATGCGGCGGCAGCTCGCCGCACAGATTGCCGCGACCGAGGCGCAGAGCTATGCCGCGGGCGCGCGCGCCGATGCCAAAGTGATCTTGAATCCTCAGGCAATCGAGTAGTTGGCCGAGCTGCTGCACCATTTTTCGGATTGGTACCTGGCCACGCTGAGCCAGGGCGGCTATTGGTTGATCGCGGCACTGATGGCGCTCGAAAGCACCCTCGTGCCGATTCCCAGCGAAGTGATCATTCCGCCCGCTGCCTATCTTGCGCACACCGAAGGGCAGTTATCCTTCATCGGGGTGGTGCTGGCCGGCGCCGCCGGATCCTGGGTGGGCGCCAGCGTGATGTATTGGGCGGCGCGGCTGTTGGGATATCCCATCATCGTGCGCTTCGGCCGCTACGTCGGGCTGGGCAAGGGGAAGATCGATCTGGCAGAGCGTTGGTGCGCCCGTTATGGTCCGCCCGGCGTCTTCTTTTCCCGACTGCTGCCGGTGATCCGGCATTTGATCGGCATCCCGACCGGCATTCTGCGCATGGATTTTCGCTGGTACGCCGTCGCCACGCTGTTGGGCTCGCTTCTGTGGTGCACGGTGCTTGCGTGGCTCGGCAGGGCGGTGGGGCAGCACCCGGAGCTTCTGGCGGGCTCCCTGCACCGGTTCTTTGCCTTGGTGGTCGCGGTGGCGGCCGTTTTGGGCGCTCTGTATTACGTGTTCGTCCAACGGGTATCGAGCAGGCAATAGACCCGATCAGGTGGTACGGCCGCCCGCCGGGAGCGGAGCGCCAACGGGAAACTTGGCGAAAATCGCCGCCGTGGCGGCGTTGATCTTGACCACTGCATTGGGCCCCGTCAGCTCCGAGACGCTCTGAGTGACCGAGGCGTGCCAAATGGGAGTACGAGATTTTGCTTCGAAGATGTCCACCGCGATTCGAGTCTCGTCCTCCGCATACGGGCCGTCCCATCCCCAGCCGCCGTAGAGACCTCCTCGCCGTCCCCATCCATATCCCCAGCCCCCGCCGAAGCCGGCGTAATAATCGTTGAATACCTGCCGAGAACCCATGGCGTAGCCGACCACGCAATCCGCCGAGGCGCGATCGGAGCGCTGGATGCCTTTGGAAGCCAGGTTTGCCTCTATGGCCGAGCGCAGGCGATCCGCATTCAACGGGTTGGCGTAGGCGGCCGGCTGGTCGGCGTTCGCCATGTGTTCTTGCGCGAACGCATAGGTGTGGCAGTTGGACAGCGACAGGGCGGGATTCGAGTCGGTGGTAACGGGCAAGGTGGTACAGGCCGCGAGGCTGAAAACCAAAGCGCCGATTCCGGCTGTATGAATGAGATGGCGACTTAACATAATGTAACCCCTTAAAACAGCCAATTACCGTCCTGACGGCCTATTTTAACCTAAACGGCATATCGCTCCATTGGTTGACAGAACGGCCCGGATTCAGCCGCCGTCGCTCTCCGATGGAAAACTCATGCCCACCGTGTGGTAGCCGCCGTCGACGTAGAGCACCTCGCCGCTGATGCCGGCGGCCAGATCCGAACATAGAAACGCCGCCGCGTTTCCCACATCATCGATGGTCACATTGCGCTTGATGGGAGCTGTGGCGGCCACGTGGGCCAGCATCTTGCGCAGTCCGGGAATGCCGGCCGCGGACAAGGTCTTGATGGGGCCCGCTGAAATCGCATTCACCCGGATTCCGTGACCGCCCAGGTCGGCGGCGAGAAAGCGCACATTGGCTTCCAGGCTCGCTTTGGCGAGACCCATGACGTTGTAGCCGGGAATCGACCGCACGGCGCCGAGATAACTGAGGGACACAACCGAGCCCGCCCGCCCGTGCATGAAGGGCATCGACGCCCGGGCAAGCGCGGTGAGGCTGTAGCTGGAAATATCGTGCGCCACCTTAAATCCCTCGCGGGTCGTCGCATCGATGAAGTTGCCGGTCAGAGCCTCGCGCGGAGCGAAAGCCACGGCATGAACCAGGATATCAAATCCATCCCAGCGCGATTTGAGCTGTGCGAATCCCCTGGCAATCTCCTCGTCGGAACCGACGTCCATGACGAAAGTGATGTCCGAGTCCAGCTGCTTGGCCAGCGGCAGCACCCGTTCCGTCATGCGTTCGATGTGAGCGAACGCCAGATCGGCGCCCTCGCGGCGCATGGCTCGTGCGATACCCCACGCGATCGAGCGGTCCGTGGCAAGGCCTACGATCAAGGCACGTTTTCCGCTCAAAAAACCCATAAACTCACCCCTGTTGCCGGTTCGGATCGACGTACATGACCAGACGCTGTCCGGCCCTGATCTGATGATGCTGGTTCAGGCCGTTCCAGCTCTTGAGCTGCGGCACCGACACCTGGAATTGGCGCGAAATGCTGTAGACCGTATCGCCGCGGCGCACAGTGTAGAGCACCCGGCGGCCGGTCTCCGCTCCCTCTTCGCGATAGCGCCTCGCGCTCGCCTTGATCACCAGGCGCTGGCCTTTCACCAGCGAATCCGCGGTGCCCATATTGTTGAGCCGGGCGAGAGTGCTCACCGGAATTCCATGCCGCCGGGCGATGCTGGTCAGTGTCTCGCCGGCACGCACCCGATAGACGATCTGGCGCTGTTTGCGGCCGCCCAGATCCGTCTGCGGACGATCGACGCGGGACGCCGCCAGCAATACCTTGTCCGGCAACTCTCCGCTGATCTCCGGGATCTTCAGCGAATCGCCGGCAGCGACCTTGCCGCCTTTCAAATCATTGATCTTGGCGATCACGGCGGCCGAAGCGCCGTATTGCTTGGCGATCATGGCGAGCGTTTCGCGGCGACCCACCTCGTGCACGGCGTAGCGCACCCGGTCATCCGGCGCCAGGGTCTGCAGCGCCGCTTCGAAGCCGTCCGCATTGTCGATCGGCACCAGCATGCGGTGCGGGCCCTCCGGGTCGGTCGCCCAGCGGTTGTAGCCGGGATTCAGCGCCACCAGTTCGTCGTAGCTGCTGCCCGCCAGATGGGCGGCGATTTTCAGGTCGATCTGAGACCCGGTATCGATGACGGCGAAATACGGTTCATTCGGAATGACCGCGAACTCCAGTCCGTAGCGTTCCGGTTCGGCCATCAAGCGCTTCATCGCCAGCAGTTTGGGCACATAGGCGCGGGTTTCTGCCGGCAATGTGAGGTGCCAGAAGTCCGTTGGCTTTCCGTGGGCGCGGTTGTAGTCCAATTCCCGCTGCACGGTATTCTCGCCGACGTTGTATGCGGCGATGGCCAGCAGCCAGTCGCCGTCGAACTGATCGTGCAGCGCCTGCAGATAGTCGAGCGCGGCGCGTGTCGATTCGATCACATCGCGCCGCCCGTCGTACCACCAGTTCTGTTTCAAGCCGAAGCGCACGCCGGTGCCCGGAATGAACTGCCACAGCCCCGCGGCGCGGCTCACCGAATACGCAAACGGCTCGTAGGCACTCTCGACCACGGGCAGCAGCGCGAACTCGAGGGGCATCCCGCGCGCCTCCACCTCAGTAACGACGTGGTACATGTAGCGCTGGCCTCGCTGGAATACCCGCTCGAGGTAATCGGGATTGTGCTCGAACCAGGAGAGCTGCTGGTCGATGGCCGGCTCCTGGACCTCATCCAAGGCAAAGCCGGCGCGCATGCGATCGAACAGGTCGTCGTAGTCCTCGCCGTTATGATGCTGCCACTCGCGCGGCATGGTGAGCGATGGGGTGGCGCCCGCGGCCGCCGAGGCCGTATCGGGCGAGGCCACGCTGCTGTCGGCCGCCGATGGCGCCGCCGGCGGGACGATGCGCTCGGGAGGTTTCGCCGGCTGGTGCGCGCAGGCCGCGAGCAGTAGCAGGACGCCGAACAGCCAACGAGGCCGCGTCACGAGAATTTGTCCTTCCAAGAGCGCAGCTCGGCGAACACATCGGCCGAACCTGCGAGCGGCCGGCCGGCATGGTGCTCGGCGGCCGCGATCACGGCCGGATTGTCGCAGCGGAGGAAAGGATTCACCCGGTTCTCAAGGCCGATGGTCGACGGCAGGCTGGGTTCGCCGCGGGCCCGCACCTCATCGACCTCGCCCCGGTATTCGAGGGCGGCGCGGTTGCCGGGTTCCACGGCCTCCGCGAAGCGCAGATTCGCGGCGGTATATTCATGGCCGCAGAATACGCGGGTATCGGATGGCAAGCTCCTCAAGCGGTTCAGCGAGGCGTTCATTTGTGCAGGCGTACCTTCGAACATTCGGCCGCAGCCCGCGCTGAACAGAGTATCTCCGCAAAACAGCGCGCCGTGGCCCCAAAAAGCAATGTGGCTCAACGTATGTCCGGGCACGTGCAATGTCTCGAATGAAAGTCCCAAGTCCGGCAAGTCGCAGCGCTCCCCGTCGCGAAGAGACTGTGTGCGCTGCGCAATCCGGGAGTCGTCGGGTCCGAACACCGGGACGTCCCAATGGCGCAACAGTTCCGCGACACCGCCGATGTGATCGGGGTGATGGTGAGTCAGTAGAATGGCGGCTAAGCTTGCGCCGCTCCGCCGCAGTTCGGCGATCACGGGTGCGGCATCGCCCGGGTCGACCACGGCCAGAGCCCCCGGGGCTCGCGGCGAGTCGATGAGCCAGATGTAGTTATCGGAGAATGCGCGCACCGGGCGCACGTTGAGAGGCGTGCTATGAATTGACATTTTGCGGCGTATTTAACCTGTAACATTCGAACTTCGCTAGTGTTTTGATGAAGGAGCCTCAAGGTTGGAATCATCGCGAGATACGCCTTCGACCGATTGGTTCGAGGGGCCCCTGGGGGCCCGTGTGCTGCGCGAAGAGACGGCGCTCGCACCGCTCGCACTCGACGACGTGTTCGGATTCGAACTCCTGCAGGTCGGCGCCTGGGGCCCGGCCCAGCATTTGCTGGACGGCGCCCGCACCCAGCATACGACGCTGGTGTCGCCGGAGAGGGGCCCGGGCGTGACCCTGTGCGCACCGCTCGATTCGCTGCCGCTGCGTTCGGATTCCATCGATGCGATTTTTCTGCCGCACACCCTCGAGCTGGTGGAGGATCCCTATGCGGTGCTGCGCGAGGCGGAACGCGTTCTATGCGCGGAAGGATGCCTGATGATCTGCGGCTTCAATCCATTCAGCGGCTGGGGTGTGCGCCGCGCGTTCGCCCACTACGTCGGGCGGCCCGCATTTCCTCCCCAGACGCGGCGCATGCTGTCCGAGCGGCGGCTGCGGGATTGGGTGGCGGTGTTGGGCTTCGATGTGGACAGCGTTTATGGCTATCTCGGAATGCTGCCGACCAAGGGCCGGCCGCGGGCCGCCGCCGCCGAGACGCGCGCGGCGTGGCTGGCGGGAGCCTACCTCCTCAAGGCGCGCAAGCGCGTCAAGACCATGACTCTGGTGCGGCCGCGGCGGCGTTCCCGTCAACGCGTGCTGGTCCCTGCGGCGGAGCCGACTTCCAAGGTGGGCCGGTGACCCCGGGCACCATAACCGAGGTCGACCTGTTCACCGACGGCGCGTGCCGCGGAAATCCGGGCCCCGGGGGGTGGGCCGCCTTGCTGGTCGCCGGGCGCGAGCGCAAGGAAGTGTCGGGTGCGGAGTCGGCGACGACGAACAATCGCATGGAACTGACGGCGGCGATCGAGGGATTGGGCGCTCTGAAACGCCGCTGCGCGGTCAGGCTGTACACCGATTCCAAATACGTGCTGCAAGGGGCCACCGAATGGCTGCCCAATTGGAAGGCGCGGGGATGGCGGACCGCGGCGCGCGAACCGGTCAAGAATCAGGATTTATGGCAGCTGCTGGATGCGGTGCTGCTGCAGCAGGAGATCGAATGGCATTGGGTCAAAGGACACTCGGGACATGAGGGCAACGAATACGTGGACCGCCTCGCCAACGTCGCCATCGACCGGCTGTTGGGCGAAAGGTAGCCTTTAGCATGCGCCAAGTCGTGCTCGATACCGAAACCACGGGGCTCGAAGTCGAACAGAGGCATCGAGTCATCGAAATCGGCTGCGTGGAGCTGTTCAACCGGCGGCTCACGGGCCGAACCTTCCATCGGTACTTGAACCCCGAGCGCGACATCGACGAGGGCGCGCAGCAGGTGCACGGCCTGACGCGCGAAAGATTGGCCAAGGAGCCCACTTTCTCGCAAGTGCACCAGGAATTCACGGATTTCATCCGGGATGCCGAACTCATCATCCACAATGCGCCGTTCGACGTCGCGTTCCTGAACGGCGAACTCGCGCGCTTGGAACTCGCGCTCAAGGTCCACGATCTGTGCCGGGTGCTCGATACCCTGGCGCTGGCGCGCCAGATGCATCCCGGGCAACGCAACAATCTCGACGCCCTCTGCAAGCGCTACTCGGTCGACAATTCCCGCCGCGACTACCACGGCGCGCTGCTCGACGCGCGCATACTGGCCGAAGTGTATCTGGCCATGACCGGCGGCCAGGCGAAACTCACGCTGAGCGCCGAATCGGATACCGCGCGCAGCCGTGCGCGCCATGCGGCGCCGAGGCGCGCCGGCGAGGGCGAGCGCATCGTGGTGGTGAGGCCGAACGAGAACGAAATGGCCGCGCACGAGCACGTGCTGGCTCTGCTCGACAAGGCATCCGGCGGCCGTACGGTGTGGCGAAAACTATGAGTAATGCAATGACGAAACTGAATTCTTCCCTGCCTGAATGGAGCGCCATGGCCGCGCACGCCGGGAAATTGGCCGGAGCGCACTTGCGCGACCTCGACGCCGCCGATCCGCAGCGCTGGCAGAATTTCCACGTCGAGCACGATGCGTGGCTGCTGGATATTTCGCGGCAACGGATCACGCGCGAGACCTTAGCGGGGCTCATGGACCTCGCGCGGGCCGTGGATTTGAAGGGGCGCATGGCAGCCATGTTCCGCGGCGATCCGATCAACACCACCGAGCAGCGGGCGGCGCTGCATACCGCCCTGCGGTCCGAGTTTGCGGGGCCGGCTTCCGTGCAAGCCGAGGTGCGCGAGTCGCGCGCCAAGCTGGTCGAATTCGTCGCGGCGGTGCGCGCGGGCGCGAAACGCGGGGTCACCGGAAAGAAATTCAGGCAGATCGTGAATATCGGCATCGGAGGCTCGGATCTCGGGCCGCTGCTGGTCTGCGATGCGCTCAAGGCGGAATGGAGCGGCGACATCACGCCGCACTTCGTGTCGAACGTGGACCGCACCCAGCTCGAGGACCTGATCCGCAGCATCGATCCGGCGGAGACCCTGGTCATCATCTGTTCGAAGACATTTACGACGCAGGAAACCCAGTCGAATGCCAATGCGGCCCGGGAATGGATCGTGGGCGCGCTCGGCGGGCAATCGCCGGCGAAGCACTTCGTCGCCGTGTCGACCAATGCGCCCGCCATGGATGCCTTCGGCATCGCCGCAGGCCACCGCTTCACCATGTGGGACTGGGTGGGAGGGCGCTACTCGGTCTGGTCCGCCATCGGCTTGATCGCGGAGCTTACCGTCGGAAGCGAGCGATTCGAGCAGTTTCTGCAGGGCGCGAGCGACATGGACCGGCACTTCCTGCAAGCACCGTTCGAGAAGAATTTGCCCGTGCTGATGGGAACGCTCGGCGTCTGGAATCGCACGTTCCTGAAGCTGCCGACCCTTGCGGTGCTGCCCTACGATCAGCGTCTTGCGCGGTTGCCGGCGTATCTTCAGCAGCTCGAGATGGAGAGCAACGGCAAGTCGGTGAGCCTTACGGGCGGGCGCGTGGATTTTGCCACCGCGCCCATCGTGTGGGGCGAGCCCGGTTCGAACGCGCAACATTCGTTCTTTCAGATGCTGCATCAGGGCACCTTGACCCAGGCGCTCGACTTCATCGCGCCGCTGCGGGGCTCGTGGGGAGGAACCGAGGGGCAAAACCTCGCGCTCAAGAATTGCTTCGCCCAATCGCAGGCGTTTGCGTTCGGCCACGCCCTTGCGGATGTCGAAGCCGACATGCGCAAGGCCGGCGCTGCTCCGGCGGAAGTCGAAAGAATCGGTCTGCACCGGGTATACGACGGCAACCGGCCGAGCTCGCTGCTGCTCTATCCGCAGACGACCGCCCGCACCTTGGGCGGGCTGCTCGCGCTCTACGAGCACAGCGTGTTCGTTCAAGGCACGATATGGGGCATCAACTCCTTCGATCAATTCGGGGTCGAACTCGGCAAGAAGCTCGCGGTGGGAATCGACATGTCGGGGGCGAAGGCTCCGGCGGGCCACGGCGCCGCCGGGCTCGCGGCGCTGATCGGGTACGTGGCGGCGCATCGCTAGGATGGGGCGTGTTGCGCCGGTTTGCCGATGGATGCTGCTGTTTGCGCTGATAGCCGCCGCGGCCTTGCTGTTCCGCAACCGGGGAACTCAGTCCCTCGATTTCACATTTCCGTACTTCTCCGGTGCTGCGAACACGCAAGCCTTGTACGAATGGCGCATCAGCCCTTCCGACTATCAAAGCGCGAAAAGCGTGCCTGCCGAGAAGTACCTCGGCTACCGGCATCGGCATACGGCGGATTTCCATCTCAATACCTACAACAACTACGGTTATGTATTGGTCGTCTTGCTGGCGAGAACGATTTTTTGGTGGATGGGCGACGGCAACGCCGTGGTGGCGCTTCAGATCATCGTGCACGCGGCCATGTGCCTCGCGATACTGGCAGTGCTGCGGACCCCCGTGCGGCGCTGGAGCTTCATGCTCCTCTACGCGGTCAATCCGCTGGTCCTGCACTTCGTCACGTTTCCGTATTATTATTTCTGGGCCGCCATACCGTGTTTCGTGCTCGCATACGTGGCGCTCGGCGGAGCGCGAGCCGCGATATGGGTGCTGCCCGGCGCACTGCTGCTCTTTGCCGGTTTTCTCATTCGCCCGTCGACGTTGTTCGTTTGTTTGCTGGTCTTCGCCTTGCTGCTGCGTCAGGGGAGGCGGCTCGGCGCGGCGGTTGCCTTCTGCGCTTTCGCCCTGCTGCAGTATCAGGCGGTCGGGCATTTTACGACCTCCCCGTGGCACACCGCGTACATCGGGATAGGTGCGTATCCGAATCCCTATGGGATCAACAAGCCCTTCGACAATCTGGGGTTCGACTACTACCGAGCCAAGACCGGAAAACAAATGAGCACCGATCCCATCAATGGAACATTCCAGGATGCCGGCGCGCGCGACGACTACTGGCGCGTTTTGCGCGCCCGCTACATGGAAATTCTCGAACGCAGCCCGCTTCTGATCGTGAGAAATGCCGTCCTCAACACCGTCCAGTCCTTCGGTGCCGGATACGCCGTCGATCGTCCGTGGGCGGTCGTTCCGGGCACCCTCGCCGGTCTGGCGATGATCGCGCTCGCGGTTTTTTGCCGCCAGTGGATATGGGGGCTGGGCATCCTGGCCTACGCAGCGGGTTTCACGCCGTACTTCCCTCCCATCCCCGCTTATCTGTTCGGAGCCTATATGTTCACGGCTCTCGCGGCCGGCGGAATCATCGAGGATTTGCGGCGCCGCTGGACGGGGCGTCAGCCGGCGCCGCGTTCCGATCCGCCGCCCGCTGCGGCGTGAGGCCGGCCGGTCTGCTTTTCGATCGTGAACCGCGGCCGCCTCTTGGTTTCCATATACGTCTTCGCCAGATATTCGCCGACGACGCCGATGCACAGCAATTGTATCCCGCCGAGGAAATAGATCGGTATCACCGTTGACGCCCATCCCGGAACGACGTTGGGTGCGACGAAGCGCGCGATCAGGGCCCAAACGGTGAATCCGCAGCTGAGCACCGAGACAAAAAGCCCAAGTACGGTAATGACGCGCAGGGGTGCCGTCGAAAAGGAGGTCACCCCCTGAACCGCCAGCGCCAGCATGTCCTTCAGGGGATACTTGGATTCGCCCGCGAACCGTTTGCCGCGATCGTATTCGACGGTACTCGAGCGAAAACCCAGCTGCGGAATGATGCCCCTGAGAAAGAGGTTGGTCTCGCCATACTCGTGCAGCGCTTCGATTGCCGCCCTGCTCATCAAACGGTAATCGGCATGGTTGAAGACCAATTCCACGCCCATCAATTTCAACAGGCGGTAATAGAATATCGCCGTCCACCGTTTGAAGCGGGAGTCCACGTCGCGCCGCTTGCGGACGCCGTAGACGATCTGCGAGCCGCCCTGGTGGGCGCGCACCATGGCGGCGATGGCATCCGGATCGTCCTGCAGGTCGGCGTCGATGGTGACGACGACATTGCCGGGCGCGTTGAAGAGCCCCGCGAGCAGCGCATTTTGGTGGCCGCGGTTGCGCGTCAATTTGATGCCCCGGACGCGCGGCGAGGCTTCGCTCAGCGACTCGATGATGCTCCATGTTTCATCGGTGCTGCCGTCGTCGACGAAGCAGACGTGACTGTCTTCGCGCACCGCTTTCGCTTCGATCAGCGATGCCAGCAACGACGTCAGGCGGCGAGCGGTTTCGGGAAGCACCTCGCGTTCGTTGTAGCAGGGAACGACCACGCTGAGAAATGGAGCGGCAGGCTCCGGCACGCTCATCGCTCCCCCGGCGGCGATTCGCGCAGCGGGCCGCCGCTTGCGAACGCGAAGAATTTGGCGCCGACGAATCCGCACAAGGAGTACGGAATGATCCCGAGAGCCTGGCTCAGGTAGCTGTTTACACCGGCGTGGACCAGGGCCAGTACGGTCAGAAGATTCACCGCGTAGGCAGCCATCTGCACCAGAACGAAACGGCCGGCAGCGCGCAAATAGCCGCTGCGATGCGCAAACGTAAGGATCTTGTTCGCAAAGAAACTCATCACGATTCCCGCCGAGTAGCCGGCCGCATTGGCGAGCATGTCCGGGGCACCCAGGAAGAACTTCAGGGCGAATATGATGGCGAGCCCGAGCAGAGTATTCGCGATGCCGACGCCGCAAAAGGCAAGGAACTGCAGGAAGGTGCGCCTATTTCTTTGCTTGAACGTAATATTGCGCTCCCATGGGGCACCAGCGAAGCCAAGGCTCCAACGGGCGCAGCGTGCGTAAAAACCTGGGAAAGAATATGCGGTAGGCGCTGCGCACGGCGGCGAAACCCGCGCTCTTCGCGAGCGAGCGAAGATCCGCCGCGCGGATCAGCACCGCATTCTCATCGAAGGCGCAGTCGCGGACGGCGCGGACCGTCAATGGGTTGTAGGGATTGTGCTCGAAGATGAACGCCATCCCGCCCGTGCGCAGAACGCGGCGAAATTCGCCTAGAATTCCGAGATGCTCCTGCGCCGGAATGTGATGGAACACGCACGCGGCGAAGCATACATCGAAGCTGCCCTCCGGATAGGGGATGGTCGTGCCGTCGAAGGGCACGAAGTCGGCGGCGTCCGCAAAACGGCTGCGTCCGACCTCCAGGCTCTTTCGCGATACGTCCAGGCACGTCAGCCGCGCTTGCGGAAGGTATTGCTTGAAATAGGCCACGCTCGTGCCGATGCCGGCGCCGAAATCCAGGATGCCGTCCGGCCGCAGATTCGAATCCGCGAGGCGGGCGGCGACATCCCTGACTTTATACTCCGCAAAATAAGCCGGAGCCTCGCCGGAAGCGCGGATATTCGCCGCATGCATCGCTTCGTATTCGAATGCGAACTTGTCGAATTCTTCGCGGTTCACCCGCAGGCTCCGGTCGGTCCGCCGGCCGGCCGAATCGTCGCGGGAGAACCGGCTTTTCGCGCAGCTGACGGTCGAAACATGCCGTCATTATGGCGTTAAATCAGCCCGGGTGTCAGCGGATGTTATAATCCGCTTCCTTCAATCGAATCCAGAGCTGGCCGTGAGACAACGCAAGGGCATCATTTTGGCCGGGGGTGCCGGGACCCGCCTGCATCCGATCACGATGTCCCTCAGCAAGCAGCTATTGCCGGTCTACGACAAGCCGATGATCTACTATCCGCTGGCGGCGTTGATGTCGGCCGGGATCCGCGAATATCTCATCATCACGACGCCCCGGGATCAGTCCGCTTTTCGCGATCTCCTGGGTTCCGGCGAACAGTGGGGGCTCACTTTCGAGTACATAGTCCAAGACGTACCCAACGGCATCGCCCAGGCGCTGATTCTCGGCGAAGGTTTTTTGGACGGCGCACCGTCGGCCCTGATCCTCGGAGACAATATTTTCTACGGCGCGAATCTGACCACCCTGTTGATGTCGGCGGCCAAGCGCGAATCCGGGGCTACCGTGTTCGGATACTACGTGCAGGACCCGGAGCGGTACGGCGTGGTGCAGTTCGACGCGCAGGGCAGAGTAACCGACCTTTTGGAGAAGCCCGCGTCGCCGCCGTCCAACTACGCGGTCACCGGGATTTATTTTTACGACGGGCGCGCCTCGGCCTTCGCCAGGGCATTGAAGCCTTCACCCCGCGGCGAACTCGAGATCACCGATCTGAACCGCGCCTACCTGACCATCGGCGATTTGCATGTCGAACGGCTCGGGCGCGGTACCGCCTGGCTCGATACCGGCACCCATAATTCCTTGCTGGATGCCGGGGTTTTCGTTCGAATCATCGAGGAGCGCCAAGGATTGAAGGTGGCCTGCGTCGAAGAGATCGCATGGCGGTCGGGATTCATCACTGCCGACCAATTGGTGAAGCTGGCCAAGCCGCTCGAAAAGAGCGGATACGGCGAATACCTGCTGCGCATCGTCAATGAACACTCGCAACCCTGAAGCGCGTTCCGCAGCCACATGAAATTCACGAAAACCCCAATCGCCGACGTCACTTTGATCGAACCCGAAGTGTTCGGCGACAGCCGGGGATTCTTCATGGAAACGTGGCAGGAGGAGAAATTCAGGGCCGCCGGCATCGGAGCGGCCTATGTTCAGGACAATCACAGCCGCTCCAGCCGGTGGACGCTGCGCGGGCTTCACCTTCAAGTGAAACACACCCAGGGAAAGCTCGTGCGGGTGGCGCTCGGCAGCGTGTTCGACGTGGTCGTCGATTTGCGCCGCGGCAGTTCCACCTTCGGAGCCTCGTGGGGAGTGGAATTGTCCGCCGACAATCACCGGATGCTGTGGGTCCCGCCCGGATTGGCGCACGGCATCTTGATCACCTCGGAATCCGCCGATTTCCTCTACAAGTGCACTGATTTTTACAGCCCGGAGCATGAGCGCACCCTGGCATGGAACGATGCCGCGTTGGGAATCCGGTGGCCGCTGCCGCCCGGCGTCGAACCGAAGCTTTCGGCCAAGGACGCGCGCGGGGCAAGCTTTGCCGAGATCGAGAAGTTCGCGTGAGAGTGTTGGTTCTCGGCGGCGGTGGCCAGGTCGCAACTGCCGTGGCGGCCGCGGCTCCGTCGCGGCATCGAGTGGCGGCAAGAAGCCGGGCGGAACTCGATATTTCCGACGCTTCCGCGGTCGCGCGTGCACTCGAGGAGACGGGCGCCGAATGGATGGTCAACGCGGCCGCCTACACTGCGGTCGATTTGGCGGAAGACCAGCCGGCGCAGGCAATTGCGGTCAATGACACCGCCGTGCGGGTGCTGGCCGCGGCCGCCTCGGCCGCCGGCTGCCGCCTGCTGCATCTTTCGACGGATTTCGTGTTCGACGGCCGGTCGAACCGCGCCTACCTCCCGGCAGATCCGACCAATCCCTTGAGCGTTTACGGCGTCAGCAAACTGGCCGGAGAGCGCCATGTGTTGAACGGCGGAGATGGGGGAATCGTGCTTCGCACCGCCTGGGTATACGCCGGCGCCGGGCGAAATTTCGTTCTGACCATGCTGCGCTTGATGCGTGAAAAGGAACAAGTGAACGTGGTCTGCGACCAAATCGGCACTCCGACTTGGGCCTGCGGTATCGCCGGGGCGATCTGGGGCCTGATCGATGCCGGGGCGAGCGGCGGGATCTACCACTGGACGGATCTCGGGGTCGCGAGCTGGTACGATTTTGCCGTCGCCATCCAGGACGAAGCGTTGGCGCGCGGCTTGCTGAGGCGCGCGATTCCGGTGACGCCCATTGCGAGCGCCGCCTATCCGACGCGCGCGCTGCGCCCCGCATTCAGCGTACTCGACACCACTGCGACGCGCGCCCTGATCGGCGCCCCCGCGCGCCACTGGCGCCATAATCTGAGGACCATGTTGGATGACATTCGCACCCCGTAACGTATTCATCACCGGCGGCGCCGGCTTCATCGGAGTCAATTTTGTCCGCCATTGGCTGGCAAAGTCAACGGAGGGCCGGGTGGTCGTGTTCGACGCGCTCACGTATGCGGGCAATATCGACAGCCTCGGTGGACTGGATGCGAATCCGCGGTATTCATTCGTGAAGGGCGACATCTGCGACGAGGCCGCGGTTCGCTCGCTGCTCGAGCAGCACCGCATCGACACAGTGGTGCATTTCGCGGCCGAGTCGCATGTCGACCGGTCGATCTTGGGGCCCGACGACTTCATTCGCACCAACATCGTCGGCACCCACTCGCTGCTCAAGGCGGCCAAGGCGCTGTGGATCGACCAAAAGACCGTCCCGGCGCACCGCTTTCACCATGTGTCGACCGACGAGGTCTATGGATCTCTGGGTCCGGAGGACGCTCCTTTTCACGAGAGCACCCCGTATGCACCCAATTCCCCCTATTCGGCCAGCAAAGCCTCTTCGGACCATCTCGTGCGGGCTTATCGGGAGACCTACGGACTCGATACGACCATCACGAATTGCTCGAACAACTACGGACCCTACCAGTTTCCGGAAAAATTGATTCCGCTCACCATCGTCAACATTTTGCTCGGCAGGCCGTTGCCCGTGTACGGTGACGGCCTGCAGGTGCGCGACTGGCTGCACGTGGAGGACCACTGCGCGGCGATAGTGCGGGTTCTCGAGGACGGCCGGCCCGGCGAGGTGTACAACATCGGCGGCAACAGCGAGACCACCAATATCGAGATCGTCCGTACGCTGTGCGGCCTGGTGGATGAACGCCTGAGGGAGCGCGACGAATTGCGGTCGGCATTCCCGGTCTCCCCGGCGGCGCTGGGCAAGAACTCCCGCAACTTGATCACCCACGTGCGCGACCGCTTGGGTCACGACCGGCGCTATGCGATCGATTACTCGAAGGCAAGGAAGGAGCTGGGCTACGCTCCGGCGCGCGACCTGACGGCGGGTTTGAGGAGCACTCTCGACTGGTATCTGGCCAATCCGAGCTGGTGGCAACCGCTGCTGGGGCCGGATTACGCGGAATGGCTGCGGAAGAATTACCGGCGCTGAGCTGCGTGTCGGTTAAACTTTGGCGGCCCGGACGTGTCCGATGGGGTTGCCCGGACTGCGTCACAGGCTATTATGTGCGCCCGGAACCGTAGCACCAACCGTTTAGCCGCAAGACGCGGCGAGGTCTTCTGATAATGGAAGTCTTAGTGTCCATCGATATCCCGCATCATGCGCGGTAGACTTTTACGGGCAGCGGCCGTCTTCTTGTCGATCGGACTCGCCTCGTCTGCGCAGACTCAGACTTCCGACACCCTGCAGGCCTTGAAGGACAATTTGTCGCCCGACCAGCAGAGTTCAATCCTGCAGGGCGTACTGGGAAAGGGCGACGGCACGGGCAAGCAATCCGACAAGAAGCTCGACAATCCGGATACGGTGATGCCGAATGCCCAGGATTCGAAGGACCCGGTCCACAGGATAAAAAAGCAGGAGACTTTCGACGGCAGAGTGCTTCGGCAGATGTATGAAGATCCGGAGCTGCGCGCCGACGACATGGTGCTGATCGAGTTGATTCCAACCTATCCGCCGGTCGGCGATAGCGGTACGCAGTCGTCGAACAATCCCAACGGCAACAACGGAAATAACGGGAACAACGGCAATAGCGGCAACAACGGCGCGAATGGGATCGCCGCCGCGAACAGCCTCGCCGGCGTCAACAATACGGCCGGGGGCACCGGCATCAACGGCGCAAATGCCCTTGCGGGCGTGCTCGCCGGCAGCGGCAACGGCGCCGGCAACGGCAACGGCGGCAATGGGAACGTCGTCCCCAACGGCGTCGGCCCCAACGGCTACAGCCAGAATCCGATGGATCAAAAGCCGAAGACGGACGAGGAAAAGGAGAAGGCGGAAAAATTCCGCAAGCGCGTCCTCAGCAACAATCCATACCAGCTCAATCATCTTGGGGTGCTCGAGATTCCCGGAATGCCGGCCATTCCCCTGGCGGGATTGACCGCGGTCGAGGCCACCAAGAGGCTCGGTGCCGATCCCGGTCTGATCGACTACTCGGTCAAGTTGACGCTGCTGCGGCTGCTGCCGACCGGAGAACAGGCGCTCAAACCCTTCGGGTACGATCTGTTCAAAGGGCTGCCGACCACTTTTGCGCCGGTGTCCGACATCCAAGTGCCCATCGACTACATCGTCGGACCCGGCGATACGCTGGAAGTGCAGCTCTACGGCAACCAGCCCGGCATCTACGAGTTGACCGTGCAGAGGGACGGACGGATCAATTTCCCGAAACTCGGGCCGATCATGGTCAGCAATATGAGTTTCGACGAGGCGCGCGCGGCGATCGAACGCCGTGTGTCCGAGCAGCTCATCGGCTCGCACGTCAGCGTCACGATGGGAGACCTTCGGTCGATCCGCGTGTTCGTGCTGGGCGAGGCCGAAAAGCCCGGCTCGTACACCGTGAGCGGCTTGTCCACCATGACGAACGCCCTTTTCGTGAGCGGCGGCGTCAAGGCGATCGGTTCTCTGCGCAACATCGAACTGAAGCGCAATGGCCGCTTGATCACGACGCTCGATCTTTACGATCTCTTGCTGCGCGGCGACACGAGCAATGACAGGCAGCTGCTGCCCGGCGACGTCATTTTCATTCCGCCCATCGGCAAGACGGTGTCGGTCGACGGAGCGGTGCGCCGCCCCGCCATATATGAATTGAAGTCCGAGAGCACCGTCGCACAGGCGGTCAATATCGCCGGCGGCCTGCTTCCCGATGCGGATTCGAAGCTGGGTCAATTGGAGCGGATTCTGCCGTCGAATCTGCGCGAGATGCACAACGTCGATCTGACGGCAGCCGAGGGCCGGGCGACCGAATTGGCGAGCGGCGACAAGCTGACCGTACCGGCCATACGGCCCACGCTCGAGAATTCAGTGGTTCTCACCGGATACGTGTTCCGGCCCGGCCAGTTCCAATATCGCAAGGGCCTTAGGCTCACCGACGTGTTGGGCAGCTTCGATGAGCTTCGGCCGAATGCGGACCAGCACTACATCATGATCCGGCGCGAAGTGAGGCCCGACGAGAAAGTCGAGGTCATCTCGGCCGACCTCGGACGAGCGCTCGCGGCGCGCGGATCCCCGGAGGACCCCGAACTTCGGCCGCGCGACAAGATCTACGTATTCGACCTGTCGGCGGACCGCGAGCGCATATTGGCGCCCGTCATCCGGGAACTCGAATTGCAGGCGACGCCGGAGAGGCCGGAACAGGTCGTCAGCATCGACGGCCGGGTCAAGGCTCCCGGACACTATCCGCTCGAGCCCACGATGCACGTCAGCGATTTGATCCGCGCCGGCGGCAGCTTGGAAGACGCCGCGTTTCGCGGCGAAGCCGAGATCACGCGGTACGAGGTGGCGGACGGCGATTCCCGGAAAACCGAGCTGATTCCCGTGGATCTGGCCGCAATACGCCGCGGCGAAGCGGGCGCGGACCTGCAGCTCAAGCCCTACGACATCCTCATCATCAAGCCCATTCCCCAGTGGGTGGAACCCGGGACCATCGAACTTGCGGGGGAGGTGCGCTTTCCCGGCAAATACCCGATTCATCAGGGCGAAACCCTGTCCTCGGTGCTGCACCGGGCAGGCGGCTTGACCGATCTGGCTTTTGCGGACGGCGCGGTCTATATCCGCGAGGAACTCAAGAAGCGCGAAAAGGATCAATTGGAACTGCTGGCAAACCGGCTGCAAAGCGATCTGGCCGCCTTGTCGCTCGAGGCGGTCGTGAGCAGCGGCGCCACCAATTCGTCCGCAGGGGCGGGCGGTGCGGCCCAAAGCCTGGCCGTCGGACAAACCTTGATGAGCCAGCTTCGGGATACGAAGCCGGTCGGCCGCCTGGTGATAGACATCAACAAACTCATCAGGGGAGGCAAGGCGGTCCCCGACGATGTGACCGTGCGCGACGGCGACAAGCTGCTGATTCCGAAGAAAACGCAGGAAATCACCATTCTTGGCGAAGTACAGAGCCCCACTTCGCACGTGTTCGAGGCGGGTCTCACCCGGGACGAATACATCGCGAGGAGCGGCGGAACCACGCAGAAGGCGGACCGAAAGCGGATCTATGTGGTGCGGGCCAACGGCGACGTGCTATCGGGACAGCGCTTCGGCTGGTTCAGGCGATCCAGGTCCACGGAAATTCATCCGGGCGACACGATCGTGGTGCCGCTCGACACCGAGCGCGTCCGGGCGCTGCCGGTATGGCAATCCGTGTCGACGATCATCTACAACCTGGCGATCGCTCTGCTAGCGGTTCATAGCGTTCAGTAATGCGAGGGTTGAGCAGGTACAAGATCGCCGTCATCGGTCTCGGGTATGTGGGCTTGCCTCTGGCGATTGAATTCGGAAAGAAATACCGCACGGTCGGTTTCGACATCAATCGGTCCCGCATAGACGAGCTGAAAGCCGGGCGAGACTCGACCCTGGAGGCGACGGCGGCGGAGCTTCGCGCAAAGACCAAGTTGCGCTTCTCGGCGAAGGCGCAGGACCTCAAGTCCTGCAACGTGTTCGTCGTCACGGTGCCGACGCCCATCGACCGGTACAAGCGGCCGGATTTGGCGCCGCTGCTCGGCGCCAGCGAAACGGTCGGACGCGTGCTGAAGAAGGGCGACATCGTCATTTACGAATCCACCGTCTACCCGGGCTGCACCGAGGAGATCTGCGTACCGGTGCTGGAGCGGTTTTCGGCGCTGCGCTTCAACAGGGATTTCTTTTGCGGCTACAGCCCCGAGAGGATCAATCCGGGCGACAAGCAGCACCGCCTGCCGACCATCAAGAAGGTGACCTCAGGCTCCATGCCGCGGATCGCCGACATCGTGAACGCCCTGTACGCCTCCATCATCACGGCGGGCACCCATCGGGCTCCCAGCATCAAGGTGGCCGAGGCGGCCAAGGTGATCGAGAACACGCAGCGCGACGTCAACATCGCCCTCATCAACGAGCTCGCGCTGATCTTCAAGCGCATGGGCATCGACACCGAGGAAGTGCTGCGCGCCGCGGGCACCAAATGGAACTTCCTGCCTTTCCGGCCCGGGCTGGTCGGCGGCCATTGCATCGGCGTCGATCCGTATTATCTTACGCACAAGGCCACGGAAATCGGCTACAACCCGGAAATGATCCTCGCCGGGCGCCGGATCAACGATGGGATGGGCGCCTACGTGGCCCACGAAGTCGTCAAACTCATGACGGACCGGCGAATCATCGTCGGCGACTCGAGGATCCTGATCCTCGGCCTCTCCTTCAAGGAGAACTGTCCGGACCTGCGCAACAGCAAGGTCATGGACATCGTCAACGAGCTGAAGCGCTTCGATGCCAAGGTCGATGTTCACGATCCCTGGGCGGATTCGGCCGCGGCATACGAGGAATATGGACTGCGTCCGATCCGCTCGCCGAAGGCCGGCGTCTACGATGCCATCGTCCTCGCCGTGGGGCACGATGAATTCAAGGCCATGGGCGCCCGCAAGATCCGCCGATGGGCGAAGAGAGTTCACGTGTTGTACGACGTCAAATACGTGTTTGGCAGCGATCAGAGCGACGGGCGGCTGTAGTCATATGAAGATTTTGGTCACCGGCGCGGCCGGATTCATCGGGTTCCACGTGTCGCAGGAATTGCTCGCGCGCGGCGACGAGATCGTCGGGCTCGACAATCTCAACGACTATTACGATCCGCGCCTCAAAGCCGCGCGCCTGGCGATTTTGCAGCGTCACGGCAATTTTCGATTCGTGAAGCTGGATCTGGCCGACCGCGCCGGCATGGAAGCCTTGTTTGCGGCCGAGAAATTCCCGTATGTGGTCCACCTCGCCGCCCAGGCCGGCGTACGCAATTCCATCACCAATCCGCACATCTACATCGACAGCAACGTGACCGGATTCCTGCACGTCATCGAAGGATGCCGCCGGAACGGCGTCGGGCACCTGGTCTATGCGTCCACCAGTTCGGTCTACGGCGCGAATACCCACATGCCGTTTGCCGTCGATCAGAACGTCGATCATCCGCTCACGTTGTATGCGGCCACCAAGAAAGCCAATGAGCTGATGGCCCATTCGTATTCGTCCCTGTATGGGATTCCGACCACGGGCCTGCGCTTTTTCACCGTTTACGGACCCTGGGGCCGGCCCGACATGGCCCTGTTCCTGTTCACCGCAAATATTCTCGCCGGGAAGCCGATCGATGTTTTCAACTACGGCAAACACAAGCGCGATTTCACCTACGTCGGCGACATCGCGGCCGGAGTGATCGCCGCGATGGATCATACCGCCAAGCCGGACGAGAAATGGAATTCCGATGCGCCGGACCCCAGCACGAGCCGCGCGCCATATCGCCTGTACAACATCGGCAATCAGCGTCCGGTCGAGCTGCTCCGCTATATCGAAGTGCTCGAACAGTGCCTGGGAATCAAGGCGCAGATGAATCTCCTGCCGCTTCAGCCGGGCGACGTACCCGATACTTTTGCGGACGTCGAGGCGTTGACGCGCGATGTCGGGTATCGGCCGAACACCCCGGTCGAAGAGGGTGTGAAGCGATTCGTCGAGTGGTATCGTGCGTACTATCATCCCGGAGCAGCGTAAGACGTTCGATCGGCGGCGCGTAGTATCGAGCCAAATTTATGGAAAAAGAGCACGAAATCGACGTTGTGTCGCTGTTTTGGATCGTGTGGGATCAGAAGTTTCTGGTGCTCGCGCTCTCCCTGCTGGGAGGTGCGATCGCCGCCGCGTTCGCGCTGACGGCGATCCCCTTGTTCCGCGCTCAAGTCGTGGTCACCGAAGTGCACGACACCGGCATGGGCGCCGGCGGATCGCTGATGGGCCAACTCGGCGGTCTGGCGAGCATCGCCGGATTGAACCTGAATGCGAACGGCCCGGATGCCGAGCGCGCGGCAATCCTCGAGTCCCGCGGCTTGGTCGAGGCCTTCGTCAAACGCTACGACCTCGTGGCCCTCCTCAACGGCAAGACCCAGCCGCTCGATCCCACGTGGGCCGCGGTGGAGCGGTTCCGCAAGACCGTGCTCGACATTCACGATGAAAAGCTGAAGGGTACGACGACCATCACCATCGATTGGCGGGATCCCGCAATCGCGGCACGATGGGCCAACGATTTCGTGGCTTTGGCGAACGATCTGCTGCGCGGGCGCGCGATCGACGAATCCACGCGAAACATCGATTATTTGAACAAGCAGCTGGAGCATACGACCGTCGTCGAGATACAGCACGCCATGTACGGGCTGGTCGAGGCGCAAACCAAGTCTCTCATGCTGGCGCACGGCCGCCTGGAATACGCTTTCACGATCGTGGATCCCGCAGTCCCGCCGGCGGTTCGTTTCAGCCCCCGGCGCACGCTGATGGTCATATCCGGACTGTTCATCGGGGGTGTTTTAGGATCATTCGTCGCCTGGGCGCGTAAGAACGTGCGCCGGCGGCGCCCGCCGCCCGCCGCGACGACGTGAAACATGGCGAAGATCGTTTCGCAATCGAAGAGCCGAGGCGCGCTTCTCGCTCGCCTGTGGGCTCATCTGAACGCGAAGAGGCGCCGCCAGTGCAAGTGGGTCATGGCTCTGACGGTGCTGAGCGCATTCGCGGAGATCGCAAGCCTCGGTGCGGTCATTCCCTTCATCGCCGCGCTGACCCAGCCTGACCGCCTTCTCAAGTCGCCGATCGTCGCGCGCTTCGCCGATGAGTTCGGCATCAGAACCCCCGGCGAACTGCTGCTGCCGCTGACGATCGCCTTCGCCGTCATCGCCCTGGCTTCCAACGCCGTGCGCATGCTGCTGCTGTGGGCGAGCGCGCGCTTCACGTTTGCGAGCGGCGCCGACCTCAGCAGCGAGGTTTACCGCCGCACCCTCTATCAGCCCTACAGCATCCACGTTGCGCGCAACAGCAGCGAAGTGATCAGCGGCATCACCAACAAGGTCGGAGGCACCGTTCTCGGGGTGATGTACCCGTTGATGACCCTGATCAGCTCCGGCGTGTCGTTGCTGGCGACGCTGGCAGCGCTGCTGATCATCGATCCCAGGCTGGCTCTCGCCGCCGGCTTCGGTTTCGGCGTCTGCTACGCCGTCATCAGCTGGTTTTCCAGGCGCCGCCTGCGCGACAACAGCAGGCGCATCGCGACCGAACACACGCTGGTGGTCAAGGCGCTCCAAGAGGGGTTGGGCGGCATTCGCGACGTTCTGCTCGACGGCAGCCAGCAGGTCTATTGCAATGTGTACCGGCGCGCCGAGGAATCGCTGCGCCGAGCCCAGGGCGACAATGTATTCATCGGCCAGAGTCCCCGCTTCTCGATGGAAGCCATCGGAATGGTATTGATCGCCGTGCTCGCCTTCGGTCTGAGCCGCCGGTCGCACGGCTTGACCGAGGCGCTTCCCATACTCGGAGCGCTGGCCCTGGGCGCGCAGCGCCTTCTGCCCGCGCTGCAGCAGGTCTACGTAGCCTGGGCATCGATCGCCGGCAGTCATGCGCTGCTGGAAGACACCCTGGAGCTGCTGGACCAGCCGCTTCCGGCTGATGCCTCCAAGCCGCCGCCGCCGCCGTTGCCCTTCGGCCGCGAGATCCGGTTCGACCATGTAAGATTCCGATACGCCCTCGAAAGTCCGTGGGTCATCGAGGATCTGAATCTGGCGATACCGAAGGGTGCGCGCGTCGGTCTGGTGGGCGGAACGGGAAGCGGGAAGAGCACCACGCTCGACCTGTTGATGGGCCTGTTGCAGCCCAACGAAGGGGCGATTTCAGTCGATGGGTTGGTGCTCGACGAAAGCCGCATCCGCGCCTGGCAGGCTACCATCGCTCACGTTCCCCAGGCGATTTTCCTGGCGGATACCACATTGGCGGAGAACATTGCCTTCGGCGTGCCTGCGGAAGACGTCGATCTGGACCGCGTGCGGCTTGCGGCCGAGCGCGCCCAGATCCGCGAGTTCGTGGAGACCATGCCGGCGGGCTTCCAATCGCTCGTGGGCGAAAGGGGAGTGCGCCTCTCGGGAGGTCAACGGCAGCGGATCGGCATCGCCCGCGCACTGTACAAGGAAGCGAGCGTGCTACTGTTGGATGAGGCCACCAGCGCCCTCGACAACTCCACCGAGCGCTCGGTCATGGATGCCATCGAAGGCTTATCGCGGGAACTGACCATCATTATGATCGCTCATCGCCTGAGTACCGTGCAGCGTTGTGACACAATCATAGAGCTGGAGAACGGACGATTGATCGCGCAGGGTTCCTACGAGCAGCTGCTGGCGAGCAGTCCAAGCTTCAAACGCATGGCATCAGCCGGAAAATCAACAGTCAGATCATAGAGCCAATGTTCAACGATAAAATAATCCTGATTACGGGCGGCACGGGCTCCTTCGGCAGGCAGTACGTGCGCACCATCCTCGAACGCTATCAACCGCGCAAGCTCATCATCTACTCGCGGGATGAATTGAAGCAATTCGAAATGCAGCAGGATTTCCCGCAGGCCTGCATGCGCTACTTCCTGGGGGACGTGCGCGATGCGGAGCGCCTCATCCAGGCCATGAACGGCGTCGACTATGTGATTCATGCGGCGGCACTGAAGCAGGTGCCGGCGGCCGAATACAATCCCATGGAGTGCATCAAGACCAACATTCACGGAGCGCAAAACGTCATCCAGGCGGCGCTCGCGAACGGCGTGGAAAAGGTGATTGCCCTGTCGACGGACAAGGCGGCCAACCCCATCAATCTGTACGGAGCGACGAAGCTGGTCTCGGACAAATTGTTCGTCGCCGCCAATAACGTGGCGGGCGGCCACCGGACACGGTTTGCCGCGGTGCGGTACGGCAATGTGGTCGGATCGCGGGGATCGGTGGTCCCGTTCTTCAAGAAGCAGCTCGCCAACGGCTGCGACTTCCTGCCGATCACCGATCCCAGCATGACCCGCTTTTGGATCACCCTGCAGCAGGGCGTCGATTTCGTCCTGAAGAATTTCGCCCGGATGAGCGGCGGGGAAATCTTCGTCCCGAAGATACCCTCCATCAAGGTGATCGATCTCGCGACGGCGATCGCGCCGCATGTGCCGCAAAAAATCGTCGGCATCCGGCCCGGCGAGAAGCTGCACGAAGTGATGTGTCCGGCGGACGATTCGCACTTGACGCTGCAATTCGACGATCACTACGTGATCAAGCCGACGATACAGTTCTCCGGACATATCGACTTTTCGGTCAATCAACTCGGCGAGACGGGCCGGCCGGTCGAGGCGGGTTTTGAATACCACTCGGGCAAGAATCCCCACTTTCTCACCATCGAGGAAATCGCCGCCATGAACGGAGCCTCGGAAGCCTGATGATCCCGTACGGCCGACAGGATGTGACGCAGTCGGACATCGATGCGGTGGTGCACGTCCTCAAATCGGACTTCCTGACGCAGGGTCCGGCCATTCCGAAATTCGAGCGCGACCTTGTCGCGGCGACCCGCGCCGGGCATGCCGTTGCGGTCAACAGCGCCACGTCCGCCCTGCACATCGCCTGCCTTGCCTTGGAGCTCGGAGCGGGCGATCTGCTGTGGACCGTTCCGAATACTTTCGTCGCATCGTCCAACTGCGCCCTGTACTGCGGCGCCGGCGTCGATTTCGTGGATATCGATCCGCAGACGTGGAACCTTTGCGTTCCGTCGCTGCGCGAGAAGCTGTCGCGGGCGCGCAGATCCGGCCGCCTGCCCAAGGTGGTGGTTCCCGTGCACTTTTCAGGTCAACCGACCGAGCAGGAGGAAATATGGGAACTGGCGCAGGAGTACGGATTCAAGGTCCTGGAAGATGCGTCGCATGCGATCGGCGCATCGCGGGGCGGCGAGCCGGTCGGAAGCTGCCGGTGGTCGAACATCACGGTTTTGAGCTTTCACCCGGTCAAGATCGTCACCAGCGGTGAAGGCGGCGCCGCGCTGACCAACGATTCCTCGCTGGCCGAACGCATGGCCATGCTGCGCAGCCACGGCATCACGCGCGATCCGAAGCGCTTCAGCGACCGGGATCCGGCGCCTTGGCACTACGAGCAGCAAATGCTCGGCTTCAACTACCGCATGACAGATATCCACGCCGTTTTGGGCACCAGCCAGTTGGCGCGGCTGGCCGACTATGTCGAGCGCCGCAACATGCTGGCGAGACGTTATGACGCGGCCTTGCGGGGTCTTCCTCTTCGGCTGCCGACCATCAGGCCGGAGAATCGATCGGCCTTTCATCTATACGTGGTACGCATGTCATCCGCCGGCGCTGGGAGGTCTCACCGGCAGGTATTCGAAGAATTGCGCCGCCGCGGCATCGGCGTCAACCTGCACTATACGCCCGTGCATCTGCAGCCCTACTACCGCCAACTGGGCTTCGAGCGGGGACAATATCCGGAAGCCGAAGCCTACGCCGAGTCGGCAATCACGCTGCCGCTCTTTCCGGCGATGACGGAGTCCCAGCAGGACAGCGTGGTCGCCGCGCTGAAGGCCGCATTGTGATCGTAGCAGTGATTCCCGCGCGCGGCGGCAGCAAGCGGATTCCACGGAAGAACATCCGGCCGTTTGCGGGAAAGCCCATGATCGGATACTCGATAGAGTGCGCGAGCCGCAGCGGATTATTCGACAGAATAGTCGTGTCGACCGACGACGAAGAGATCTCGGCCGTGGCGCGCGACTTCGGCGCCGAAGTGCCCTTCACGCGGCCGGCCGCGCTCGCCGACGACCATGCCGGGACGACGGATGTCATCGCGCACGCGGTACAGTGGTTCAGCGGCCAGGGGATCTCGGTCTCCGAGGCTTGCTGCATCTACCCGACCGCCCCCTTCCTTCAATCCGAGGATCTCAAAGAGGGGCTGCGGCTCATGCAGGCCGGGCGCTGGCGCTACGTGTTCGCGGCGACCCGATTCGCCGCACCCGTACAACGCGCGTTTCGTCAAACCGCCGACGGCGGCCTCGAGATGCTGTTTCCCGAAAACTTCGCGATCCGATCGCAGGACTTGCCCGAAGTATTGCATGACGCCGCGCAATTCTATTGGGGGCGCAGAGAAGCGTGGTTGAACCGCGAGAAGGTTTTCGACCGGTTTTCGACCGTCGTCAGGATTCCGCATTGGCGGGTTCAAGACATCGACACGGAGGAGGATTGGCGCCATGCAGAGGCGATGGCGGCGCATTTGGGATTGCGTTCAAGCACGGCACCGACACTTTGACCCAATGAGGACGACGATGAGCGAACGATTCAAGACGGATCAGGAAGAATTCTGGGCTGGCAAATTCGGCGACGACTATATCGCCCGCAACGGGGGCGACGCGCTGCTCGGAAGCAACATCTCTTTCCTGGCGAAAATGCTGAACCGATGCCCGCAGGCGAAGTCGCTGATCGAATTCGGTGCGAACATCGGAATGAACCTGCGGGGCATCCGCGCCCTGCGGCCGCAAATGGAACTCGATGCCATCGAGATCAACGCCATGGCGGTCGACGAGTTGCGCGCCTGGGGCGGGGCAAAACAGATTTACCATCAGTCCGTTCTGGATTTTCAGTCCGACAGAACCTGGGACATCGCCTTCATCAAGGGCGTTCTGATACACATCAATCCGGATTTTCTGCCGCAGGTGTACGAGTCTCTATTTCGGGCCAGCGGCCGGTATATTCTCGTCGTGGAGTACTACAATCCCACCCCGGTTGAAATCAACTACCGGGGCCATTCGGGCAAGCTCTTCAAACGGGATTTCGCGGGTGAAATGCTCGATAAATTCCCGAGCCTGCGCGTGGTCGACTACGGCTTCGTCTGGAAGCGGGACCCGGTTTTCCCGCAGGATGATCTAACCTGGTTCGTTCTCGAGAAAAATGCGCGGTGAAGGCGGCGATTCGCGCTGATTCTTCGCTCAAGTGCGGCACGGGCCACGTCATGCGCTGCCTGACTCTGGCCAATATTCTGAAGGAGCGCGGCGCCGCCGTGAGCTTCATCTGCCGCAATGAGCGGGGAAACCTGTGCGCCGAGATCGCGGAAGCAGGTTTTGCGGTGGAGGTGCTCGGCTCCGCCCATGAACTGGGGGACGGCCGGCGGGATGCGGAGGAAACCCGCGGCGCGCTTCAACGCCTGGGCGTCCATCCGGATCTCCTGGTGGTGGACCATTACAGCCTCGATCGGCGCTGGGAGCACGCCCTTCGATCGGCGGCGGGGCGGATTTTAGTCATCGACGATCTTGCGGACCGGCCCCACGACTGCGATGTGCTGCTCGATTCGAGTCTTCATGACTGCGCGCAGTCCCGCTACGCGGGGCTCGTCGGCGAAAGAACCCGCGTATTCGTCGGTCCGCAATACGCCTTGCTGCGCCCGGAGTTCGATCGGACCGCCGCACGCGTACGCGATCGGGGCGTCGGCCGGATGTTGATTTTTTTCGGGGGCGCGGATCCTTCGAATGAGGCGCTGAAAGCGGTTCACGCCTTGCGCGCACTGGCGGCCCGCGCTCCGCGAACGGTCATGGTGCTGGGACCCATCAATCCGCGCGCGGGGCTGATCCGTCAGGCCGCATCGGGCCTGACGGGCATCGAGCTGCTCGGCGTGACCGGAGACATGGCGGGGTTGATGGCCGACGCCGACTTGGCGTTGGGCGCATGCGGAGGGGCGGCGTGGGAGCGCTGCATTCTCGGACTGCCTGCGCTGGTGGCAGTCACCGCCGAGAATCAGCGGGATGATTCCAGAATTCTCCATTCCCTGGGCGCGGTGCGCAACCTCGGCGATGCGGCGGAAACCACCGCGGAAATGTGGGCGGCAGAGATTGCAGCTATGCTGGAAGATCCCGCCGCCCTGGCGGCCATGTCGCGCGCAGCCCGGGCGGTCATGCAGGGTCGGGAGGAGGCGCGGCGCGATTTCGAGCACGCGCTCGTACGCTGAGGCGCCGCGCGGAAGCGGTCGGCCGGACGGGTTTGTCAGATGCCCGGCGTCATGATTCAATTGAACTCACTATGAAGTATGGAATATGAAATCGATCGCCGAGCTGCGCGGACTGCGCTTTCCGGACATCTTCGTCGTCCGGATGCTTTTCAAGGAAGGTCTGCATCGCAAACCCGGACGCGTGCTCGAGCTCGGCTGCGGCAATGGAAACAACCTGCTGCCGTTTGCCGAATTCGGCTGGGACGTCACAGGACTCGATATCAGCGGGGAGGCGCTGGCCGATGCGCGGCATAATTTCGACGGCATCGGATCATTCATCGAATGCGATCTGGCGGCGGATTTTCCGGTTCCGCAAGACGAAGCATTCGATGCCATCATACTGCCCAACATCATCTACTACCTGCCGAGGCAATCCTTCCTGCGCGTTCTGCGGGAATGCCGGCGGCGGATGCGTCCGGACGGGGTGTTTTTTCTAAGCGCGCGCCTGCCTGAGGATTGGCGATGCGGACGCGGCAAGGAAGAAGAGCCCGGCGGATTTCGGCTCGATTGCCGGGAGACCGGCGAATACGGACTGCTGAACGTGTTCTACACCGCAGACGAGCTGTCCGGGCTGATCCTCGAGCATTTCGGAGAGTTGCGCCGCAGGCAGTTGCTGTTCCTCACTTATGACAATCCCCAGGGCGGCATCGTGATCCGCAATGCCGATGTGGTCGTGTGGGGGCGGCTTGGCGAGACATGAGCGCGGACGTCGTGGCGATTGCTCAACCCACGTTCCTGCCCTGGGCGGGGTGGTTCGATCTGGCGGACCAGGTCGACCTGCTCATCGTGCTCGACGATGTCGCCTTTTCCAAGCAGTCGTGGCAGCAGCGCAACCGCCTGCGGACCGCCGAAGGATTGAGCCACGTCACCGTGCCGGTCCGTACGGCCGGCAGGCTCGGGCAGCGGATCCTCGATACCGAAATCGCGGACTCCGACGCGATTGACAAGCTCATTCGGACGGTCGCGCAAAATTACAGTCGCGCCGCGCATTTTTCACGTTTTTTCGGCGAATTCAGCGCGGTTCTCCGGCAATCGGCCGCCGGCGGGATGCTCGCCGACGTCAACTGCGGACTCATTGCATGGCTCGGCGCACAGCTCGGCATCGCGACGCCCCAAGTGCGGTCCAGCGAGCTCGCAGTGGAGGGCAAACGCGGCGCCCTGATCGCCAAGCTCTGCGAGCGCGTGGGGGCGACGAGGTACCTGTCCCCCGCGGGCGCGGAGGAATATCTCATCGAGGACCGCGCGGAATTCGACCGACGTGCGATCGCGGTGGAATTGCAGGTGTACGAACATCCCGTCTACCGCCAGTGTTTCCAGCCATTCATGCCCTACGCGAGCGTCCTCGATCTTTTGATGAACGAAGGCGACGGCGCCGCGGCCATTCTTCGTTCGGGGCGCCGGCCGCCGCGCATGTTGAATTCGTAAATGCGCACTGGAGGTGACGACATGGAATCGACCGTAGCCATCGGCGGCCGCAGAATCGGTCCGGATTGCCCGCCGCTGGTCATTGCGGAGATGTCGGGCAATCATAATCAATCGCTCGATCGCGCATTTCAAATCGTGGATGCGGCCGCAGCCGCCGGCGCACACGCACTGAAGCTGCAGACCTATACCGCGGACACCATCACCCTGGACGTCAGGACCGATGAATTCTTCATCGCGGATGAAGCCAATCTGTGGAAGGGGAGCAGTCTTCACGATTTGTACCGTCTGGCGCACACGCCCTGGGAGTGGCACGCGCCGATAATGCAGCGGGCGAAAGAGCGCGGGCTGCTGTGCTTCAGTTCGCCATTCGATGAGAGCGCCGTCGATTTTCTGGAATCACTCGACGTTCCCGCCTACAAAATTGCCTCGTTCGAAAACAACCACCTGCCGTTGATTCGAAAGGTCGCCGCAACCGGCAAGCCGGTGATAATTTCAACCGGCATGGCGACCGTCGCCGAACTCGACGAGGCGGTCGGCACCGCGCGCGCCGCCGGCTGCTCGAGCCTGATACTGCTCAAGTGCACCAGCACCTATCCCGCATCCCCCTGCAATACCAATGTGCGGACGATTCCGCACCTGCGGGCGCTGTTCGGCTGCGAAGTGGGGTTGTCCGACCATACGATGGGAGTGGGCACCGCGATCGCGGCGGTCACGCTGGGCGCGAGCGTGATCGAGAAGCACTTCACCCTCGACCGTGCGGACGGCGGCGTCGATAGTTCGTTCTCCTTGGAGCCTGCGGAGCTGGCAATGCTGGTCGAAGAGACCGAGCGCGCGTGGCAGTCCTTGGGTTCGGTCAAGTACGGGCCCACGGACGCGGAGACGTCCTCGCTGATATTCCGCCGATCCCTCTATGTGTCGGAAGACATGAAGCGCGGCCAAACATTTACCCGGTCGAGTCTGCGCGTCGTGCGTCCCGGCAAGGGCCTGCATCCGAGGTTTTATGAGCAGTTATTGGGCAAAGCCGTGACGCGGGATGTGCCCAAGGGCACCCCGGTGGATTGGGCTCTGATCGGCTCGTAGCCGAATTCGTATCCCGGATCACTCATGGATCAGCCGCAGTCCTTTCATATATTGACCGTGGGAAACTTCCCGGTTCTGGTCCGCAATCTATGGGACCGGGTTGCCGCGAAGGGCGGATACCGGATGTCCCACATCGCGCATCCGACCTACGACAAGCGCAGCTGGCCGAAAGACCTGCGCAGCAACGAAGTGCATTTTTTCCGCGACGACATCCGATCGCAACTCGCCATGCCGGCGCCCGAGCCGGCCTTTCTCGCGTCGCTCGAGAAAGGCCGCGTGCCTACGATCCACAACATGATCATGAGCGACCGGCTGATTTCCAAGCTCCCTTATGCGGAGGCGCTCGCGTATGCGACCTTCCTGGCGAAGCGGTTTGCCGCGCTATATGAAAGCACCGCTCCCAGCGTGGTCATCGGCAGCTTCGACAGTCTGCACAACAGCCTGGGATTTGCGGTGGCGAATCACATGGGAATTCCCTGGTTCACGCCCCTTTTCAGTCCGCTTCCCGGCGATGAAGCGGCGTTTTGCTCCGATTTGTCGCCCGCTTCGCGCGTGAATTTTGAAGAGCATCGCGCCGATGGGCTGCGCACGAAAGCCGACGAGCTTGTTGCGGACTTCGAATGCCGCAAGCTCGCCGCCGGGGCGTACATTCCCCCCGAACTTTTTTCCGCGGCGTTCATCTTCGGGCAGATTCCGGCGCAACTCGGCGCAATCATCCGGGTGCTGCGCAGCCGCCGGCTCCGTTCCTTCCTGAAATTCACCGACTATCCGAAATCTTATTCCATCCGGGGCATGGTCGGAGAGGCGTTTCGGCTGCGCAAGAATCTGTGGCTGCTGCACCGTCGAAAATTGCTGGACAAGCCCGTACGGGAACCGTTCGTCTTCTTCGGCCTTCACATGCAGCCCGAGTCGTCGATCGACGTCTTTGCGCATTTTTTCAGCAACCAGGAGCGGGTCATCGAATTGATAGCGCGCTCGATTCCTCCCACGCATTCGCTCCTGGTCAAACTGCACAAGAGCGACACGCTCAACTATTCGACGCAGCTGCTCGCCCGGTATGCCCGCTTTCCAGGAGTCCGGCTGGTATCGCCCTACGCAGATACCTTCGAATTCATCACGAAGGCGGATCTCATCTTCGCGATCCAAGGAACCATAGGCCTCGAAGGTGCTTTGCTCGGCAAGCCGGTCATCATGTTCGGCGACTCGCCCGCCAAGGTATTTCCGAGCGTGTCCACCATCGGCAAAACGATCGACCTCCCGGCGCTGGTGCGCCGGAAGTTCGCCGAAGCGCCGCCAAGCCGCGCGGCCGTCGTTGCGGCCTTTGCGGCATACCTGGCCCCGTATTATCCGGCCGCTCAGAACGACTGGAGCATCACGCCGACCGACGCGCAGATCGGGGATTTCGCCGGGTTGATAGAACTCCTGAGAGAGCACGTCGGAGCGACGAACGTGAAGGCGCTGGCTGAATGAGGCCGGCAAGCGCGCTGCAGTCGGATCCGGCCGCTTGGGCCGCCGATGAATGGCAGGAAGGCGGCGAGGCAGATCCGCTGCGCCGGCAACTCGGCCGCATCGCGGGTTGGTTGGGCTCATTTGCCGTCGCGGCGGCGGGGTCGATCGCCCCCATGCTGAACGCGAGCTACGTGGATGCCTTCAATGCCGCCCATCTCTCCGTCGTCCTTGTCATTCTTCTTGGGTTCAGTTTGCTGCGCTATCCGAGAATTCCCGTGGGACGGGAATTGATTCTCTACGTGTGCCTGCTCGTCTACATGGCCATCTCCGCCATGTGGACTCCCGGGATCGACATAGCTGGCAACACCCTGGTGCCCGCCGTGAATTTTCTCCTGATTCTGATGCTATTCGGATCGTTGGCGATGTTTCATGACCTGGGGGCCGTCTTTGCCGGCATGGTTTTCGGTTTCTGGTGCGGCGCGGGAAGCTATACCGTCATCACACGGTTTCCTTTTGCACGGCCGGACGATTTCTCGTACAACGCGATCGCGGGAATGTATCTGTTCGGCCTGTTCAGCATTCTTCTCTGGGGCTGGCACACCCGGCGGCGGCTCACGAGCCTCATGATGGCGGCCATCGCAATGATCCTCATCGCCGCCACCACGTCGATCAAGACGAATCTCGGCGTGCTGCTCGGAGCGGTCGCGGCGGCGTTGATTTATTTCACGGCATTCATGCGGATATTGGGACGAAGTGCGATCGCTCTCATGGTGATCTGCGTCGCCGTCGGATTCGCCATCGCGTCGAACGATGCTCTCCTCGAGCAGCTTCAGGACGGCCTCGATAGGGTGACCACCGGAGCTCAAATTCTGGGTGCACGCGAAGACAACGCCCAGGGGACCTCGTTCAACGAGCGCCGCTACTGGCAGAAGGTCGGCCTCGAGGGCTGGGCCCAGAACCCCGTGTTCGGCAGCGGAGTCGAGGCATTTCGCAAGGACATCGGAATAACCTCGCATTCGACGCCGATCGACCTGCTCTATAACCACGGACTGATCGGTTTCGTGCTCTTTTACGCCCTGTTTGGCTCGCTGGTCTGGAGCTTGTATGCCACACGGCGTGTACAATTGGGAACGTTGCCGATCTTGATATTCTCCGGCGTGGTCTGCTATGGATTTATGTCACTCTCCGAACCGCTGCATTACAGCGATTTTTTTGCAATTTTCGTCGCCGTGACATCGACTCTGCTGCGGAGGGAATCTTCCTGCGCGACGTAGCGGGCCGCCGGACCATCCTTCTCGTGATCGGCAGTCTGCAAGGCGGGGGCGCGGAGCGCCAGCTGTCGGACATGGCGAATTATTGGGCCGCGGAAGGATGGAGGGTCATTCTGGCCACCTGGAGCGGTCTCGACGTCGTTGATTTTTATCCGCTCGATCAACGCATCGTTCGGATCAGCGTGGCGACGCGAATTCTCCCAACGGCCAACGAGTCGCGCATAAGGGTCAACCTGCGAAGGGTCGCGCATCTGCGGACACTCCTGAAATCGCTGCGGCCGGACGTGGTCTTAAGTTTCATGACTGAGAGCAATCTCTTGACGATTCTTGCGGGCCTGGGTCTCGCCGTCAGAGTCGTGGTCTCCGAACGCGTGCAGCCCGCGCTTCACAGCGCGCTTCCCAGGAGCTGGCGCATTTTGCGCCGGATGCTCTATTCGCGGGCGGACGCCGTCGCGGCGCAGACGCTGGATGCGGCGTCGTGGCTGCGGAAGAACTGCCGCACGCCGGTTTGCGTCATCCCAAATGCGCTCAGAGGCCTGCCCGACCCATCGGCGGAAAGAGATGAGGTCGTCGTCGCAGTGGGCCGCCTCACGCATCAGAAGGGATTCGATCTGTTGCTGCGAGCTTTCGCGCGCATTACCGGAAATTTCGTGGATTGGAAACTCATCATCATCGGCGAGGGCGAGGAGAGGGAACGTCTCATACGGCTGCGAAACGAATTGCGTCTCGACGACAAGGTTGAGTTCATCGGCCAGACCCCGGACGTGATCCCCTGGATGGCCCGCGCCGGGTTGATCGTACAGCCGTCCCGGTTCGAGGGATTTCCGAACGTCGTGCTGGAAAGCATGGGCTTGGGCGCGGCGGTCATCAGCGCGGATTGTCCTTCCGGGCCGGCCGATTTGATCGAAGAGGGCATGAACGGGCGGCTCGTTCCGGTTGAAGACGTGGGAGCTCTGGCAGAGGCAATGGCGGACTTGATGTCTAGACCCGAGGAGCGCGCCAGGCTCGGCCGGGCGGCCGCCGGCGTACGGGAGCGCTACCGCCAGGACATCATCATGCACATGTGGGACGAATGCCTGTTTCCGCAACCGGAAAAAAGGGAAACGCCAACGCCGAATTACGTGAGCAGATCCAGATGACCGCCGAGACCGAGATCAGCTCCGGAGACCGCTTTCGGTTCGGAGCGAACTGGACCCGCTTCCTTGCGCTGGTGGACGAGACCCGAATTTCCGATGCCGTGGCGTCCTTGCGGGATATGCTCGGCGTCGACGACCTGCAAGGCCGCCGCTTTCTGGATATCGGGAGCGGGTCCGGGCTGTTCAGTCTGGCCGCGCGCCGTCTCGGCGCGGCGGTCCATTCATTCGATTTCGATCCGCGCTCGGTGGCGTGCGCGCAGGAATTGAAGCGGCGCTACTTCCCCGACGATGACGGCTGGCGGATCGAGGAGGGCTCGGTCCTCGACAGGCAGTACATGGACACGCTGGACCGATTCGATGTCGTCTACAGCTGGGGAGTGCTGCACCACACCGGCTCGATGTGGCTGGCGATCGAGAATGCGATCAGCCGCGTCGCGGACTCCGGCGGCACGCTGTTCATCGCGATCTACAACGACCAGGGCTGGAAGTCGCATGGCTGGTGGTTCGTGAAATTCTTCTACAATCGGGCGCCGCGTTTTCTCCGCGGTCCGTTTGCGTTCACGGTGACGGCCGTCACGCACGTACTGGTGACGTTGAAGCAGTTGATCCGCCGCCAGCCGCTGACCGTGATCTCCAGCCTGTTTCGCGCGCCGCCGCGCGGCATGAGCGCCAAATACGACATGGTGGATTGGATCGGCGGATTCCCGTTCGAATTTGCGACGTTCGACACGCTGGTCTCCTATTTCGCCGGGCGCGGTTTCACCGTACGCAATTCGCGCCGCTGCTCGAGCCTCGGCTGCCATGAGTTGGTTTTCCAGCGCATTTCATGTGCGGATTAGCGGGATTTTTGAGGCCGGGCGGTCTGATGCCGGCGGCGGCGACGCAGTTGGCGGGCGCACTGGCGGAGAAGCTGGCTCACCGCGGGCCTGATGATCAAGGCGTGTGGGTGGACGGCGATGCCGGCATCGCGCTGGGTCACAGGCGGTTGGCAGTCGTCGATTTGTCGCCGGCCGGGCATCAGCCGATGGTTTCCGCTTCCGATCGATATGTCGTGGTTTTCAACGGTGAAATCTACAATCATCCGGAACTTCGCCGGGAACTCGAGCTGTCGGGGCCGCCTCAGGCGTGGCGCGGCCACTCGGATACCGAAACGCTGCTGGCGGCTTTCGATCGGTGGGGAATCGATGCGGCGCTGGAAAAAGCCGTCGGAATGTTCGCGTTCGCCCTGTGGGATCGCGAGCAAAGAATTCTGACCTTGGCGCGGGACCGCCTCGGCGAGAAGCCGCTCTACTACGGATGGCAGGGCGACGTGTTTCTGTTCGGATCGGAACTCAAGGCGTTGCGGGCGCATCCGAAATTTCGCCCGGAAGTCGATCGCAGCGCACTCGCGCTCTACATGCGTTACGGATACATTCCGGCACCTGCCTGCATCTATCGCAATGTCTTCAAATTGACCGCGGGCACTTTCGTGCAGATTTCTCCAAAAACGGCATGCGGCACGTGCCCGCAACCCCGGTCCTATTGGTCGCTGGAACAGGCTGCGGCGCGAAATGCGGCGGACCCGTATCGTGGCAGTGCGGCGGACGCCGTGAACGAGCTCGAGGCGCACCTGAAGCGCGCAATTTCGTTGCAGCGCATCGCGGACGTGCCGCTGGGGGCGTTTCTGTCGGGCGGGGTCGATTCATCGACGATCGTCGCGCTCATGCAGGCAGACACGTCCCGCGCCGTAAAAACCTATACGATCGGCTACCGCGAATCCGAGTACAGCGAAGCTGAATACGCGCGCGCGGTGGCGAAGCACCTGGGCACCGATCATACGGAACTATACGTCACGGCACGCGAGGCCCTCCAAGTCGTTCCGCGGCTGCCGTTCCTCTACGACGAGCCCTTCGGCGACAGTTCGGCCATACCGGCGCTGCTCATATCCGAATTCGCGCGCAGGCACGTGACGGTTGCATTGTCCGGAGACGGCGGCGACGAGCTGTTCGGCGGCTACACCCGGTATCAAAGGACGGCCGACATTTGGCGCGGCATCCGGCGCGTTCCGCGCGCGGTGCGCGCGGCTGCGGCGGGAACGATCCGCGGATGGGAGCGCGCGTCAGGCAGCGATGCCGCCGGCGGCCGCGGCGCGCGCATGGCGGCGTACCTATCCGCATCGAGCCTGGAAGAGTGTTATGAGGCTCAGATCACACGCTGCATGAACGCGTTCGAGCTGGTGCGTTCCGCCGGCCTCCCCGCAAGGAACCGCGCCGTTCCGCCGTGGCTGCGCGCCGGCGGCAGGGACTTCGACGAAATGATGTACATCGATTCGCTGCGCTACCTTCCCGACGACATCCTCGTGAAGGTCGATCGGGCATCAATGGCCGTCAGTCTCGAAGTTCGCGTGCCGATGCTCGATCACCGCGTGGTCGAATTTGCCTGGCGGGTGCCGTCGACAATGAAGGTCAGGGGCCGCCAGGGCAAGTGGCTGCTGAAGCAGCTGCTCCAAAAGTTTCTGCCGGTCTCCATGATCGAGCGCCCCAAAATGGGATTCGGCGTTCCGGTCGGGCAGTGGCTGCGGGGACCGCTTCGGGAATGGGGCGAGGATCTGATCTCCGAAGACCGCCTGCGGCGCGAGGGCTTCCTGGACCCGGACGCCGTCCGACGCCTCTGGCGGCGGCATCTGCGCAACGATCGGGGCGAGAACGACGCTCTGTGGCAGATACTGGCGTTTCAATCGTGGACCTCGAATCTCGCATGAAGCTGCTGCTGATCATCGACCATTTTGGGCCGGGCGGAGCGCAACGGCAAATCGTCGAGCTGGCCTGCGGCATGCAGCGGCGCGGCCACCGGGTCGAGATGTTCGTGTATTTTCCGGAGCACGATTTTTTCCGGCCGCTGCTCGACGAGAACCGCGTCTTGGTACATGAATATCCGAAAGGCCGCGGGTTTTCCTTCGGGGTGCTCGCCCGAATCATCGGACTCGTGCGCCGCCGGCGGTTCGACGTCGTCGTTTCCTATCTCACCAGCGCGAATATATACGCCGAGTTGGCGCGGCCGTTCTGGGGCGATGCGAAGCTCGTGGTCTCGGAACGGACCAGCCGGCATGACGACAAGTCGCCCATCCGCGACCAGCTGCGCCGGGCGCTGCACGCTCTTGCGGACAGCGTCGTGGCCAACAGCCGCACCCATTGCGAGTGGCTGAGGCGCAAATGGTGGCTGCGAAGCAAGGCAACCTACATCTACAACGGCGTCGATCTGCAAAGATTTCGGCCCGCGGAAGAGCCTTTGGCGGCGGACGGCGGTTTGCGATTGATCGGGATAGGCCGCATCGGCCCGGAGAAGAATATTCTGAATCTGATCGCTGCCTTGAGCCTGCTGCAGGCGCAATCCGGCGATTCGCCGCAGATCAGCTGGGCCGGGGCGGACGACGACAGCGATCGAGGCAGGCGCTATCGCCGGCAGATCGACCAGGCTCTGGAGGCGCTCCCGGAAGTCCGCCGGCGCTGGCATTGGTTGGGCGTTCAAACGGACATCCCCGCGATACTGCAGCTTCACCACGCGCTGATCCTGCCCTCATTCTATGAGGGCCTGCCCAACGTCGTCTGCGAGGCGCTGGCCGGAGGAATCCCCGTGTTGGCCTCGGACGTCTGCGATCATCCCTTGCTGGTCGCCGCGGGCGAGCGGGGCATGCTCTTCGATCCGGGCTCGCCGCCGAGCATCGCGGACGCCATCAGGAAGTTCGCGCGATTGACCGCGGACGAGAGGCGCAGATTCTCCCGCAACGCCAGGGAATATGCGGAGGAGAATCTCGGTCTGGAGAAAATGCTCTCCGAATACGAGACTCTGCTGGCGCGGCTCTCCAACGGCCCCGCGCGGGCGGAGGCGGCGTGATTCCGAGGCTTGCACGGTGGAGTATGCTTGATCGAGGTGGACTTCCCGACAGTCGATATTTTGCCCAGAGGTAAGGATATGAGCATCAAACACGAGTTTTCATCCGGTGCGCACGGCGGGACTTCGCGCCGGGAGTTCCTGGGGGGTATGGGCATGGCGCTCGCCGCCGCGCTTCCGTGCGCCGGCGCCGCCGCGTCCGCCGACAACGCATATCCCGCGAACGACGTGCGGCATTACGGGATCGTCCCGAACCGGGCGGCAGCCGCGCCGGCGAACACAGCCGCGCTCGCCGCGCTGGTGAGTCCGGCCGGCGCATTCAGCGGCGAGCTGGTTTTTCCCAATACCACGGGACAGGACGTGTACTACTTCAACGACGTGATTCCATTTCACGATGGGATTCACATCGATCTGATGAAATCGACCCTCAATTTCACGAAGATCGGAGTCGCCCGGGATACCAATGCGGGGTTCTTGCACGCGATCCGCGATTTCTCCATCCAGAACGGTTCGATCGTCGTCGATTACACGCACAAGGCGGGTTCAAACACCGGCAATGCGCTGTCCTTCGGAGGCCGGGCGAACGATACGGCGCTGTTCCCCAACCTCTACGACAGCCTGATGCCGGCGTCGATGGGCAAGATCACCGTCAAGAACGTGAAAATATCGTCGAATTCCGGCGGCGGCGAGGGGCGCGGAATACTCATGCTCGGCGGGCTCGACGGCGTGTTGCTCGAGAATGTGACGATCGACGGCCAGGGACAACTCCTCGACGGGGTGTACTACGAATTTGGCTGGGCGACCAACGACCCGCAGCGCTACCTGCGGCAGACCTCGCATGCCCACAATGTCGAGGTGCGCAATCTCGTGGTCACCGGAGTAACCAATGAGGGTTTCGAGGCCAACGGTCTGTACGGAGCGGTGATCGATGGGATCAAAGTGGTGAATGCCGGCGGGGTGTGCGCATTCGGGGCCGGTGAATCGATGTTTTTCCGGCCCTGGTCCGGGGTCGGCGACCGGAAATTGAAACCCAACATCATCATCAGAAATGCGGTGGGCGAGTCGATCGCCAATGTCGGCATCAGCGTGAGCGGGGCATCCAAGATATCATCCTCGTACATCGATAATCCGCCGGCGCACAACAACCCGAACGGCCTGACGGTGGCGCACCAAACGGATCTCATCGACTTTACGCTCGATACTTTTTCGATTGCCGGTACGGCGAATAATTACGGCGTCTTCACGTCCGCACGCCGCGCCATGATTCGAAACGGCACGGTCAAGGGCTTTCAGCGCGGGATTGTGACCACGCAGGAGTGCACGAAATTTACCATTGAAGAAATCAATGTGCTCGACAGCACCGGCATTGGAATTCAAATCGGACAGCAGCAGAGCCTTCACAGTCCGCCGCGCCTCGCCGCGGGCATCATCAGCCGCTGTGTCGTGGCGGGGAGCGGCGCGAAAGGCGCCAGCGCGGCCATATCGGTGGGAACAACACAGAGCTGCGTGATTGAAGATTGCCGTTTCGGCTACGACCAACGCCATGATGGCAAAGCCGAAAAGACCCAAACGAGCGCCGTGTCCGTTGCCGCGGACGCGTTCGGCATCATCTGCCGCAACAACTTCGTCGGCGGGATGGCCGGCAATTCCGCGGCTTACATCCTGGCGCCCGGCCCCTCCGGCGCCCGGGATTGCCGCTTGGTCGACAACAGCGGAATGGCCACCGCGAGCGGCGCGTGGGCGACGGGCCGCCAAGGGCAGGCGGTACAACAGCTGACGAACAACGGAACGATAGCGACCGCGGGGCTGCACACGATCTGGATCGCCTCTTCGGGGCCGGTGGCCGGGCTCAAGCTGCAGCCGGGTACGCAGGAAGGCCAGACCATCATGCTGATCCATGAAGGCTTGCCGGCGAATCCGGTTGAATTTGCCCGGGCCGGTGCGGGCAATACGGCGGCCGGAGGACGGCCAATTCCCGGGCGCACCTCGAGAATGCTGATATGGGACGACGAGAACAAGCGATGGGATTCCGTCGACAGGCCGGACGCCAGGCCGAGCGGCAGACCCGATTGAATTCCGCGTCGACATGAGGACTCAGGGCGTCTAATGTGCGGCATCTGCGGGCTATACGGGCTCCACTCCTCCGAAGACCTCGACCGCTCCGTCCGACGAATGACGCAAACCATCGCCCACCGCGGTCCGGACGGCGAGGGAAGCTTCGTGGGCGACGGCATTGCCCTCGGACATCGGCGCCTCAGCATCATCGACTTGTCTGACGCCGGCGCGCAGCCCATGATATTCGGCCCGGCGACGATCGTGTACAACGGTGAAGCCTACAATTTCCGGCAGCTGCGAACCGAACTCGAAGGGCTGGGGCACGCCTTTCGCGGCCATTCGGACACGGAGGTGCTGCTGCATTCATATGCCGAGTGGGGACTCGCGGGGCTCGAGCGCGTGGAGGGCATATTCGCATTCGCCCTGTGGGACAGCGCGCGCCGCCGCCTGATCTTGATGCGCGACCGATTGGGCATCAAGCCCCTGTTCTATTCCTGGCAGGGCGGCCGGCTGGTCTTCGGTTCGGAGATCAAAGCAGTGCTCGAGGGCGGCAACATCGATCGTTCCGTGGACGATCAGGCCCTCACGGAATTCCTGTGGTACGGCAACTCATTCGAGGATAGAACGATTTACCGCGGCGTGCGCGCGCTGCCGCCGGGCCGCCGTCTGATCGCCGAGGACGGCCGCGTGCGGTTGGAGCCGTGGTGGAACGTCGAGGCCTGGCTCCGGGGGCCGGTGACGCATACCGATGGCCGCGACGCCGCGGCTGCAGTGCGGGAGGCGGTGGACGGTGCCGTCGCGCGGCAGCTCGTCAGCGACGTGCCGGTCGGGCTGTTCTTGAGCGGCGGCGTCGACTCATCGAGCATCGCGGCGTCGGCGGCGTTGGCCAGCGGGCGCCGCCTGGCCAGCTTTTCGGTCGCTTTCGACTACGACAGGGGAGTGGACGAGCTGCCCAAGGCCCGCCGTGTCGCCGGGTTGCTGGGCCTCGATCATCACGAGCTGCGCATCCGCGGCGATGCCTTGGAAGACGTCGTGTCGGAACTGGTCGGGGTGCACGACGAGCCGTTCGCGGATGCCGCCAACATTCCCCTGTATCTGCTTTCGCGGGAACTCAAGGGAACGATCAAGGTCGTCCTGCAGGGCGATGGCGGAGACGAAATGTTCGCGGGCTACCGGCGCTATGCAATTTTGCGTTCCGCGGAATTGTGGCGCCGATGGCCGCGGGGGGTCTCTGCCGTTCTCCATGCGCTGTTCGGCGCAAAAGGCGCGCGGCTGGCGCGAATCGGCGACGCGGCCGGAAATCCCGATCCCGCGCTTCGGATGGGGCTGCTGCTGACCGTCGAAACCCTGCGCGATCCGCCGACCGCCATGTTCACGGACGCTGCGCGGAGCCGGCTCGAAGCCGACACCGATCCCTTCGGCGCCTATCGGCGCTGCGCAACCCGGTTCGCCGGCTTCGATCCGGTTCAGCAGATGCTCTTGACGGACATCTCGTTGCAGCTGCCGTCCCAGTTCCTCACGAAGGTCGACCGCGCCACCATGGCTCACGGAATCGAAGCGCGAGTGCCGCTGCTGGACGAGGGCGTGGCATCGCTCGCCGTCGGATTGCCGGCGGCGCTCAAGGTTCGCGGCAGCCAGAAGAAGATCGTGCTGCGCGATGCAATGCGCGGCCGATTGCCGGCCGATATTCTCGATGGACCCAAAACGGGCTTCGGAGTGCCCTATGAGGAATGGCTGCGGGGAGCCCTGTTCGGATATGCCCGTGCGGCGGTACTCGACCGCCGCTTCATCGAGCGCTTCGGACTGGATCGCGCGAGTCTCGACACCGCGTTCGCGGAGCATCGAGCACGCCGCCGCGACCGGGGCTTCCTGCTCTGGAAAATGCTGCAGCTGGCTCTGTGGTCCGGCCGGTACCTGGCGTGACGGAAGCCCGCGCGCGAATCCTTTTCGTGGGCGCTTTTCCTCCGCCCGGAGGCGCCATTCTCGGCGGCATGATTACCTCGTGCACAATACTGCTGTCTTCCAGCTTTTCCTCGCGCTTGGACCTGGACCTGCTCGACAGCACTCAGATCAGCAATCCGCCGCCGGGATTTGCGGTGCGGTTCGTGAGGGCGGGGTTTCGATTCGTGCAATTCTTGGGGAGGTTCGAGCGCCGCCGCCCGGACGTGGTCCTGCTGTTCGTCGCCGTCGGCGCCAGCATCGTGGAGAAGGGTGCGATGGCCTGGTATGCGCGTCTGCGGGGCGTGCCCGTCATAATGTTTCCGCGCGGGGGATCGGTCATCGATGACTGCCGCCGCTCGGCGTTCACCCGCGCGTGGGTGAGATGCTGCTTCGCGGGCGCGCGCAAGATCGTGTGTCAGAGCGAGGCGTGGCAGCGCTTTGCGGTCGACATGCTCGGATTCTCGCCGGGCAACGTCGTCGTGATCCGCAACTGGACCGCCACCCGCGAACTGCTGGACATCGGTGCGATGCGAGCCCACCGCGCGGATCCATGCGTGCGGCTGATCTACCTCGGCTGGCTGGACCGCGAAAAGGGAGTGTTCGATCTCATCGATGCGTGCACGAACCTCGAGGGCATGCGGTTCAATCTCGATTTTGCCGGGGAGGGCAACGCGTCCGCCGAGGCGCGCGCGCTCGTAGAGTCCCGCGGCCTGAATGGCGCGGTCCGGTTTCGCGGCTGGCTGCGCGGGGAGGATCTGCGGCAGGCATTGCGCGAGTCCGACGTTCTCGTGCTGCCTTCATGGGCCGAGGGACTGCCGAATGCGATGGTCGAAGGGATGGCCGCTCGCCTGGCGGTAGTGGTGACGGGTGTCGGAGCCATCCCCGAGGTGATTACCGATCGCGTCAGCGGGATGGTGGTAGAGTCGCGAAATTCCGATTCGCTCGCGCGCGCCCTCCGGGAAGTGATTGCCGACGGGGAATTTCGCGAAAAACTCGCGTCGGAAGCGTATCGGATCGCGAGGCTCGAATTCGAGGTGGAAGCGGCGGTCGATCGACTGCTCCCGGTCATCGAGGGTACGATAGCGGACGGGCGCGAATGCCGGCTTTCCGGCCGATCGTCGTAGCCACGGGAATCATTGGATGGATTCGGACAAGAAAGCGGTGGAGGAGTTCTGGGACAAAGCCTCGTGCGGCGAGGATCTGTACCTGGGAAATCAGGAGCGCAGCGGCTACATCGAGCACGCGCGGCGGCGATACGAACTGGAACCCTTGATCGAGGAATTCGCCGACTTCGCATCGACCGCGGGCAAGAGAGTCTTGGAGATCGGAGTGGGTCTGGGTGCCGACCATCAACGATTCGCCCAGGCGGGCGCGAACCTCACCGGCATCGACCTGACGGCGCGCGCCGTGGCACAGACCCGGCGCAGACTGACGCTTTTCGGCTTTGATTCGTCTCTGTCGGTCGGCGACGCGGAAAATCTGCAATTTCCGCCGGACACCTTCGACTGCGTGTACTCCTGGGGCGTGCTGCATCATTCACCCCATACCGCCAAGGCGATTTCGGAAGTGCATAGGGTGCTTCGGCCGCACGGCGTCGCGAAAATCATGATTTATCACCGGTGGAGCCTGGTCGGTTACATGCTCTGGATCCGCTATGCGCTGCTTCGCCTGCGGCCCTGGATGAGGCTGACCGCCGTGTACGCCCGCTATCTCGAGAGTCCGGGCACGAAGGCCTACTCGAAGGCCGACGCGCGGCGCTTGTTTGCTGCTTTCAGCACCGTGGATGTCCGGACCTGCCTGACTCACGGCGATCTCCTCGAATCGGCCGCCGGCCAGCGTCATGGGGGCGCGCTGCTGACTCTGGCGCGAGCGATCTGGCCGCGCAGGCTGCTGCGCAAATATGCGCGCTCGCATGGCTTGTTCATGCTGATCCGGGCCGTGAAATGACCGGGCCAGTGCGGGGCGCCGGGAACCGAAAATGAATCTCGAACATTTGAACCTGCTGGCCTGTCCGGCCTGTCACCAGCCGCTGGAGTGCGTGCGGAGCGATTCCACCGCCGCGGCCGGCACCGTGACCGACGGAGTTCTGGCCTGCACTCAATGCCGCCGGCAGTACCCGGTGATCGGCGGCGTACCGCGCTTCGTGCCGCGGGAGAACTACGCCTCCGGCTTCGGCTTGGAGTGGACCAAGCACGCGCGCACGCAATACGACAGCTATTCGGGAATCCCGGCTTCGGAGCAGCGTTTTTTCGGCCAGACCGGCTGGCCGCGAAACCTGGCGGGCGAAGTGATTCTCGAGGTGGGCAGCGGCTCCGGCCGCTTCACCGAACAGGCGGCCCAAACGGGCGCCACTGTCGTCTCGCTCGATTACAGCTATGCCGTCGATGCGAACTTTGCTTCCAACGGCGCCCGCCGCAACGTACTCATCGTACAGGCCGATGTCTTCGCCATGCCGTTCCGGCCGCACAGCTTCGACCGTGTGTTCTGCTTCGGGATGCTGCAGCACACGCCGAGTCCGGCGCGAGCTTTCGCTGCGCTGCCGTCCGCGCTCAAACCCGGCGGGGCGCTGTGCGCCGACATCTACAAGGTATCGTTCTGGCGCACCATCGTGCAAACCAAGTATTGGGTGCGCCCCTTCACGCGTCGCATGAATCCGGATCGCCTCTACGGCCGCGTTCAGCGTTGGGTGGATTTCATGTGGCCGCTGGCGAAGATCATCCGCCGCCTGCCGAAGGGATATGCCATCAACTGGCGGCTGCTGGTCGCCGACTACAGTTTTCTGGGGCTGCAAGGGCAGATGCTGAAGGAATGGTCGTACCTCGACACCTTTGATATGCTCGCGCCCCGCTACGATCGGCCGGCGACCAGGGAAACTTTCGGCCAATGGGCGGTACAGGCGAACCTCACCGACATCGACGCGTATTATTCCCCTCACGGAGTGGTCCTGCGGGCGCGTACGGCGAAACGGTCTTGAGCGCAGAGCCGCTTCGCTAGGATGTGCGGCATCGCCGGTGTGCAGGGAAGTTTTCCGTCCGATCTGCTGAAGCGTATGACGGATAGCGTCGCGCATCGAGGTCCGGACGGCGAAGGCGAATTGTGGATCGATGTCCCCAACGAGACGCAAACCGGACTCGGGCATCGGCGCCTGGCCATCATCGACCTCTCCTCCGCCGGCTGCCAGCCGATGGTGCTGCCGCCTTCGGGCGCCGCGGGCGCGTCGATCACTCTGGTGTTCAACGGCGAAATATACAACTACCGGGAACTGCGCGCGGAACTGGCGGCCGCGGGGCACCGCTTCACGACGCAAACGGATTCGGAGGTGCTCCTGCATCTGTACGAGCGCGACGGGCTCGACTCGCTCGACCGCTTGAACGGGATTTTCGCTTTTGCGATTCATGACGCCCGGGCTCACGGCCGGCCGCCCGGCGTCGAGCGCGGCGCGCTGTTCCTGGCGCGCGACCAGGCGGGCGTAAAGCCTTTGTATTTCTCGAGCACTGCCCGCGGCTTTCTCTTTGCATCGGAGATCAAGGCGCTGCTCTGCGAGCCGTCGGTGGCGCGCGAGATCGATCCGCTCGCCTTGCATCAAATGCTGGCTTATTTGTGGACGCCGGCACCCCGCACCATGCTGCGTGCGGTGAACAAGCTCGAGCCCGGCTGCGCGATGCTGATTCACCGCGGCAGCATCGCGCGGCGCTGGCGCTACTACCGCCTTCCCTACGACGGCGTCCGCGACGCGCGGCCGCGGGCGGCGATCGCCGCGGACCTGGCGGCGCACGTGGAGCGGGCCGTGCGGCGCCAGCTGGTCGCCGACGTGCCGGTGGGCGCATTCCTGTCAGGCGGCTTGGATTCGAGCGCGGTGGTCGCGATGATGCGGCGCGCTCAGCCCGATCGGCGCATCCAATGCTTCTCCATCGGCTTCGGCGATGACGCCGACAGCGAGGGCAATCCGGCGGATCTGCCCTATGCGCGCCGCGTGGCGAAGCACTTGGACGTCGATCTGGAAGAGATCCGCATCGACGCGACGGCGATCGACCGACTCGAGGAAATGGTGGCGATGCTGGATGAACCGCAGGCGGATCCGGCGCCCATCAACGCCTTGTTCATCGCCGAGCGTGCGCGATCCATGGGCATTCCCGTGCTTCTGTCGGGAGCCGGCGGCGATGACATTTTCAGCGGTTACCGGCGGCATCGCGCGCTGCAATTCGAGCGCTGGTGGGCATGGCTGCCGCAGTCCATACGCGCTCGAGTCCAGTCGGCCGCGGTGGATCGGGCGACGGGGCGGGGGAGGGGTCAGGGCGGGGTTCTCGGACGGCGCCTGACGAAGATGTTCGCTCACGCGGGCGAGGACGCCGATCGGCGGCTCATCGGCTATTTTTGGTGGAGCCCGGACCGGCTGAGGCGCAACTTGTATTCGGCCGATTTCGCCGCACGAATCGGCGCGGCCGACGCCGCCGCGCCGCTGCTCGACAGCCTGTCGGAGATTCCGGCCGAGCGGGATCCGCTGCAGCGCATGCTGTTTCTGGAGACGCGCCATTTTCTCGCGGATCACAATCTCAACTACACCGATCGCGCCGGCATGTCCGCGGGGGTGGAGGTGAGGGTGCCGCTGCTCGACCTGGATCTGATCAACTTTGCAGCCAGGATTCCGGCTTCGATGAAACAGACGGGCAGCGAAGGCAAATCGATCTTCAAGCAAGCCATGCGGGATGTGCTGCCCCACGACGTCATCTATCGGCCCAAAAGCGGGTTCGGCGCTCCTCTGCGCCGCTGGCTGCGCCGCGAATTGCGGGCGCGGGTGGAGGACACGCTCGATCCCGCGGTCCTGCGCCGGCGCGGAATCTTCGATCCAAGCGCGGTCCGTGCACTGATCGACGACGACCGGACCGGGAAAATCGACGGCAGCTACACGATATTTGCGCTCATGTGCTTCGAGCTGTGGTGTCGCCGATTCATCGATGTTTAAATCGGCGACCATACCGCAATAGATTGGCGAAGTTATCGATGCTACAACTGCTGCAATCGCTGGCCGACGGACGCGTGGTTCTGGAAGAGATTCCGGTGCCGATGACGGCATCGGGCGCCGTCTTGATCAGAACTTCGCGCTCGCTCATTTCCTCCGGAACCGAGCGCATGCTGCTCGACTTCGGCCGGGCGGGTTGGATCGACAAGATCCGCCAACAGCCGGAAAAGGCGCATCAGGTGCTCGACAAGATGAAGGCCGACGGCGTCCTCGCCACGCTCGAAGCGGTCCGCAGCAAACTCGATCAACCGATTCCGCTCGGCTATTGCAACGTGGGCCGCGTCGCCGAGGCGGGCGCCGGCGTCCGGGAATTCACTGCGGGCGATCGCGTGGTGTCGAACGGAAATCACGCCGAGTATGTCGCCGTAGGCCGGAATCTCTGCGCGCGTATCCCCGACTCGGTCGGCGACGACGAGGCGGCCTTCGTGCCGCTGGCGGCCATTGCGCTGCAGGGATTGCGCCTCGCCGCGCCCGCGATCGGAGAACGCGTCTGCGTCATCGGTCTCGGGCTCATCGGTCTGATCGCCGTACAGCTGCTGCGCGCGAACGGATGCAGGGTGTTGGCCGTCGATCCCGATCCGGCAAAGGCCGCGCTGGCGATGCGCTTCGGCGCCGAAGTGGCCGATCTGGGCGCCGGCGAGGATGTTCTGAAGGCTGCCGAGCATTTTTCCGAGGGCAGGGGAATCGATGCCGTGCTGATAGCGGCCGCAACGGACAGCAACGATCCGATCGAACAGGCCGCGCGCATGTGCCGCCAACGCGGAAGAATCGTGCTGATCGGCGTCACGGGACTCGAGCTCAACCGCGCGGATTTCTACAAGAAGGAAATTTCGTTCCAAGTGTCGTGCTCATATGGCCCCGGGCGCCATGACGAGACGTATGAGAGCCGCGGCATCGATTACCCTTTCGGATTGGTGCGCTGGACCGAACAGAGGAACTTCCAAGCGGTGCTCCAGCTGCTGGAGTCCGGACAGCTCGACGTGCGCCCGCTCATCAGCCACCGGTTTGACTTCGGCGCAGCCGGCGCGGCCTATGATTTGCTGACCGACCGCACGAAAGTCTCGCTGGGCATTCTGCTGGAATACAAGGATGCGGCGGAAGCCCCGGCCATAGTGCGCACGCGACGGCTGCACGCGGCCGCGCCTGACGCGACCGCCGCGACCGCCGCGACCGCCGCGACCGCCG